>ENA-OOZY01001454-OOZY01001454.1-human-gut-metagenome-genome-assembly--contig:-NODE-1454-length-14193-cov-3.177182_pt1 | contig 14193 bp, 10 predicted proteins | sample MGYA00241047_ERZ501410 | MGnify/ENA primary metagenome ERZ501410 (study PRJEB25962, sample SAMEA2042621) | human gut metagenome | biome: human gut; feature: human-associated habitat; material: faeces... | reverse complement strand
TACGGCCCGTGCCGCCGCCGGAAGCGACGGAGAAGTACTTCTTGCCGTTCTCGATGGCCCACTTCTTGTAGGTGCCGGCAACCAGATGCTGGAAGCGGACGGGGTTGGTGGAGTTGCCGGTGATGGAGCACTGAACGTCCTCCTTTTTCATGATGGCAACGCCTTCCATAACGTCGTTTGCACCGTAGCACTTGACGGCTGCGCGCTCACCCTCAGAGAAGGGGATCTCCTTGACGACCTTCAGGGTCTGGGTGGGGATATCATACTCGGTCTGCACATAGGTGAAGCCGTTGATACGGGAGATGATGTAAGCAGCGTCCTTGCCCAGACCATTCAGGATGACGCGCAGGGGGGTCTTGCGGACCTTGTTTGCGGTGCGGGCGATGCCGATAGCACCCTCAGCAGCTGCAAAGGACTCGTGGCCTGCCAGGAAAGCGAAGCAGGTGGTGTCCTCGCTCAGCAGACGAGCGCCCAGATTGCCATGGCCCAGACCGACCTGACGCTGCTCAGCGACAGAGCCGGGGATGGTGAAAGCTTCCAGACCTTCGCCGATGGCAGCAGCGCACTCGGCAGCATCGGTCAGGCCGCGCTTGACGGCGATGGCGGTGCCCAGGGTGTATGCCCAGACAGCGTTATCAAAGCAGATGGGCTGAACGCCGCGCACGATCTTGTCGCAGTCGATGCCCTTAGCGAGGAGCATCTCGTTGCAAGCGTCCAGAGACTCCAGGCCGTTAGCCTTCAGGCATGCCTCGATTTTCGGCATGCGGCGATCCATAGATTCAAAAGTTGCCATGAGTTGTTCCTCCTCTCTTATTCCTCACGCGGGTCAATGTACTTCACAGCACCCTGCTCTGCGCTGAAACGGCCGTAAGTACCCACGTTCTTCTCGTAAGCCTCGTTGGGGGTCTTGCCGTGACGGATATCCTCCATCATCTTGCCCAGCTTGACGAACTGATAGCCGATGACCTCATCGTTGGCATCCAGAGCCAGCTTGTTGATGTAGCCCTCGGTCAGCTCCAGATAACGGACGCCCTTTTCCTTGGTGGAGAAGATGGTGCCGGTCATGGAGCGCAGGCCCTTGCCCAGGTCGTCCAGACCTGCGCCGATGGGCAGACCGTCCTCAGAGAAAGCGGTCTGGCTGCGGCCGTAGACGATCTGCAGGAACAGCTCGCGCATAGCAACGTTGATGGCATCGCACACCAGGTCGGTGTTCAGAGCTTCCAGAATGGTCTTGCCGGGCAGGATCTCGCCTGCCATAGCAGCAGAGTGGGTCATGCCGGAGCAGCCGATGGTCTCCACCAGAGCCTCCTCGATGACACCGTTCTTGATGTTCAGGGACAGCTTGCAGGTGCCCTGCTGAGGTGCGCACCAGCCCACACCGTGGGTGTAGCCGCTGATGTCCTTGATCTCATAGGCCTTGACCCATGCGCCCTCTTCGGGGATGGGAGCCGGACCATGCTTAGGACCTTTGGTGATCGGGCACATATTCTGTACTTGCTGCGAATAGGTCATAATCATACTCTCCTTTTGACAAATGTTGCTTTGCAGCACAAAGCCGCCGCCGCGCCCTGCCGGCACAGCCGCTGCCCTTTGCTGCTTGCATCTGACCGGGTGCGCCGCTCTCTTTCAGCGCCTTCACCGGTACTACCACGCATGATTTTATTATAGAGAAAGCTGACGGATTTTGCAATACATTTCCGGTAAAAAACATCAAAACTATTTGCAGTTGTCTGCCGCTAACTGTCAATTCGGATGCTTTTGTCATTTCATTCGTCAAGTTTTTGTCAACTATGTCAAGAGGGCAAATTTCACGCTCCTGTGTCCTGCCTGCGCGGTGTCTGCCCGGCAGGCTTCAGCCCCCACATGGCCGCAAAGCCCGCCGCTGCGCCGCCCACGGCAAGCCAGTGCCGCCCCGCTTCCAACCCCCAGAGGTTGGCTGCAAACGGGAACACAAGGCTGCCCACGCTCTGCCCCAGTGCCAGAAAACCGTAGTTCACCCCTGCGTGCGGGAATCCGAACAGATCGGTGGAAAGGGCCGGCAGCACTGCTGCAAGGCCGGAGTAACAGAAGGTCAGCCCGGCATAACAGGCCACCACCCACCAGCCCTGCGCAAAGGCAAACCCTGCCGAAAGCCCCAGCGACACTGCAAATAAAATCAGGTCGGTTGGTCTGCGGCCAATTTTATCGCTGAGCATGGGCATCAGCAGGCGGCCCGCCGCACTGCCCACGCTGCCCAGCACCACGCTCCACAGAGCAGCGTTCTCGTCCAGCCCCCGCTCCACGCCCAGCTTCAGGATGATGGGGCTGAACAGAAGCACCGCCGGGGTGGAAAAACACACCGCGCCTGCGCACAGCCAGTACTGCTTTGTTTTCAGCATCTGCCACGGGGAAAGGTCGATCTCATTTTTGCCGCTTCCCTGCTGGTTTTGTCTGCTTTCCGGCGGGTCCTGCAGCAGCAGACTGCCCGCAAGGCAGACGGGCAGCGTGACGGCCCCCAGTGCCCAAAATGCGCCCCGGATGCCCTGCACGATCCCAAAGCCGCTGACCGCTGTGCGCACGAACACGGTGAGGAACGCACCGGAAAGCCCCACCGCCCCGCCGATCACGCCGGTGGAAAGGCCCTTGCGCCCGGCATACCACTTCTGTGCGCAGGACTGGATGGACGGGTACAGAAACGCCGTGCCCAGCCCCGCCGGGATGCTGAATGTCAGAAAGAAGCTGACCGCACTGCCGCCCGGCAGCATGGCCGCTGCAAAAAATCCGCCGCACAGCAGTGCTGTCCCCCACAGAGCCGCACACCGCGGGCCTCGGCTGTCCTGCAGAAAGCCGCCGAGGACGCACCCCACGCCGAACGCCGCAATGAGGATGCCGAAGGCATAGCCTGCCCCCTGCTCGCTCAGGCCGTACTCCTCCATCACCGGCTGTTGGAACACGCCCCACGCCGCCGGGATGCCCGTGAGCACCTGAATGGCTGCGCCCGCCGCAAGGATGGTCCACGGATGTTTTGCTGTAAATTGTTGTTTCATCGTCTGTCCTCCGAATGGTTTTCCCTTTACAGTGTGCCCATTTCAATTGACAAAACGGCAGATTTCTTTATAATGAATAAGGTAAAGGTATTTACATTGATTTATATAGAGAGGAACCATCTTATGAAAACACAGGCATTGAAGGGCATGCGCGACCTGCTGCCCGCAGAGCAGACCCTGCGCGATTACATTCAGGGCAAAATTCTGGAGACCTACCGCGCGTCCGGCTTCGAGCGCATTTCCACCCCCATGCTGGAGGATATGGAAAATCTGGACAAATCCGACGGCGGCGACAACCTGAACCTGATCTTCAAGGTGCTCAAGCGCGGCGATAAGCTCACCGCTGCCCTGAACACCGGCGACCCCAAGCAGCTTTCCGATATGGGCCTGCGCTATGACCTGACCCTGCCGCTGTCCCGCTACTACGCGGCCAACCGCAACGAGCTGCCCAACCCGTTCAAGGTCATCCAGACGGACCGCGTCTACCGCGCCGAGCGCCCGCAGAAGGGCCGTCTGCGCGAGTTCGTCCAGTGCGACATCGACATTCTGGGTGACTCCTCCCCCAACGCCGAGGTCGAGCTGATCGACGTGACCGCCCGCGCCCTGCTGAAGATCGGCTTCACCGGCTTCACCGTCAACATCAATGACCGCCGCATCCTGCGCGCGATGCTCGAGAAGATGGGCTTTGCCGCTGACCAGCTGGACTCCGTCTGCATCAGCTTTGACAAGATGGACAAGATCGGTGCGGACGGCGTTAAGGCCGAGCTGACCGAGAAGGGCTTTGCCGCCGAGGCCGTGCAGGCGCTGGACGACTTCCTGCGCGCGGGCGATTTCAGCCTGGACACCGTCGCCGCCAGGGTCGACGACGAGGCGCTGACCGCCGACCTGCGCTATGTCATCGCCGCCAGCGAGAAGGTCGCGGGCGGGCGCTACGGCATTGCCTACGCCCCCAGCCTCGTGCGCGGGCAGGGCTACTACACCGGCATGGTGTTTGAGGTCACCTGCCCGCAGTTCAGCGGGGCCGTGGCCGGCGGCGGACGCTACGACAACATGGTCGGCAAGTTCATCGGCCAGCAGGTGCCCGCCGTGGGCTTCTCCATCGGGTTCGAGCGCGTCTGCGGCATTTTGCTGGAGCAGGGCTACCAGATCCCCGGCGCGAAGCCGAAGATGGCGCTGCTCTACCTGAAGGACGCCGACTTTGCCGCCGTGCTGGCCAAGGCCGAATCCTTACGCGCCGACTACGATGTGACCGTGCTGCCCCAGGCGAAGAAGCTGGGCAAGCAGTTCGGCACGCTGGAGGCCGCGGGCTACAACGCCGTTGCCTTTGCCGACAACGATGACGTGAAGCTGCTTGGGCAGAAGGCCGAATAATTGACGTAAAATTTGTGGGATGTGCCGAAAGTACGGTACATCCCACTTTTTTGTATTTGCTTTGTAACACACAGGGCGCGTTTTCCGTGTTATATTGGTGAAAAGGGAAATTGAAATTAAAACCTCCCTCTGCGAGGGAGGTGGCCCGCAGGGCCGGAGGGAGAGAACCTCATCATTGCCCGAAACGTTTCGGATAGCCGCAAGGTTCTCTCCCCCACCGCCTGCGGGCGGAGCCCCCTCGCAGAAGGGGCCAAGAGCGCACCGCCTCTATAGAAAGGAGCCAACCATGAAAAAACGCATCGTCCGTATCACCGCTACCCTGTGCGCCGCCGCACTGCTGGCGGGCTGCGGGGGCAGCATCGGAAGCAAAGACGGCGGGTACTACGCCACCGAAGCCGCCGCGCAGGAGAGCTACGCCAATTACGACAGCGCCGCGGGCGGTGTTGACAGCGGCCTTGTGCCGGAGAACGCCGCCGAGGCCGCCACCGACGAGACCGCACAGAAGATCATCTACAACGCCAGTCTGTCGATGGAGTCCACCGACTTTGACACGACCCGCGAGGCCCTGATGACCGCCGTCGAGGCCAACGGCGCATGGCTGGAATCCACAAGCCTGTACGGCACCGAGAAGGACCATGACCGTACCGCCGACTACACCGTGCGGGTGCCGGTGGGCAGCTACCGCGCGTTTCTGGCCGCCGTGGGCGACGCGGGCAGCGTGCTCAACATCAGCGAGAGCGCCGAGAACATCACGAGCAGCTACATAGACGTGCAGGCGCGGCTGTCCGCGCTGGAGGCCCAGCGGGACCGCCTGAACGCGCTGGCTGACCAGGCCGAGACGACGGCGGATCTATTGGAAATCGAGAGCCAGCTCTCCGACGTGCAGTACCAGCTGGAAAACTACACCCGCCAGCTGCGCAGCATGGACCAGCAGGTCAGTTACTCCACCGTGGACATCTACCTGCGGGAGGTCGCCACCCTGACCCCCACCGGCGTGACCTTCGGTGAGCGGATCGCCGACGCCTTCGGCGGCGGCTGGGATGCCTTTGTCGGGTTCCTGCAGGGTCTGGTCATCGCGCTGGTCTACCTGTGGCCGGTGCTGCTGATCGCAGTGGTCGTGGTGTTCATCCTGCGCAAGGTCTGGAAAAAGCGGCCCAAGAAGGAAAAGCTGCCCAAGCCCACGCAGACACCCCCGCCCGCCGAGTACCCGGTGAAGCCGGGCGACGAGCCGAAGCCGAAATATTGACAGAAAACACAAAACCTGCCCAGCCGCGTGATATGCGGTTGGGCAGGTTTTTATCTTTGTGTGCGGTAGGGGCGAGGCATGCCTCGCCCTGCACCTACCCGCAAAAGGGAATCCTGTGGGCAGGCTGCGGGCCGGACACGTCCGGCCCCTACAGCGCAATTACTTCTGACTTAGTCCTTCAGCGTCAGCGCGATGCTCAGATCCTTGAGCTGCTGCTCATCGACGACGTCGGGGGCACCGCTCATCGGCTCACCGGCGTTCTGCACCTTCGGGAAGGCGATGACGTCGCGGATGGAGTCCTTCTTGAGCATCAGCATGACCATGCGGTCCAAGCCGTAGGCCATACCGCCGTGCGGCGGCGCACCGAACTTGTAGGCGTCCATCAGGAAGCCAAAGCTCTCGCGGGCCTTCTCCTCGGTAAAGCCGAGGGCGTGGAACATGCGGTCCTGCAATGCGGGATCATTGATACGCATCGAGCCGCCGCCCATCTCGACACCGTTCAGTACGATGTCGTAGGCCACGGCATGGCAGGCACCCGGGTCGCTCTCGACCTTGTCCAGGTCCTCGGCCTTGGGCAGGGTGAACGGGTGGTGCATGGCCATCCAGCGGCCCTCCTGCTCGCTGTACTCAAACAGCGGGAAGTCCACGACCCACAGGAAGTTGAACTTGTCGGGGTCGATCAGGCCGTGCTTGCGGGCGATGTCCAGACGGACCTGACCCAGTGCGGTGCAGGCCTTGACCCAGTCGGTGTCGCTGACCAGCAGCAGCACGTCGCCGGTCTCGGCGTTCAGCGCGGCGTACAGGGCGGCCTTCTCGGCGTCTGTCAGGAACTTTTCAAAGCTAGAGGACGTGCCGTCGGCGGTCAGGCGGCTGTAGGCCAGACCCTTGGCACCGTAGGTCTTGGCGACCTCGCCGAGCTTGTCGATGTTCTTGCGGGAGAGCTTGTCGGCCAGACCCTTGGCGTTGATGGCTCGGATCGTGCCGCCAGCCTCCAGCACAGCGGCGAAGGGCTTGAACTCGGTGCCCCTGAACACCTCGGTCACGTCCTGAATCTCAAGGCCAAAGCGGGTGTCGGGCTTGTCGGAGCCGAAACGGCCCATGGCCTCGTCCCACGGCATACGGTAGAACGGGGTCTCGACGTCGACGTTCAGCATTTCCTTCCACAGGCGCTTGATGAGGCCCTCGTTCAGGGTCATGATGTCGTCCTCGGAGACAAAGCTCATCTCCTCGTCCACCTGGGTGAACTCGGGCTGGCGGTCTGCGCGCAGATCCTCGTCGCGGTAGCAGTGGGCCAGCTGGAAGTAGCGGTCAAAGCCGGACAGCATCAAAATCTGCTTGTAGAGCTGCGGGCTCTGGGGCAGCGCGTAGAAGTGGCCCGGCTGCACACGGCTGGGAACGAGATAATCGCGCGCGCCCTCGGGCGTGGACTTGATGAGGGTGGGCGTTTCGATCTCGGTGAAGTGGTTCTCGCAGAAATAGTTGCGGATGATCTGCATGATCTTGCTGCGCAGCACGATGGGCTCATGCATGGACGGACGGCGCAGGTCCAGATAGCGGTAGCGCAGGCGCAGGTCGTCGTTGACGTTGATCTCGTCGCGCAGCTCAAACGGCGTGGTCTGGGCCTCGCTCAGGATGCGCAGCTCGCTGACGTAGAGCTCAACGTCGCCGGTTGCGATCTTATCGGTCTTGGCGGCGCGCTCACGCAGCTTGCCGCGGCAGATAACAACGTACTCGCTTTTCAGGCTCTCGGCCTTGGCGAAAACGTCCTTCGGCGTATCCTCATCGAACACCAGCTGCAAAATGCCGGTAGTATCGCGCAGGTCGGCAAAGATGATGCCGCCCTTGTCGCGGGCGCGGGCGATGGAGCCGCAGACGGTCATTTCCTGACCGGCCATGGCAAGCGTGACTTCGCCGCAATAGTTTGTGCGGCGCAGACTGCCCAAAGTTTCCATATTTCCTGTCCCCTTTACGGTTTTATCTTTTACTAAAATATTATTATAACGCGCCGCTGTGCATTTGGCAAGAGGGCGGCGGGCAAACACGTGCGGATTTTGCCGGATTTCCGGCTAATTTGTTTTGCAAAGCGTATTGACAATTTTCTTTTTGCCTGCTATAATGGTAAAGCTGTGAGCACCACAGTGTATACGTGCCTGTAGCTCAGTTGGTAGAGCATCTGACTTTTAATCAGAGGGCCCAGGATTCGAGTTCCTGCAGGCGCACCAAGACCGGTTGAAACCGCAAGGTTTCAACCGGTTTTTGCGTTGCCGCGGGCGTAGGGGCCGGGTATGCCCGGCCCTGCCGCGTATGGCGGGCGGCTGCTTACGGGCAGGCCGCGGGCCGCATATATGCGGCCCCTACATGGCAGCAATGGTTTTTTTGGAATATCTCCGCCCGCAAAAAAGGCATGTACGATCTATCCAATCGTACATGCCTTTTTATTTTATATTCATTTCCACAGCAGGAACAGCACGGCCAGCAGCACACCTAAACCCACCAGATACACCCCGGCAATGGCCAGGGTGGCCTTCAGCACACCCATGACAGCCCAAAATTTTTCTTTGGGCGTCCAGTCGGGGGCCTGCTCCCAGGGGCGGTCATTCGCCGGCTCCGGGGGCGGGGCGTCCGCCTTGCGGCGGTGGGGGCGCAGCGTCGGCGCAGGGCCGATGCCGCTCATATCGGCGATGGTGCGGCCATCGTCCTCGAAGTCGTCGCGCTTCCTCATTTTTCGTACAGATGGCAGACCACGTAATGGCCCGGCTCGACCTCACGCTGCTGCGGCGCTTCGGTCTTGCAGCGCTCCGTGGCATAGGGGCAGCGGGTGTGGAACTTGCAGCCGGACGGCGGGTTGGCCGGGGACGGGATGGAGCCCTGCAGCACCACGCGCTCGCGCTTGACAGTCGGGTCCGGGATGGGAATGGCCGAGAACAGCGCCTTGGTGTAGGGGTGCAGCGGGTGGGCAAAAATGTCGTCGGTCTCGCCGTACTCCACCAGATTGCCCAGGTACATAACGCCGACAGTGTCGGAGATATGCTCGACGACGGACAGATCGTGGGAGATGAAAAGATACGTCAGGTTGCGTTTTTCCTGCAAGGATTTCAGCAGGTTGATGATCTGCGCCTGAATGGAGACGTCCAGCGCGGAGACCGGCTCATCGCAGACGACGAACTCGGGGTTCAGGGCCAGCGCACGGGCAATGCAGATACGCTGGCGCTGGCCGCCGGAGAACTCGTGCGGGTAGCGGGTCTTGTGGTAGGGCTGCAGGCCGCAGTCGTCCATGACCTGGTCAATATAGTCGTTGAACTCGTTCTTCGGCACAAGGTTGTGCTCGCGCACGGCCTCGCCGATGATCTCGCCGACGGGCAGACGCGGGGACAGGCTGGAGAACGGGTCCTGGAAGATGATCTGCATCTTGGTGCGCAGCTCACGCATCTCGGCGGGGGTCATGTCGTAGACCTCCTTGCCGTTGAACAGCACCTGGCCGCCGGTCTTTTCGCCGCCCAGGCGCAGGATCGTGCGGCCCGTGGTGGACTTGCCGCAGCCGGACTCGCCGACAAGGCCCATCGTGCAGCCGCGGCGCAGGTTGAACGTCACGCCGTCCACGGCCTTGACGTGGCCCACGGTCTGGGACAGCAGGCCGCCCTTGATGGGGAAATATTTCTTGAGGTGGTTGACCATCAGGATATACTGAGGGTCATAGGTGACGGGGGTGTAATCGTTTTCAATCAGGTGCTTACCCTTGTTTGCCATGCGTCACTCACCCGCCTTTCTGTTTTCTTCATAGTAGCGGTAGCAGCTGACCTTGTGCGTCGGGGACAGGCTGATCTCGCAGGGGTACTCGCCGCTGCAGCAGGGCAGCTGCAGCTCGCAGCGGTCCTTGAAGTAGCAGTAGTTCGGCATATCAACGGGGTTGGGGACCTTGCCGGGGATGGAGTACAGGCGGTCCACTTTTTTGCCGACAACGGGCTTGGACGCCATCAGGCCGATGGTGTAGGGGTGGCTCGGGTGGGCAAAGATCTCCTCGACAGTGCCCTTCTCGACGACACGGCCCGCGTACATGACGACGACATAGTCGGCCATCTCGGCAATGACGCCCAGGTCATGCGTGATGAGCATGATGGACGAATTGATGCGGTCCTTCAGGCTGCGCAGCAGGTCGAGGATCTGTGCCTGGATCGTCACGTCCAGCGCGGTGGTCGGCTCGTCGGCAATGATGATCTTCGGGTTGCAGGCCAGCGCCATGGCGATCATGACGCGCTGGCGCATACCGCCGGACAGCTCATGGGGGTACATCGCATAGACGCCCTCGCTGTTGGCGATGCCGACCATCTCGAGCATCTCGATGGTGCGCTTCTTGATGTCCTCCTTCGTCTTGCCCTCGCCCTCGTGCAGGGCGATGACCTCGTCGATCTGGGCACCGATGCGGAACACCGGGTTCAGGCTCGTCATAGGCTCCTGGAAGATCATCGAGATATAGTTGCCGCGCAGGCCCTGCATCTTGTCCGCCGGGGTCTTGGCAATGTCGTAGGCCTTGTCATTGCCGAGGTTCAGCCGGATGGCACCCTCGACGATCTGGCCCTGGGGGCGCTGCAAAAGCTGCATCAGGGACAGACTGGTGACGGACTTGCCGCAGCCGGACTCGCCGACGACGCCGACGGTCTTGCCGATGGGCACTTCAAACGAGACGCCGTCGACGCTCTTGACGACGCCGGTGTCGGTGAAGAAGTAGGTGTGCAGGTTATCGAACTCCACCGCGTTGGCGGGGTCCTTCATCTGGGTGGTGTACTCGGACTCGGGCACGTTGCGGCGCTTGCGGCGCTTTTCGTACTGGTCCGTGATGCGGCGGTTTTCCTTGGAGATACGCCGCGACTCTTTGGCGGAAAGGTATCCGTCCTGATTTTTAGCCATCGTGTGTTTCTCCTTCCAATCAGCGTTTCATCTTGGGGTCAAACGCATCGCGCAGACCGTCGCCCACAAAGTTGAAGCCCAGAACGGTGAGCAGCAGGCAGACACCGGCAGGGATCCAGATGAACAGGTAGTTCGTCATGACGTAGGCGTTGTTGACGTCGTTGATGATGTTGCCCCAGGAGGCAAACGGGTACTTGACGCCCAGACCCAGGAAGGACAGCGTGGCTTCGGTCAGGATGGTGGAGCCGAGGCCCATCGTGCAGGTGACGATCAGCTGCGGGATGACGTTGGGGATCAGATGGCGGAAGATGCGGTGCCAGACCTTGATGCCGCAGGCCTCGGTGGCCAGCATGAACTCCTGCTCGCGCAGGGACAGGATCTGGCCGCGGACCAGACGGGCAATGCTCGGCCAGCCGAGGAAGCCCAGGATCAGCATCAGGTACATCATGCGCTTCCAGGAATCGACGCGCATCGCGTCCATGGCCGCACCGATGATGATGATGACGGGCATCGAGGGGATGCAGTAGAAAACATCGACGATACGCATAATAATGTTGTCGATCCAGCCGCCGAAGTAGCCGGAGATGCCGCCCATCAGGATGCCGAGGGACGCTTCAATGACAACAACGATGAAGCCGATGATCAGCGAGACACGTCCGCCGTACATCAGGCGGGTCAGCATGTCCATACCGTTCGTGTCGGTGCCGAGCCAGTGCTCTTTGCTGGGGGCGGCGTAGCGGTCATAAACGTAGGTCTCGGTCATCTGCTTGACGCTCCAGACCTTGGTGGAGGCGTCGTAGACGATGTCATACTCGGCCTCGTTGCCCTCGGCGTCGGTGTAATTGAACTTGGCGGCGTTGTCGTCGATGGCCTCCTCGAGGCGGTCCTTGAAGTCACGGGTGACGACGACGCTGGAATCGGCGGCGGAGACGACGAAGCGGCTGACGTAGCCCAGCTCCTCACCGCCTGCGAGGATGTTGCCGTCCGCGTCGAGGGTGTAGTCCACGCCATCGGCGGCGAACTCCTTCTCCCCTGCCGTCATGGCGGTCAGGGCAGCCAGCTTGACGTCAAAGCTGAACTTCGGCGCACCGTCGGCCTCGTTCACGAGGTCGCGGCTGGCGTAGCCCATGATGTCCCTGCCCTGGTAGACAACGTAAAAGTCGTCGCTCAGGATGTCGACGGTGTAGTCAACATCCTTATAGTTGAATTCCGTATTGCCCTTCTTGACGGCCTCCAGTGCCTTGCTCTGGGCGATGGAGCCGAAGTTCTGCCCATCGGCCACAACAAAGCGCATCGTATCGTTGCGAGTAACGCCGACAAACTCCTTGGACATCTGGGTGTAGGTGAAGAACTGCTCGTCCTGGCCGTAGGGGCTGACAAGGCCGCCGACGAAGGAGAACAGGAACATGGCCACCAGAATGGACAGGCCGACGACAGCCAGACGGTTGCGGAAGAACCGCTTGGCGACGAGCGCGCCCGGGGACAAAACCTTGACGCGGCGGTCATCGTTCAGGGAGTACTGCTCCTGCTTCGGGTTCTGGTTCTGCGTATTTTCGCTCATGGGTGTGCAGTCTCCTTTCTTTAAGAAATGCGCACGCGCGGGTCGACCACGCCGTACAGAATATCAGTCAGCAGGTTGCTGGCCAGCGTCAGCACCGCCATGAAGGACAGGTAGAACATCGTGAACGGGATGTCGCCCGCGACCATGGACTGGTAAGAGATGTAGCCGATGCCCGGGATGGAGAACAGTGTCTCGGTGATGAGGGCGCCGCTGAACAGGCCGGGCAGGCTGCCGCCGATGATCGTGACCAGCGGGATCAGCGTGTTGCGGAAGGCGTGCTTATAGATGACCGTGCGCTCCGACAGGCCCTTGGCGCGGGCCGTGCGGATGTAGTCGGCGTTCAGGACCTCGAGCATATTCGTGCGGGTATAGCGCATGTAACCGCCGATGGAGACAATGACCAGCGTGACGATGGGCAGGACCAGATGGTTGGCCTTGTCCAGGAACTGGCCCATCGAATCCAGCTGGGCGTAATCGCGTCCGACGAGGCCGTACAGGTCGAACCAGCCGAGCTTGACCGAGAAGAACAGCTTGAGCAGCGTGGCAAAGAAGAAGGTGGGCAGCGAAATACCGACCAGCGCCACAGAGGTGATGACATAGTCCGCGCGGCTGTACTGCTTGGTAGCAGCCAGCACGCCGAGGGGCACGGCGATCACGATGGACAGCACAAAGGAGATGCCGCCCATGATGACAGACAGGCCGATGACCTCGGTGAATTTCTGGGTGGCAGGCACGTTCCACTTCCAGCTGTCGCCGAAGTTGCCGACAACGGCCTTGCTCAGCCAGGTGAAGAAGCCGGGGACGATGTCCAGGTCAAGGCCGTAGGAAGCGTTGAGCTGGGCAAGCCATTCCTCATAGGGCTTGGCGCCGGGGGCCTGAGCCAGCTGCATTGCCATTGTCTCTGCAAAGGAGCTGGGCAGGCTGCGGATCAGCGCATAGATAATGAACATGACACAGAACAGGATCAGTACCGACTGCGCGACACGCTTGATGATGTAGTTTCGCAAGAGTTTTCGTTCCTTCCTTGCACGGTTAAACCGCGTTTATTTTGCAGGGAAATGCCGTAATGTGGGCATCCCCATCCCACGCAGGGACGACGCCTTGCGTGGGAGTGGGACGACCATATTAGTGGTATAAGGGAAGAATGGCGATTACCGCCGGGCAGAGGGCCGGGCATGCCCGGCCCCTACAGGGCAGCGCATTCGTAGGGGCGCATTCTATATGCGCCCGCACAGGCTGCCCGCTCCCCCCTTTCCTCGGTTCGTCCAATACAGCAAGCAACCGCCCTTGGCGGGCGGTCACCTGCTTTCACAACGGTAAGTTGAACTTAGTTCAGCTCGAGGTTGTTCAGCTCAGACTTGTAGGTCCAGTACGGGGTCTGATCCTTCGCGATGGTGTCGATGTTGACACGCTCGGTGGAGAAGATCGTAGCCTCGCTGCGCTGGTAGACGGGCAGCTCGACACCCCAATCCAGGATGATATCCATGGCCTCTTTGTACATGGTCTTGCGGACCTCCTGGTCGGTGGTCGCGCGGGCAGCCATGATCAGCTCGTCCAGGTCAGTGTCGTTGATGGTGTAGTAGTTGGTAGCGCCCTGGCTGTGGTACAGCTGGTACATATCGGGGTCATTGGTGGACTGCCAGGCTGCGACCCAACCCTCGGCAGCGCCGGACTGATAGGAAGCGAACAGGTCAGAAGCGTTGGCCATATCGTTGACAGTCAGGGTGAAGCCGATGGTCTTGAGAGCGGCGGCAGCGTTGGTCAGGGTCTGGAAGGAGGGGTGATCACCGTTGCCGGAAGCACCGATGTTGATCTGATACTCCATCTTGGCACCGGCGGGAGCGGCAGTGATCTGGCCGTTCGCGACGGTGTAACCGGCAGCCTCGAAGTAGCCCAGGGCAGCCTGCAGAGCGGCGGCGTACTTGTCCTCGCTCTTCATGTCGGAGGTGTAGATCTCGTTGCCGTCCACGTCGGTGGAGTAGGCGATCTGGTAGCCGTCGTCGGTGACGGACGGAGCAGCCCAGGAGGTGTTGGAGATCGGGTAGTTGATGACGGTGGCGGTGGCGCCGTAGTAGGAGTCGATG
>ENA-OOZY01001452-OOZY01001452.1-human-gut-metagenome-genome-assembly--contig:-NODE-1452-length-14195-cov-2.669024_pt1 | contig 14195 bp, 12 predicted proteins | sample MGYA00241047_ERZ501410 | MGnify/ENA primary metagenome ERZ501410 (study PRJEB25962, sample SAMEA2042621) | human gut metagenome | biome: human gut; feature: human-associated habitat; material: faeces... | reverse complement strand
CGAACGATACGAAAGCTTTCTTCCGTGCCCGTGTGACCGCCACGTAGAAGAGGCGGCGCTCCTCTTCGAGTTTCTCCTGCGAGGTGGCACTCATCAGGCTGGGGAAGAGGTTCTCCTCGACGCCGACGATGAATACCGTATCGAACTCCAGCCCTTTGGCCGAGTGGACGGTCATCAGCACTACGCGGTTCTTGGAGTCCTCCCCCTCCTTGTCCATGTCGGTCATCAGGGAGATGTTCTGCAGCCACTCTTCCACGGTGGGTTCGGCGTCCGCTTCCCCGTCGTCCTCCTCGTAAGCGAGTACGATGCGCTCCTCCTTGAAGTTCTGCATGGAGGAGAGCAGTTCGTTGATGTTCTCCAGGGCATTTTCCGATTCGGGCGAAGGGTTCATGCGGTAGCTCCCGATGAGTCCCGACCGCGTGGCCACTTCGAGCCCGAATTCATGGAGCGGCTTCGTGCTCCGTTCGAGCGAGAGGGAGCGTATCAGGCCGGTGAAGTCGGCGAGTTTTTTCGCCGCCGTCTTCAGTTCGGGTACCTGCTCGCTGCCGGTTCCCTCCAGCACCTCCCACATGCTCACGCCACGCTCTGCGGCGACAGCGGCCACGCGGGCCACCGTGACCGCGCCGATGCCCCTGGCCGGTGTATTGATGATGCGGCGCAGCGCTTCGTTGTCGCGCGGATTGACTATCAGCCGGAAATAGGCCACGAGGTCTTTGATTTCCTTGCGGTCGTAGAACGAATGGCCGCTGTAGATGCGGTACGGCACGTCGCGCCGCCGCAGGGCGTCTTCGATGGCGCGCGACTGGGAATTGTTGCGGTAGAGTACAGCTATTTCGTTCCACCGGCCGCCGTTCTCCCGGCCCTCCCGTTTGGCCAGGTCGGCGACGAGGTAGGCCTCTTCCTGGTCCGTATAGGCCTTCAGCACCTTTACCCGGTCACCCTCGTCGTTCTCCGAAAAGACGTGCTTGGGTATCTGGCGGTCGTTCTTGGCGATGATGCTGTTGGCGGCGTTCACGATATTCTGTGTCGAACGGTAGTTCTGTTCCAGTTTAAACACCTTCGCCTCCGGAAAGTCGTTTTGGAATCGGAGGATGTTCTCTATCTTGGCTCCGCGGAAGGAGTAGATGCTCTGCGCGTCGTCGCCCACCACGCAGACGTTGGAGTGGGTTTGTGCCAGGCGGCGTACGATGAGATACTGTGCGTAGTTGGTATCCTGGTACTCATCTACGAGGATGTACCGGAACCGGTTCCGGTATTGTTCCAGCGCGTCGGGAAAGTCCCGGAAAAGGATGTTGGCGTATATCAGCAGGTCGTCGAAATCCATGGCGTTGTTGGCCTTGCACCTCCGGGCGTATTCGAGGAAGATGGCGGAGAATTCGGGACGCTTCCGCTGCCGGTCTTCGGCGACGAACGAGGTGTTGGCCGCATAGGCCTCGGCAGTCACGAGATTGTTTTTCGCCAGCGAGATGCGGGAGTGGATGTCGCGCGGCTTGTATTCGTCGGTATTGAGGTTTCGCTCCTTGATGATGGTCGAGAGCAGGCTTTCGCTGTTTGCCGTGTCGTATATCGTGAAGTTGGCGTCGAAACCGAGTCTCCCGGCCTCCTGCCGCAGGATGCGGTAGAAGACGGAGTGGAACGTTCCCATCCAGATGTAGCGTGCCCGGCCGTCGGGAACGAGCTGCTCGATGCGTTCGCGCATCTCCCGTGCTGCCTTGTTGGTGAAGGTGAGCGCGAGTATCGAGCCGGGATGGACGCCCTGTTCTATCATATAGGCGATGCGGCTGGGGAGTACGCGCGTCTTGCCCGAACCTGCTCCGGCCACGATGAGCGAGGGTTTGTCGTAGTTGAGGACCGCCTCCTTCTGGGCGGGGTTGAGGGTATCTGTAAAATGGGACATCGTTGCTGTATGGGTATCGGGAGCCTCACTGCGGGGCCCCTGTCGGTGCGGCAAAGTTAGCTAAAATCGCCGGATTTCTACCTGCTCCTTCCCTGCCTCCCCTCCGCCGGTTTCCCGGTCCTGTGTCGGAGCCCGGGCCGAGCCGGAGAAAAATTTCCGTTTTTTATACTAACTTTGTGTACCTTTCGTTATTACTCCGCAAGTAATGAACGCGATAGGCCCGCGGCTGCGGTGCGCCGGGGGATATACGGTAAAATATTAGCTCGGAAATGAACGAAGTAGTAAACATCAATGAACTGAACGAGCGCATCGAGCGCGAAAGCCTGTTCGTGGATACGCTGAGCAGGGAGGTAGGGAAAGTCATCGTGGGACAGCGGCACCTCATCGACACCCTGCTGATAGGCCTCCTTTCCAACGGGCACATCCTGCTGGAGGGGGTACCTGGACTTGCCAAGACGCTTGCCATAACGACGCTCGCCAAAGCGGTGGACGCGCGTTTCAGCCGCATTCAGTTCACGCCCGACCTGCTGCCGGCCGACATCGTCGGGACGCTGATATACTCCCAGAAGAGGGAGGAGTTTTATGTCAAGCGCGGTCCCATTTTCGCCAATTTCGTGCTTGCCGACGAGATTAACCGTTCGCCCGCCAAGGTACAGAGTGCCCTGCTCGAGGCCATGCAGGAGCGGCAGGTGACTATCGGCGACGAGACCTGGCCGCTGCCGGAGCCTTTCCTCGTGCTGGCCACCCAGAACCCGCTCGAACAGGAGGGCACCTATCCGCTGCCCGAGGCGCAGGTGGACCGTTTCATGCTCAAGGCGCGGATAACCTATCCCAAGAAGCAGGAGGAGCGCGACATCGTGCGCATGAACCTCTCGGGCGCTGGCATGCCTCAGGTCAACAAGGTCATCTCGCCCGAGGACATCATCAAGGCCCGCAAGGTCGTGGAGGACGTCTACATGGACGAGAAGATCGAGAAATACATCATCGACATCATCTTCGCCACGCGCGAACCGCAGGAGTATAAACTCCAAAAACTCGCTCCGATGATAGCCTACGGCGGTTCGCCCCGTGCGAGCATTTCGCTGGCGAAGGCGGCCAAGAGTTACGCCTTCATCCGCCGTCGGGGGTATGTCATTCCGGAGGATGTACGGGCTGTCTGCCACGACGTACTGCGCCACCGCATCGGGCTGACCTACGAGGCCGAGGCGGAGAACGTTTCGACCGAAGAAATCATCACCGACATACTCAACACCGTGGAGGTGCCGTAGCGGTGCGGCATCGTTTTGCAGATTATCCGATATGGAGAGCGACAGCAGCGACATACTCCGGCAGGTACGCAAGATAGAGATAAAGACGCGCGGACTGAGCAATGACATTTTCGCCGGCCATTACCACAGCGCCTTCAAGGGGCGCGGCATGGCTTTCAGCGAAGTGCGCGAGTACCGTGTGGGGGACGACGTGCGCGACATTGACTGGAATGTCACCGCCCGCAGCCGCAGTCCGCACATCAAGGTCTATGAGGAGGAGCGCGAGCTGACCATGATGCTGCTGGTCGATGTCAGCGGTTCGCGTATGTTCGGTACGGCGGACAAACTGAAGAAGAACGTTATCACCGAAATCGCCGCCGTGCTCGCTTTTTCCGCTACGGAGAACAACGACAAGGTGGGATGCATCCTTTTCAGCGACCGCATCGAGAAGTTCATTCCCCCGAAGAAGGGTCGTTCTCATATCCTGATGATAATCCGCGAGTTGATAGAGTTCGTTCCGCAGCACGGAGGGACGGCGCTCTCGGAGCCTTTCCGTTATCTGACCAACGTCCTTAAGAAGCGCTGTACGGCTTTCGTGCTTTCGGATTTCATGGAGCCGGAGGAGGACAGAAAGCGGTTCGAGGATGCACTGAAGATAGCCTCCGGCAAGCACGACATCGTGGGCATACGTGTCTATGACCGCCGTGATGCCGAGTTGCCCGATGTGGGAATCATGGAGGTGCAGGATGCGGAGACGGGGCGCAAGATGTGGATAGACACGTCGCTCGCCGCGCGGCGAGACCATTACCGCGGAGAGTGGGAGCGGCTGAGCCGCGAGACGGCTTCCGTGCTGAACCGCAGCCGGGTGGATAACGTATCGGTCGCTACCGACGAGGATTACGTCAAGGCGCTGATAAAACTGTTCAATAGGAGATGATGAAGAGAGCCGTCATACTGTCGTGTCTGTTGCTGGCGTTCGCCGCGGGGATACCGGGCGTACGGGCCGCCGCGCCGGTGGTTCGGGCCACGCTGAAGCCCGATACCGTCCTCATCGGCGACCGTTTCTCGATAGAGGTTCTTATCGACAAGGACATGATGCAGGTGGTGGAACTCCCCACCTTCGGCACGGATATGACGGGTGGCGGCAGCATCGAGATACTCTCCGAATCGCCGCTCGATACGCTCCGGCAGGAGGGGCGCAGGCAGGTGCTTCGCAAACGGTACGAACTGACCTCGTTCGATGCGGGGATTTACGAGCTGGGGCGTTATCCGGTGCTTTACGGCGACAAGAATATCACCGATACGCTCTATTCGCAGGCGCCTCTGCGCATCGTGGTCGATACCTTTCCGGTCGATACCCAGAAGAGTACCGTCTATGACATCAAGGGCCCGGAGCAGGCCCCGCTGATGGTCGGTGAATTCGCGGGCTATGCGGCGGCGATACTGGTGTTTGCGGCGGTGCTGGCGGCCGTGGTGATACAGGTCTGCCGTTATCGGGCCCGTCGGCGCGGTACCGTACCGGAAGGCCGGTCCGTACCCGTCGTACCGCCCCATGTGCAGGCGATACAGGATTTGGAGACTCTCCATAACCGGAAGCTGTGGCAGAGCGGTCGGGTGAAGAGCTATTATACGCAACTGACCGATATCGTGCGGGCCTACCTGAACGGACGTTACGGCGTCAATGCGATGGAGATGACCTCGGACGAAATCATGGGGGCCGCGGCGGCTCTGCAGATGTCGGACAAGAACCGTCGCGACCTGCGGGCCATCCTGCTGACGGCCGACCTCGTGAAGTTCGCCAGACATGTACCCGCCGGGGAAGAGAACGAGAACCTCTATTATGCGGCCTATTATTTTGTGGAGGATACGAAAGAGGTGCCGGCTGAAGCCGACGGAGGGGAAAAGGAGGAGAACGATGGGAAGGAGAGCCGTTAAACGGGCCGTCGGGGCCGTTCTGTTTGCAGCCGCGCTCCTGTGGTGCGGCGGGGTTACCGCGCAGCAGCATCCCGAGCGCCGTCACCTGCGCGCCGGCAACCGCAGTTACGAGGCGCAGGAGTATGCCGCGGGGGCGGAGGCTTTCCGCGAGGCGCTCGCCAAGGAACCTTCATCGTTCGCGGCCGCGTTCAATCTGGCCGATGCGCTTTACAAGCAGGGTGATTATGCCGGGGCCGCCGAAGTGCTCGGTGCATTGGCCGAACGTTCCGACCTGACGCCCGGTCAGCGGGCCAAGGTTTTCCACAACCTGGGCAACGACATGTTCGCACAGCAGAAACTGAAAGAGGCGGCCGATTTCTACAAGCAGTCGCTTCGTGAAAATCCGGCCGACCTTGAAACGAAATACAATCTTGCGTATGTCCAGAAACTGCTCGAAGAGCAGCAACAGGAGGGCGGCGGAGGCGACGACCGGAATCAAAACCAGAACCAGGACCAGGACCAAAATGGAAATCAGAACCGCGACGGCGACCGGGAGCAGAATCGGGACGGTTCGGAGAACCGTGACGAGGGTGGAAATGACCGTCCGGATGACCGGAACGACTCCGACGGGGACGACAGCTCCGACGACCGGGACGACGGCGGAAGTGCCGGGTATGACTCCGGGCCGAAAAGGGAGTCCCGAGAGCAGGAGACTCCGGGCGGCATGAGCCGTGAGGATGCCGAGAATATTCTGGATGCCATGCAGCAGCAGGAGGACAGGACGCGTGAGAAGGTAAATGCCCAGCGTGCGGTCGGTGTGGCCCGGTCGGGAAAGAACTGGTAGCCGGGTGCTGCCTTTGTTGAGAACCATTGAGTTGATAGCATGAAGATAACGCAATTCGCCAATCCGGAACTGTTGTGGCTGCTGGTCCTGTTGCTGCCGATGGCCGCGCTTTATGTGTGGCGCGTCCGCCGGGGCGGTTCTGCGTTGCGCATCTCTTCGGTCGTCCCGCTGGAGGGAGTGTCCAGAGGGGTGAGGTATTGGGCGCGGCACCTGCCGTTCGTATTGCGCTGTACGGCGGTGGCGCTGCTCGTGGTGGCGTTGGCCCGGCCGCAGAACTCCGAGAAGGGGAGCTCCACGACCACCGAAGGTATCGATATCGTGCTGGCGATGGACGTATCGACCAGCATGCTGGCCCGCGACTTTGAACCCGACCGTATCACGGCGGCAAAGGACGTGGCCGCCAAATTCGTGGCCGACAGACCCAACGACCGCATCGGTATCGTGGCCTTCGCGGGTGAGAGTTTCACGCAGAGTCCCCTGACGACCGACCGGAGTACGCTCCAGACGCTGTTGGGGCAGATTAGTACCGGCATGATAGAGGACGGTACGGCGATAGGCAACGGCTTGGCCACGGCTGTCAACCGGCTCCGCGAAAGCGATGCCAAGAGCAAGGTGGTCATCCTGCTGACCGACGGCGTGAACAATGCGGGCCAGGTGTCGCCCGCCACGGCGGCCGATATCGCCGCCTCGTACGGAATACGCGTTTATACGATAGGTGTCGGGACGCGCGGAACGGCTCCCTATCCGGTGCAGGACATGTGGGGCATGGTGCGTTACGTTCCCATGCCGGTGGAGATAGACGAAGAGATACTCACCGACATCGCTTCGCGTACCGGAGGGGAGTATTTCCGGGCCACCGATGCGGGGACGCTGGCGGAGGTGTATTCCCGTATAAACGAAATGGAGAAAAGCCGGGTAGAGACCAGCGAGTATATGACGCATACGGAGCTGGCCGGAAGGTACATGCTTTGGGCGTTCATTCTGCTCGCGGCGGAGTTCCTCGTGCGTTTCCTTTGGCTCAGGCGGCTGCCGTAAGGCTGCCGTCGGTCGGGGAGGGGAGAATTTCCGTGTCGGAGCCGTGTGACAACGGCGGTTACGAAGAGGAAGAACGTTGCGGCGCTTTCTGTAAAGGAGAGGCAATAGGGTCGGCGGAGAGCACCGCCGGGTAAAAACAGATGGATAGGAGATGTTGAGATTCGCGGTTCCGGATTATTTGTACCTGTTGGCGGCGATACCGCTGCTGACGGCGGTGTATCTGTTGGCCGTTCGGTCGCGCCGCAGAAGGCTGGAGCGTTTCGGCAATCCGCAGACGCTTGCAGAACTCATGCCGGAAGCTTCGCCGACGCGTATGCGCAACAAGGCGGTGTTTTTTTTGACGGCGCTGGCGTTGCTTGCAGTGGCGATGGCCCGTCCGCAGCTCGGTTCCAAACTCCGGGAGGTGGAGCGCGAAGGGGTGGAGATAATGATAGCGGTCGATGTCTCCAACTCCATGCTGGCCCGCGATTTCGAACCCAACCGGCTCGAACGTACCAAATATGCCGTAGAAAAGGTGTTGGAGGGACTGGAGGAGGATAAGGTGGGCGTCATCGTCTTCGCAGGGGACGCCTACGTGCAGCTTCCCATTACGTCCGATTATCTGACGGCCCGCAACTTCGTGGCGCAGATATCGCCCAATATGGTCTCCAAGCAGGGTACCGCGCTCGGCAGTGCCATTTCGCTCGCAGCTTCGTCGTTCACGTCGGGGAGCGAGAACAGCCGTGTCGTCATCCTCATCACCGACGGGGAGAACCATGAAGACGACTCGCTCGCGGCCGCGGAACATGCCGCTTCGCAGGGCGTGAAGATTTATACCATCGGGATAGGTACGCCCGAGGGGGCTCCCATCGAGCTCGGCGGTGATTTCATCCGGGACGAGAACGGCGATATCGTGGTGTCCAAGCTGGATGAAAAGACGCTGCAGGAGATAGCCCTTGCGACCGGAGGGGCCTACGTGCGTGCCGGCAACCAGTCGATAGGACTGCAGGAGGTAATCGCCCGGATAAACGAAACCGAAAAGGCGCATCTGTCGGAGATGGTCTTCGAGGAGTACGACGAACGTTACCAATACCTGCTTGTCGCAGTGCTTCTCCTGCTGTTGGCTGAGTTCGCCCTTCTGCCCCGCCGGAACCGCCTGCTCGCCCGCTACAACATCTTCGGCCGGAAAGATTCCGGTACGAGCCGTTAGACGCGGCCTCCGTTCTTCTTTTCGCTTGCGGTGTGGCGCCGGCCGCTTATCTCATTGTCCGAACCAGAAACGGTACGAATACTCCCTTTCCACCCTTTGCTCCGTACTGTCCGGCAGATTGGGGTAGAAATCGAGGGAGGTGAAAGCCTGCAGACGCTCTATCGGGACGGCATAATCCACATATTCTCCTTCGAAGTGCGTTGCGTTCGGCAGCAGGAATCCGATGGCCTCGAAGTCGTTTCCCTCTCGTGCCAGTATCGCCTTGTAGAAGTATTCCGGTATGCCTATGCCCGAGGGCAGGGTATCGAGACCGGACGTCAGGACGCCTCCGGCAACGATGTAGAGCGTGTCGCACCGCACGGCCCACCGTCTCGCCTGTTCTTCGAGCTCTTTCCACGGGCCGCGGTTCAGAGCGGGTCTGTGGAGCGATGTTGGAGAGGTAGAAGGTGCAGTCGTTCTCTTCCTGCGAACGGGAACGGTCGGCCGAAGGGCAGAGATGCCCGCGGTCGTATCCGCTCCCCTTGTAAGAGGCGGTGGTGGCGGTGGGATATCCGGCTTTTACTACGGTGGGGTCGGGTACGAACCGGTCGCGGCGTTTGGCTTGGCCGGGGGCCGCATCCTCGCCCGTCAGGACGTAGGCCACCCACGAAGCCTGCCGGTACGCCGTATCGTACCGCAGCGTATATCTGCCCTCTGCGTTCCGGATGAGGATGTCGCCGCTGTCGAACGAGGGCAGTTCCAGCGGGCCGGTCATGCTTCGGGTTCCGGCTGCGGCCGTTTCCGTTGCAGGCTCCGGAGCGGTATCTCTTTCGTTGCGGGCCTCTCGGTTCGACATGTCGCGGACGTCGGCGCGAAGGTACCGGGTATCCCCTGCGGAGTCCTGCGGGTGTGCCTTGTGGGTTATTGTAAGAGGGGGGCTGCCGGGTATGGGGTTATGCAGGCAGTAGTCGTAATACAGCTTGCCTGCCACGGCGAGCAACAGGAAGAGTGCCGCACCTGCCAGGCGGTTGCGGCGCCGTTCCCTGTCTGTCGGTTCGTTCCTGCGTTTGTCCATTCGTTCCGGATGCTTGCTGCAAAGATAGTATCCGGGAGAGGAAAGCGGTTTCCGCCGCTCCCTGTTTTTCCTTTCTCCGGATAGCCCTGCCCTTGTGTCGCCGGTCGCCGATATCCGAAACGGAAACGCCGACAGTCTGCGGAAACGGGGGTGCCGCTCGGGGGGCTTCAGACCTCCGGTTTGTACTGTTACTTAATGTGGGGGTTCAGCCGTTCAGCAGTTTCGTCAAGTCTCCGACGGAAACATCCGTTCTGACGGAGACTTCTTCCAGTGTCATGCCCGTGGCGAGGAAACGTTCGATGACCGTTTTCATCTCTTCGCCGACTTCGATGATATGTCCGTCCGGGTCGTAGAAGCGGACGACGCGCTGTCCCCAGCCCTGTTCGGTGACCGTGCCCAGCCGGTCGATGCCGGGAAATCTTTCCAGTCTCTTCAGAAAGCCGTCGAAGTCGGGTTCCTCAAAACATATCTCCATATTGTTCGGGCGCTTCGCAATCCGCTCCTCCGGCAGGCCGACCAGCCAGCCGAACGCTTGCTGCAGTGCCAGACCGCACGTAAAGGATACGTTGATGCCGTAATCCTGCCATACTTCCAAGCCGAACAACTCTTCGTAGAATTTCCTTGCGGTGGCGATATCTGCTACTGCAAGCACCGTGCAGATGGATGTCATAAGCGTGCGTTTTATCGACGGCTAAAGATACGAAATTCCCCGACAGGACGCCGTCCTGTCGGGGAATTTCGGTTGTGAAGAGGAGGTCAGCCTTCGGTCGCCGTGACCGGGATGGGAGAGAGTGATGCACTGTCCAGCGTAATGGGCGAATTCCCGTCCATTTCTCCGACATAGGGAAGGTGGCACCATGTCTGGTCGGTCAGCGTTTTTGTCACCGATTCGTCCGATTGGTCGTATAGGGCCCAGGAACCGATGGTGATATTCGTCAAGACCAATTCGCCCTGTTTGTTGGTGCAATCGCCCAGAAGCGCTGCGCTGTCGAAGTAACAGTCGCTTCCAGACATGTACGGGATACCGTGATTGGTGACTGTGATGCCGTCGGTTGCGGCATTATCTATCGTTTTTCGGCCTGTGCCTTGGATGCCTCCTATGAGTCCGGCGATGGCGTAACTGCCGTGTACTTCGGCGTTCCGGATGGATACGTTGCTGATGGCCGCATCCTTGTCGCCGCTCCAGAATCCTATCATGCCGCCGATACGGTATGAGTAGCGGTAGGGTTCCTGAGGGAGCGTCTCCTCATAGGGGTGTATGAGCGCATTTATGACGTGTACGTTCTCGACGGTACCGTTCCACAGATAGCCGACCAGCGCGCCTTTCCATTTCCCGGCGCCGGTGACGGTGATGTCGGAGAGGGTCAGGTTGCGGACGGTACATTCCCTGCCGTAACCGATGATTCCGCAGGCACGCCCGTCAGAAGAGAGGTTCACGTTGGAAATAGTCCTTCCGTTACCTTCGATGGTGCCTTGGAACGGATGGAGGGGGAGCGAGGTGTCGGTCATGTAATCGGCCTCCATCCCCATGGATATGAATTCGATACCGTCGAAGTCGAGGTCTTGGGCGAGGGTGATGGTCTTGCCTTCGAAGGTGTTGCCGGTATCTACCTGTGCCGCCAGCCAGTTCCATTGCTGGGGAGTGCTGACCGTATAGACATTGTCCACCTCTTCCACCTCGTCGGTCGGTGCCGTCGTTATGGTTTCGACCTTGAACGAATTGACCGTATTGCGTTCGAAGACGAGCCCTTCGCCGAGAAGCCCTTTGACGTATGAGATTTTCTGTCCGTCGGCCGTATAGACATCCACCGTAATTCCCGAGTAGGTACCGGCCGGCATGACGAAATAGAAGTCGGTCGGTGCGTCTGCCTCGAGCGCGACGTTGTCGCAGTTCAGCGTGATGCTCCGGTTGTTGTCGGAGCTGCCGTCCAGTTCGAAGACCGGTTCGCTGTCGTAGTCGTTGAAGCAGACTTTGCCGCTGCCGGCGAGATAGAGTTTCTGGTTCGGCAGGCTGGTATCTTTGCCGGCTGTGATGACGATTTTGTCCAGCACGATGCCGTCGCCCTGAAGCTTGACGTCGAGGTAACTGCAGGCGTTCCGGAAAGCGTATTCGCGTCCGTCGGTCGAGACGGCTACGGCAATGTTGGCGTTGGTGGCGAAGGAGTTCTTTTTATAGGTCTGTACGGCCGGAAGTACCAAAGATAGTTCCGCTTCGTCCGTCATGCAGCAGTCGTTCGCGGTACGCGGATAGTAGGCGTAAAAAGTGTCGCTTTCCAGTTTGATGTCGGCGTCCAGCGTGAATATCCCTGCGGAGCAGTGCTCCTGTTCCCGGATGACATAGGTCATGTTGGCGTCGGGTTTTTCGGGAGTCATCACCCCTATCTGGTCGCCCAGCGACCAGATGATTTTCATGTTGCTGTCGAATTCCGAACGGGTGGTGGCGTCGCTGAAGACCGGTTCGATGGTCGCCCTGATTTGGTTTTCGCCCGGAGCGGGAAGTTTCGTTTCGTTGTCTGCCTCTTTGGAACATGAGGCGGCGAGCAGAAGGATGCCCGTCGCAACTGTCAATATCTTTCTCATGACTGTCGGATGGATGAGGTTAGTATTCGGTACCGATGTTCACATCTTCGTGGGAGCCCTGTACATTGTCCGGACTGCTGATAGCAATTCCCTGTTCGACCGCAACGGAGATAATCTGCATTACGGGAGATTCGTAAGACATTCTTTCCAATTTTTTCATATTCGATTGAGTTTTGGTAATGTCGTAAGCGCTGTGTCGGCGGGACGATGCGGATGCGCAGCAGGTCTGTGTCGGGCGGATGTCCGGTCGGCGCGACAAATATACGTCTTTTACAATAATATATGCAATAATATTGTTAACGGTAATTTTGTCGGTAGATGGACAGAATGCGTATTTTACGTTCCGAACGGGACTGCTGTTTGCTTCGGGATTGTGCGGGCGCCAAACCCGGTCTTCGGCGGATATCCGTACACCGGTGTCTGACGTTTGCGAGCATGCTGTCTGGCGGCAGCGGATATGTCTGATAACCGATTTGGAGAGTCGGTCGGGAAGGATGATGTTTTCGGAACTGCCGGATGTGGCAATCAGTACTGGGGATGCTAATGCCATGTCTGCTGATGGATGGCTGTTTTTGTTCGTAAAAGATTGCTGAATCTGTTTTTTATGCTTATATTGTGAACACACGTAAGTTTCACATTAATTGCCAGAACTGTTATGAATAGGTATTTTTTTTAGGCAGGATTGTTCGCCGTCGCTGTTGCGGCATGTACATCCTGCGGCGGACGGGCATCCCAGGCAGAGAGGGATAAAACGGCCGCTTCGACAGCAGTCGAAACGAAATCCATGATTGAGCTGAAAGACTATGGCGCAGAGCCTGCGGTACTCGATATCGAAGCCTATACGCTTGGAAACGAAAATTTCCGAACGGCATTGTGGACGGGAACCAATCTTCAGGTGACGCTCATGACCATTCCGGTCGGCGGCGAGGTGGGGCTCGAATTGCATCCCGATATCGACCAGTTCCTGCGTATCGAAGAGGGTGAGGCCAAAGTGATGATGGGCGACAGCAAGGAAGACCTTGATTATGTACGGACAGCGAAAGCGGACCATGCGGTATTCGTACCGGCCGGCAAATGGCATAATCTGGTAAATATCGGCGATAAACCGCTGAAGCTTTATTCGATTTATGCTCCGGTAGAGCACCCGTACGGTACGGTTCACAAGACCTACGACGACGCGATGGCGGCCGAACATCTTCATTGATAACGATAGAACTGCGGCGGACGGCAGGCACAGTCTGTCTATCCTGCCGGAAACGTGCGTTTGGTTGCGTTTCTCCGGTCGGAATGTCGGTCGTGCTATATCAAGGTGCGAAGTTTGCCGGGACGGATGCGGTGGTTTTATGCCGCATCCATCCTCGTATTGATTCGGATATAAAGGGTATCTGGCCGGGTCGAGACCGAATTTATTTGTAATAGAATCCGGTTATTTCGTATCGGAATATATGTTGGTCCAAAGTATAGGGCGTACCGTTGAAGATGTCGTGGGGCAGTTCGCAGGTCGAGGAACCGACCGGTATCAGGAACGTACCCTGCTCCTGTATGGTAGAGGAGACCGGTTCCGAGTCGATGTCGTAGTAGTCGTCCCACAGGATGTAACTGCATTCGATGGTGTTTTCGGTGGAAGCTATCCTGCGCGTACATGCGGCGTCGGAATAGAATCTGAGCGAGAAGCGTGATACGGCTTCGTTGTTCTTCAGGTATCCGTATTCTATTCCGACGTACTCTTCGTACATCTTGTAAAAGACCGGCGTCCTGTCGATGGATGTTATCTGCAGCGTCTTTTCCGCCGTTTTCGTCTCGCCGAGCCGGTTGGTAACGGTCAGGATGATTTTGTAAGTACCCCTGTCGGGAAATCTGAAATACCATCTGTCGGCGGTTTCGGAGAATCTGAGGGGGACTTCTTCTGTGGTTCCCGTATCGACCATCTTCACGCTTTTCGTGTATTCCTGCCAGTCGGGGGAGTTGGTATCGAATTCGCATTTGACGACGTATTCCCGGGCAAGGTCGATGGTTTCATTCTCCCTCGCATTGGTCCATATCCGGGGCTGCGTCTGCCAGAACTTTACTTTTGCCTCCCCGCATAATACCGACTCAACCAAGACGCCGTATTGTAGCGTGTACTCACCGTAGGGAATGGAATAGCTTTCGTTCGCTTTGCCGAGTGCTACGACCCTGCCGTTCGCGTCCGTTATTCGGATGTATTTCTGTTTATTCTCGTGGTAATACCAGAAATCGCCGGTCTGTTTTACGTAGTTTTGGAATACATACGGCGTGTCTTCCGAAAAATCCCGCACGGAGAGTTCGATATCGAAATCATCTTGCGAGTATATCCAGGGGATTGAGGGGTCTATATCCGGTTCCGGCTCCGGTTCCGGCTCCGGCTCGTCGGTGGGATATATGGCCTTGAATGCCTTGATGTCGTTTTCGCTGAA
>ENA-OOZY01001443-OOZY01001443.1-human-gut-metagenome-genome-assembly--contig:-NODE-1443-length-14239-cov-4.859419_pt1 | contig 14239 bp, 10 predicted proteins | sample MGYA00241047_ERZ501410 | MGnify/ENA primary metagenome ERZ501410 (study PRJEB25962, sample SAMEA2042621) | human gut metagenome | biome: human gut; feature: human-associated habitat; material: faeces... | reverse complement strand
TTACTATCCGATAATTTTCGAAGACGAAACTCAGTTGTTGCGAGTCAAAACCGCGCTGGAGGCACGGCATATCCATCCCCGGCGTTACTTTTATCCCGCGCTGACAACATTGCCCTATCTGCCCGCCATGTCTCGCTCCTCCTGTCCCGTGGCCGAGGATCTGGCCCGCCGGGTCTACGCCGGGTGCGACCTGTTTCTGATGCCCTCCCGCAGCGAGCCATGCGGCCTGAGCCAGATGATCGCCATGCGCTACGGCGCGGTGCCCATCGTCCGCCGCACCGGCGGGCTGGCCGACACGGTGCGTTCCTGCCAGGTGGGGCAGGAGGACGGCACCGGCTATCTGTTTGAGCGCTACGACGCCGGGGCCATGCTGGACGTGATCGGGCAGGCCACCGGCCTGTACCGCGGCGACCGCCAGGGCTTCAACACCGTGCGGCGCCGGGGCATGACGGCGGATTTCAGCTGGGCGCGGAGCGCCGGCGACTACCGCCGCATCTATGCAAACCTGCTGGGCTGACGCCCGGCTGTTCATACGGAGGATTTTAGCATATGACCTATACCAAGGACACACTGAAGGACGCTATCGTGCAGAAGCTGCGGCTGAACTACGGCTGCACCGAGAAGCAGGCCACCGACGGCGAGATGATGAAGGCCTGCGCCATGGTGCTGCGGGACATTATGGCCGAGCACGGCGTGCAGACCCGGGAAAGGACCGCCCACGAGGGACAGCGGAAGGTGCATTACCTGTCCATGGAGTTCCTGATGGGCCGCAGCCTGATGAAGAACGCCTACAACCTGGAGCTGCTGGACGAGCTGACCGCCGCCATCGGCGAGCTGGGGTTCAAGGCCGCCGACATTTTTGAGATCGAGCCGGATGCCGGTCTGGGCAACGGCGGTCTGGGCCGTCTGGCCGCCTGCTATCTGGACAGCATGACCACGCTGGAGATCCCCGCCGCCGGCTATTCCATCTGCTACGAGCTGGGCATCTTCAAGCAGAAGATCGTGGAGGGCCAGCAGGTGGAGCTGCCGGACGACTGGATGCAGCTGGGCGATGCGTGGCTGCTGCCCAAGCTGCAGGAGGCCGAGGAGGTCCATTTCGGCGGCAGGGTGCGCACCCGCTGGGACAACGGCCACCTGATGGTGGTGCATGAGGACTACACCCGGGTCATGGCCGTGCCCTGCGACATGGAGATCGCCGGCTACGACACCGACCACGTCAACACCCTGCGGCTGTGGCAGGCCCGGAGCCCCAAGCCCATCGACATGAAGCTGTTCAGCCAGGGCCAGTACCTGCAGGCGTCGGAGGAGCGGGCTATGGCGAACGCCATCAGCCAGGTGCTCTATCCCGAGGACAACCACTACGAGGGCAAGTCCCTGCGGCTGAAGCAGCAGTATTTCTTCGTCTCTGCCACCATGCAGTCCATCACCCGCAAGCACATCGAGGTGTACGGCACCCTGAAGAACTTCCACGAAAAGAACGTCATCCAGATCAACGACACCCATCCCACGCTGGTGATCCCGGAGCTGATGCGCATTCTGGTGGACGACGCGGGCCTTGACTGGGACGAGGCGTGGCACATCGTCACCCACTGCGTGGCCTACACCAACCACACGGTGCTGGCCGAGGCGCTGGAGGTCTGGCCGCAGCAGCTGTTCGAGACGCTGCTGCCCCGTGTCTGGCAGATCCTGCAGGAGATCGCCCAGCGCTGGCAGCGCCGGGTGGAGGACTTCTATCACGATCCGGAAAAGACCCAGCGCATGGCCATCATCTGGGGCGGCGAAGTGCGCATGGCCAACCTGTGCCTTGCCGGCTCCATGGCCGTCAACGGCGTGTCGGCGCTGCACTCCGAGATCCTGCGCAGGGACGTGTTCAAGGAAGCCTGCCAGATGATGCCCGACAAGTTCAAGAACGTCACCAACGGCATCGACCACCGCCGTTGGGTGCCCCAGATCAACCGGGGCCTCAATGACCTGATCTGCGACCTCACCGGCGACGGATACCTCACCCGGCCGCAGGAGCTGAAGAAGCTGGAGGCCTACGCCGACGATGCGTCGGTGCTGAAGCGGCTGGAGGAGATCAAGCACCAGAACAAGCTGGCCTTCGCCGCCTATGCCAAAAAACAGCAGGGCGTGGTGCTGAACCCCGACGCCATCTTCGACGTGCAGGTGAAGCGGCTCCACGAGTACAAGCGCCAGCTGCTGAACGTGCTGCACATCATCTATCTCTATCAGCGGCTGCAGGACGATCCCAACATGGACATGCGGCCGCAGACGTTCCTGTTCGGCGCCAAGGCCGCGCCGGGCTACGCCGTGGCCAAGCGCATCATCCATCTCATCAACTCCCTGGCCGCACAGATCGACCGCGACCCCATCTGCCGGGACAAGCTGCAGGTGGTGTTCCTGGAGAACTACCGCGTCTCTCTGGCGGAGATGCTGATGCCCGCCAGCGAGGTCAGCCAGCAGATCTCCACCGCCGGCAAGGAGGCCAGCGGCACCGGCAACATGAAGTTCATGATGAACGGCGCCCTGACCGTGGGCACGCTGGACGGCGCCAATGTGGAGATGCACGAGGTGCTGGGGGACGAGAACATGTTCCTGTTCGGCCTGAAGGCCGACGAGGTGGCCCATCTGCGCCGCACCTACGATCCCCAGCTGCTGTATCAGCGGGATCCTGTGCTGCGCCGGGTGGTGGATCAGCTCAAGACCGGTTTCGGCGACGGTGTCACCTACGAGGACATCTGGCAGCGGCTGGTGATGGGCGGGGACGGTCCCGCCGATCAGTATATGGTGCTGGCGGACTTCGCCGCCTACTGCGACGCCGAGGAGCGGATGTGCCGCACCTACGGCGACAGGACGCAGTGGAACCGCATGAGCCTGCTGAACATCGCCCGCAGCGGCATCTTTGCCGCCGACCGGGCCATCGCCCAGTATGCCGATACCATCTGGCATGTGCCGTATAAGAAATAAGCGAAAAGGAGGGACCGCGGGGCGGTCCCTCCTTTTATGCGGCCTTGACAGATGTGGTATACTATCATAGGAATCATATGAAACGACGAGGATACGGATATGGAAGTGACACAGGGCGCACCGTTTGAGAGCTTTGGCCTGTCAGAGGCCACCATGCGCGCCGTCCGCAACAAGCATTACACCATCAGCACGCCGGTGCAGGCCGGCTGTATCCCGCCCATGCTGGCGGGGAAGGATGTCATCGCCAAGGCGCCTACCGGCACCGGCAAGACCATGGCCTTCGGCATCCCCATCATCGAGCGCATCGACCCGGAGAGCGAGGCGGTGCAGGCTGTTATTCTGGCCCCCACGCGGGAGCTGGCCATGCAGATCACCGACGAGATGCGGGACATCGCCGTGTGCCACGAGGGCGTGCGGCTGGTATGCCTGTACGGCGGCCAGCCCATCGGCAAGCAGATCGACGCACTGAAGCGCCGGCCCCAGATCGTGGTGGCCACGCCGGGGCGGCTCAGCGACCACATGAAGCGCCGCACCGTGACGCTGAAGGATGTCAGCACCGTGGTGCTGGACGAGGCGGACCGGATGCTGGATATGGGCTTCATCCACGATGTCACCCGCATTCTGGACAAGATCCCCAACCGGAAGAATCTGGGGATGTTCTCCGCCACCATCTCCCGGGAGGTCATGGATATCTCCTGGGTGTACCAGCGTGACCCGGAGGAGATCACGGTGCAGGCCACCAAGGAGAACAAGCCCGACATCCTCCAGTACCGGCTGGAGGTGCCGTCCGACGGCAAGGTGGACGCCATCGTGCGCATCCTGAACTGCGAGAATTACGAGCGGGTCATCTGTTTCTGCAACACCAAGGGCAGCACCGAGCGGCTCACCAAGTTTTTGCAGATGCGGGGCGTGGACGCCCAGTGCATCCACGGCGACATCCCCCAGCGCAAGCGGGAGGAGGTCATGCAGCGGTTCCGGGACGGCAAGCTGCGAGTGTTCGTAGCCACGGATGTGGCCAGCCGCGGCATCGACGTGGACGATGTGGACGCCGTGTTCAACTTCGAGGTGCCGGAGGAGAACGAGTACTATGTCCACCGCATCGGCCGGACGGGCCGGGCCAAAAAGCACGGCGTGGCATACACGCTGCTCAGCGATTTCCCCAGCCGCATGCGGCTGGACGACATCGCCCGCAACACGCGCAGCCAGATCATCCCCGCCACGGTGGATGAGAGCGGCCATGTGACGCCGGCAGAGAAAAAGTAAAGAGACAGCAGAAGTCCCGCGCCTCCGGCGCGGGACTTTCCTTTTTGTTCCGGTTTTACAGGGCGGCCTTGATGGCGGTCAGCAGGTCGTCATAGCGCTCGAAGGCGGGCAGCTGGGGATAGTCGGCCTTGATCTTGTCCGTGGTGCGGAACAGGAAACCGGCCTTGCTGTGGAGAATCATCTCCAGGTCATTGTAGCTGTCGCCGCTGGCGATGGTGTCGTAGCCGATGGACTGGAGAGCCTTGACGGTGGTGAGCTTGGAGTGCTCGCACCGCATGACATGGCGGGCAATGTAGCCGTCGCTGTCGATCTCCAGCGTGTTGCACAGCAGGGTGGGGTAGCCCAGCTTCTTCATCAGGGGCATGCCGAACTGGTCGAAGGTGTCGCTGAGGATCACCACCTGCGCCATGCTGCGCAGCTCATCCAGAAACTCCCTGGCGCCGGGCAGCGGGTCGATCCGGGCGATGACATCCTGGATCTGCTGCAGCTTCAGACCCTTTTCCCGCAGGAGGTCGATGCGCCAGCGCATCAGCTTGTCGTAGTCCGGCTCATCGCGGGTGGTGCGGCGCAGCGCAGGGATGCCGCTCTCCTCGGCAAAGGCGATCCAGATCTCAGGGACGAGGACACCCTCCATATCCAGGCAAACGATGTTCATAAAAGCGGCTCCTTTCTCACTTTTTCAGCACTTCCGACAGGACGTAGTCCAGCATGGCGTCCTTGTCGATCACGTCCTTATGCAGCACGGGGCGGCCCTCCAGACCGGACAGGTTGCCGGGGATGGGGACGCCGGAGATCCGCGCCAGCTCGTTCATCATGTGGAACTCGTTGTCACTGCCCGGATGACCCAGCGCGGACAGCACCGCCGCAGGGAACTTATAGGGCGAGGCGGTGGACAGCACCACCGTGGGCGCGCCGGTGCCGCGCAGCTCGCCGTCCAGCTGCTCCGCCACGGACCACGCCACGGCGGTGTGGGGGTCGCAGAGGTAGTGCTGCTCCGACCACAGGCGGCCGATGACATCGGCTGCACCCTTGTCATCACAGCAGCCGCAGGAGAAGTCCTGCCGCAGCTTTTCCAGCAGCGCACCGGACAGCTGGTAGGCGCCGTCCTCGCTGAGCTGGCGCATGAGGCCGGCCACATAGGCGCTGTCGCGGGACAGCAGGAACAGCAGACGCTCCAGATTGCTGGACACCAGAATGTCCATGGAGGGGGAGGTGGTCTTGTAGAACGGGCGGCGGCGGTCGTAGCGGCCGGTGGAGATGAACTCCGTCAGCACGTCGTTGGCGTTGCTGGCGCAGACCAGACGGCCCACGGGCAGGCCCATCTCCTTGGCAAAGTAGCCCGCCAGGATGTCGCCGAAGTTGCCGGTGGGCACCACAAAGTTCACCTTGTCGCCCAGGGCGATGCGGCCCGCCTTCACCAGATCGCCGTAGGCCCGGAAGTAGTACACCACCTGAGGGGCCAGGCGGCCGATGTTGATGGAGTTGGCGGAGGACAGCATGGCGCCGTGAAGGTCACGGCCCTTACAGGCGGCGAACACCTGCTTGACACCGGTCTGGGCATCGTCGAAGTTGCCCCAGACGGCGCAGACCTTCACGTTATCGCCGGTCTGGGTGGCCATCTGGGCCTGCTGGACGGCGGATACGCCGCCGTAGGGGTAGAACACGATGATGCGGGTGCCCTTTACATCGTGGAAGCCCTCCAGTGCGGCCTTGCCGGTATCGCCGGAGGTGGCGGTGAGGATGACCACGTCGCCCTGCATGCCCTCGGCCCGGGCGGCGGCGCCGATAAGGCGGGGCAGCACCGACAGGGCCACGTCCTTGAAGGCGGAGGTGGGGCCGTGGTACAGCTCCAGCACATATTTATCACCCACGGGCACCAGCGGTGTCAGGTCGGCGGTGGGGAACTTGCCGGCGTAGCTTTTGCGGACGAGATCCTCCATGTCGGGGAAGTCCGGCAGCAGCGCGGAGAGGATCTTCGCGGCCATGGACAGGGTGTCCAGCCGCAGCGCGCCCTGCCAGTCGAAGTCCAGCCCGGCGGGATCGCAGATATACAGACCGCCGTCGGGGGCAATGCCCTCCAGCACCGCCCGGGTGGAGGGGGCGGTGAGGCGGATGTCGCGTGTGCTATGGTACAGCATAGGAAAAGTCCTCCAAAAATTTCTCTTGCATTTCTGATGACGCTATGATACACTGTCGCCAACAAAAAAGCAAGTGTTTTTATCTCGAGGACAAATGCAATTTTTTTGTCGCCATGATAAAAGTGCTGCGCAAAAAATCCAGAGGTAAGAGGCAGAAATATGTTGAAAGTATTGAAATTCGGCGGATCGTCCATGGCGGACGCAAAGCAGTTCGCCAAGGTGCGGGATATCGTGCGGGCGGACGACAGCCGCCGCGTGGTGGTGGTCAGCGCCGCCGGCAAGCGGGACAAGAACGACCACAAGCTCACCGACCTGCTGTATCTGTGCCACGCGCATCTGCAGTACGGCGTCAGCTGCGACGCCATTTTTGAGATGATCCGGTCCCGGTATGTGGACATCCGGGACCAGCTGGGGCTGAAGACGCCGCTGGAGGCGGAGTTCGACGCCCTGCGGGAGAAAATGGACAAGGGCATCAGCGCCGACGAGCTGGTGTCCCGCGGCGAATACTTTGCGGCGGAGCTGATGGCGGACTATCTGGGCTACGGCTTTCTGGACAGCTCGCTGTGGCTGAAGTTCCGGCTGGACGGTACGGTGGATCAGGAGGCCAGCTATGAGAACCTGCGCCGGGCCGCGTCGGGACGGCGGGTGGTGATCCCCGGCTTTTACGGGGCCATGCCCGACGGCAGTATCCACACGTTTTCCCGGGGCGGCAGCGACATCACCGGTGCGCTGGCCGCGGCGGCGCTGGATGCCGACGTGTATGAGAACTGGACGGATGTGTCCGGATTCCTGATGGCCGATCCCAAGATCGTAAAGGATCCCAAGCCTATCGAGCGCATCACCTACGCGGAGCTGCGGGAGCTGAGCTACATCGGGGCGCAGGTGCTCCACGAGGGCACGGTGTCGCCGGTGCGGGAGAAGAACATCCCGCTGAATATCCGCAACACCAATCAGCCGGAGCATCCGGGCACCATGATCCGGGAGAGCTTCGACGAGTCGGAGACGGAGCGCTCCTCCGGCAGCATGATCACCGGCATCGCCGGGAAGAAGGGCTTCTCCGTCATCACCATCACCAAGAACGGCATGTCCTCCGAGCTGGGGGCGGTGCGCCGCATCCTGGAGGTGCTGGAGCGGTACAATATCAATGTGGAATATCTGCCCTCCGGCATCGACAGTGTGTCGCTGGTGGTGGAGACGGGCAAGTCCTCGCCCTATCTCTATCAGGCCATGGGCGATCTGGAGAAGGAGATCAGGCCAGACAGCCTGCACATCACCGACGGCATGGCCATCGTGGCGGCGGTAGGCCGGAAGATGGCGTTTCAGCCCGGTTCCTCCGGCAAGATCTTCGGCAAGCTGGGTGAGAATGGTATCAACATCCGTATGATCACCCAGGGTCCGGAGGAACTGAACATCATCGTGGGTGTGGACGGCCCGGACTTCGAGAGAGCCATCCGCGTGCTGTACGACAGCTTTGTGAAATAATAAGGAGGAGCATCCATGAAACAGTATAAAGTTGCGATATTGGGCGCCACCGGCGCGGTGGGCCGTGAGATGATGAAGGTGCTGGCGGAGCGGGACTTCCCGGTGGGGGAACTGCACCTGCTGGCGTCGGAGCGCTCCGTGGGGCAGGTGCTGCCGTGGAAGGGGCAGGACATCGCCGTGGAGCTGGCCTGCGACAAGGCCTTTGAGGGTATGGACATCGTGCTGGGCGCGGCGGAGAACGACATCGCCAAGCAGTTCGCGCCGGCCATCGTCAAGGCGGGCGCCGTATTCGTGGACAACTCCAGCGCGTTCCGCATGGACCCCGATGTGCCGCTGGTCGTTCCGGAGATCAATCCGGAGGACGCCAAGAAGCACAAGGGCATCATCGCCAACCCCAACTGTACCACCATCGTGTCGCTGGTGGCCATCAACGCCCTGAATCAGGACAGCCCTATCGAGAGCATCATCGCCTCCAGCTATCAGGCGGTGTCCGGCGCCGGCGCCGGCGGCCCCATCGAGCTGATGAACGAGGTGGAGCAGCTGGGACTTGGGCAGAAGGTGGAGCCGAAGGTGTTCCAGTACCAGATCGCCTACAACGTCATTCCGCAAATCGGCGGCGAGGCCTTTGAGGGTTACACCTCCGAGGAGATGAAGATGCAGAACGAGGGGCGCAAGATCATGCACCTGCCGGAGCTGAAGGTCAGCTGCACCTGTGTGCGGGTGCCGGTAGTGCGGAGCCATAGCGTGTCCATCGTAGTGCGGACGAAGGAGAAGATCTCCGTGGAGCGGGCGCGGCAGCTCATCGCGGCGGCGCCGGGCTGCCGTCTGGTGGACGATCTGGCCAGCAAGCGCTATCCCATGCCGCTGGAGACCAGCGACCAGGATTTGGTGTTCGTGGGCCGCATCCGGGACGACCTGACCAGCGACAACGGCCTGAACATCTGGTGCTGCGGCGACCAGGTGCGCAAGGGCGCGGCCACCAACGCCGTGCAGATCGCGCAGCTGCTGGTGGAATAAGGGAATGAACAAAAAGTAAAGCCGCCCGCAGGGCGGCTTTACTTTTTGGCTGAAACCATATATAATGGCAGAAAACGATCCCACGGAGGAGTGGCTTATGAGAATTTGGAAACGGGCGGCGGCGCTGCTGCTGGCTCTGTGCATGACGGCACTGCTGGCGGCCTGCGGCGAGGACCCCAACGACGAGAAGAAGCTGTCGGTGGTCATGACCGGTACGGTGCATACCATGGATCCGGCCAAGGTGTCCACGGCGGCGGAGCGCACCGTGGTGCAGCATGTATTTGAGAATCTGATGCGGCTGAACGCGGACGGCACGGCGGCACACGCCATGGCCCGCAGCTATACCCAGGAGACGGCGCTGGACGGCTCGGTGACGTATACGTTCCAGCTGCGTACCGACGCCAAGTGGTCCGACGGCACCGCCGTCACGGCCCACGACTTCGTGTACGCCTGGCGGCGGCTGGTGGATCCGGAGACGGACAGCCCCAACGCCGATGCCCTGTCCATGGTGGCGGGGTACGAGCAGGCGGTGCTGGGCGATACGGAGGCGCTGCAGGTCACGGCACCGGACGATCACACACTGCAGGTGGTGCTCAGCGGCAACTGCCCCTATTTCATCGGCAGCGTCTGCACGGCGGCGGCCACTATGCCGGTGCAGGAAAAGACGGTGACCGCCCACGGCAACTGGTCGGGCAGCAGCCTGTGGTTCGTGGGCAACGGACCCTATGAGCGCACCGGCGACTGGAGCGACACGGCGCGGCTGACGCTGCATACCCGGGCGGCATACTACGATGTGAAGCGGCTGGGGCCTGATCGCATCGATCTGCTGCTGAAGGAGCGGCAGGAGGCGGATGCCAGCGCCGGTAAGGTGGACATCGTTATCGGCGCCGGCGGCGAGGATGCCGCACAGGGCGGCGATCCCACGGTGGGCATCCTGCTGGTGAACCAGATGGCCACCAGCATGGGCCATCCGGAGCTGCGGCGGGCGCTGAGCCTGGTCATCGACCGGGAGCAGGCGGCGCAGACCGTGGGACAGGACTGCCGGGCGGCGGAGGGACTGGTGCCCTACGGCATCCGCACCGGTGAGGGCGAGGAGTTCCGCACCGCCAACGGTGCGCTGATCGACAACGACCCCAAAACATACAGCGAACGCTGCCAGGGGGCGCAGGCGCTGCTGCGGCAGGCCGGGTACACCAACGCGGTGACACTCAGCGCGCTGAACCCGGTGACGCTGCTGTACGACAGGAGTATGGCGCAGACGGCCCAGCAGCTCCAGCAGACATGGGAGTCAAAGCTGGGCATCAAGGTGCAGCTGGAGGACGTGGAGAGCTATGAGCTGACGGCGCGGCTGGAGAGCGGCGAGTTCGTGCTGGCGCTGATGGAGCTGACGGGGCACTACAACGACGCATCGGCCTATCTGGACCCGTGGCGCAGCAGCGACATGCGGAACTACGGCATGCAGTACCTCAACGCCTATGACATCCTGATGAAGATCGCGGCAAACAGCAGCTCGCTGGATGCCCGGGACGCCTATCTGAAGGACGCGGAGCGGCTGCTGGTGGAGAACAGCAATATCATCCCGCTGTACAGCCGGGTGCAGCCCTATGTGATCCGGGACGAGGTGCTGGGCGCCGTGTCTGACGGCATGGGCGCGTGGTACTTCGGCGGCGTCAATCGGGCGTCGTGAGCGGGACGCGATATAAGAAGAACAAGACCGCCGGGGCTGGCCCCGGCGGTCTTTCTGCATGCGGATGTTATCTGCGGCGGGCGGTGTCCACGACGACGGCCTGCGCCCGGGCCAGCTTCAGGTCATGGCGCAGGCGCATGGGCGGCAGCTGCTGGCGCAGCAGGTCGCGGGACAGCTGGTACTGCGCGGACAGCTCGCCGTACTTCTGCTCCACGTCCTCGTCCGTCACGTCGATGCCCTCCAGACGGGCGATCTCCGTCATGGCCAGCTCGAAGCGGGCGGCGGAGACGGCCTGCTCCCGGGCGTGGGCGCGGAGATCCTCCATGGATGCGCCGCTGGCCTCCAGATACTGCTCCAGCTGCATGCCCTGGCTCTCCAGATGGCCGCGCAGCTCCTGGATCAGACCGTCCAGCTGGTTCTCCACCATGGCATCGGGCAGCTGCACCTCCATGCCCTCCAGCACCTGACGGATCAGGTCGTTGGCAAACTGCTCGGCGGCCTCGGTCTGCTTTTTGGCCACGGCCTGCTCCATAACGGAGCGGCGCAGCTGGGACAGGTCCGCAAAGCCCTGGGCTCTGGCGAAGGCGTCATCCAGCACGGGCATGGTGCGGCGGGTGATCTCGTGGACGGTGATGCGGAACGTGGCGTCCTTGCCGGCCAGCTCCGGCGTGTAGGCGGTGGGGAAGGTGACGTGGATATCCCGCTCCTCGCCGACGCGGGCGCCGGCCACCTGCTCCTCAAAGCCGGGGATGAAATAGCCGCTGCCCAGCAGCAGGGGGTAGTGCTCGCCCTTGCCGCCCTCAAAGGCCACGCCGTCCACGAAGCCCTCAAAGTCCAGCACCACCTCATCGCCCATGGCGGCGCGGTCGGGATGCTCGGCGGTCATGTGGGCGCGGGCGTACTCCTCCAGCGCGGCCTGAGTGTCCTCCTCGGACAGCTCCGCCTCCGGGTACACGGCGCTGAGACCCTTGTACCGGCCCAGCTTCACCTCGGGGTACAGGTCGATGAGGGCGGTGAACGTGAAGCCGTCGGGGCCGATGGATTCCACCGTCAGGGTAGGGGTGCCGGCAATGGCGATATCCTCCCGGCCGATGGCCTCCACCAGCGCCTGGGGATACGTCTCGTTCACGGCCTCCTGGTAGAGGAAATCGGAGCCGTAGGCGGCTTCGATCTTCTCGCGGGTGGGCTCACCCTCCACGGGGCACAGGGACTTGATGCCGTTGTAGCAGTGCATCAGCGCGTCCTGCCATGTGCCGCGGTCTACGGTGACGGTCAGGCGCACCTGACGGTTTTCCGGGATGTCTACACGCTTTTTGATCTCCATGGGGGAGCTCCTCCTTGTTTCGGCACAAACTGCCAGTATATTATGATAAGTATACTATACCCGCAGACGGATGGCAAGGGCGTCAGGCACTTTCGGCGGAGTGACTGAGTTGTAAAATTATTGTGACATTTACAACAAAGGGGGTTGTCCTCCGCAGGCGCATTTGCTACAATACAGGGGACTATTTTTCATCTCACCGGAGGTATCTATGCAGCGCATCAAGGCATTTATCCACGACCACCCGCACATGTGGTGGGGACTGTTCCTGCCGGTCTATCTGGCACTGTTCTTTACCATCGAGCATTTCATCACCGACAACTACTGGGCCACACAGCTGCCCATTGACTATAAGATCCCGTTTCTGGAGGGGTTCGCCCCGTTCTACGCCAGCTGGAGCGTGCTGCTGTGCGTGCTGGGCATCTACCTCATCGTCAGGGACGGCGAGGGCTTCCGCCGGTACATGTGGAGCATCATGGTGACATTTCTGGTCAGCACCCTCATCTGCGCCCTTATCCCCAACGGGCAGGACCTGCGGCCCGCCGTGATGCCGCGGGACAACATCTTCTGCGATCTGGTGGCCTACACCTATTCGCTGGACACCAACACCAACGTGTTCCCCAGCGTTCATGTGGTGGGCGTCATTGATGCGTGGTTCGCTGTGTGGCACACCAAGGGCCTGAAGAAATGGACGTGGCGGTGGGGCACCGCGGTGTACGGCCTCATCGTCATCGCCTCCACGCTGTTCATCAAGCAGCACGCGGTCATCGACGTGCTGGCCGGCTTCGTGGTGGGCTTCCTGGGCAACTATGTGGTCTACGGCATCATCGGGCGGCGGCGCGACCGCCGGCTGTGCAGGGAGGTGTGAGGCATGGACATCGGCGCGTCCCCGCTGTTCCGGGATATCAGCGAGGAGTCCCAGCGGGCCATGTGTACCTGCTTCGACATGCGGGAGTATACGTTCCGGCCCGGTGAGGTGGTCTATGACTTCTCCGAGGGGCGGAACATGGTGGGCGTCCTGACCAGGGGCGCCGCCGTCATCGAGCGCATCGACCATCAGGGCAGCCGCACCATTCTGGAGCGGCTGGACGAGGGCGGCGTGTTCGGCGAGATGCTGATGTTTGAAAACGTGGCTGGCGACAGCATCACCGTGGTGGCCGAGGAGCCGTGCCGGGTATGGCTCATGGCGGCGGAGCAGGTGACGAAGCGGTGCGAGAAGGCCTGCGCCCACCACACACGGGTGGTGGAGAATATGTTCCAGCTGGTGGCGGAGAAGGCCACCTCCCTCTATGAGCGGGTGGAGGTGCTGAGCCGCCGCAGCATCCGGGACAAGCTGCTGTGCTACTTTTCGCTGCTGGCGGCCAAGAGCGGCAGCGAGTTCCAGCTGCCCTTCTCCCTCAGCGCGCTGGCGGACTATATCTCCACCGACCGCAGCGCCATGATGCGGGAACTGAAAAAGATGCGGGACGAGAAGCTGGTGGATATTTCCGGCCGCCGCGTCCTGCTGCACCAGGGCATTTGAGCCATTTTCCCGGCAAGTGAAGATTGACGGGTCTGCCCGTTGGTGTTACAATGGTACGGTAAGCGGATACGCCGCGAATTTGATCCTATGGCGGATGCCGAACTTAAAAGAGAAGGAGCCGTGATGTATGTACCGCATCGTTAGAAAAGAAGCGCTGAAGCCCACCGTGATCCTGTATGAGATCGAGGCACCCATGGTTGCCAGAAAGGCGGAGCCGGGCCAGTTCATCATCCTGCGCGTGGATGAAAAGGGTGAGCGTATCCCCATTACGATCCACGACTACGACCGGGAGAAGGGCACTGTGACCATCATTGTCCAGACCGTCGGCGCCACCACCGAGAAGCTGAGCCACAAGCAGCAGGGCGAGTGCCTGCATGATTTTGTCGGCCCCCTGGGCCGTCCCACCGAGACGGAGGGCAAGAAGAAGGTCTGCGTCGTCGGCGGCGGCGTGGGCTGCGCCATTGCCTATCCCGTGCTGAAGAAGTTCCATGACTGCGGCGCCGAGGTGCATGCGGTGGTGGGCTTCAAGAGCAAGGATGTCGTGATCCTGGAGGACAAGTTCAAGGCGGTCTCCTCCGTGCTGAAGGTCTGCACCGACGACGGCTCCTACGGGCAGAAGGGCCTTGTTACCGAGGCGCTGAAGCAGCTGCTGGACGACGGCAACCAGTACGACGAGATCTTTGCCATCGGCCCCATGGTCATGATGAAGTTCGTCTGTAAGACCACCGAGCCTTACGGCGTGCCCACCACCGTGTCCATGAGCCCCATCATGATCGACGGCACCGGCATGTGCGGCGGCTGCCGCCTGACCGTGGGCGGGCAGACCAAGTTTGCCTGCGTGG
>ENA-OOZY01001439-OOZY01001439.1-human-gut-metagenome-genome-assembly--contig:-NODE-1439-length-14282-cov-4.521544_pt1 | contig 14282 bp, 9 predicted proteins | sample MGYA00241047_ERZ501410 | MGnify/ENA primary metagenome ERZ501410 (study PRJEB25962, sample SAMEA2042621) | human gut metagenome | biome: human gut; feature: human-associated habitat; material: faeces... | reverse complement strand
CCTGCCAAGGCTGTGGCGCAGTTTTATTTTTATTAAAAAGCAGTGGAATTACTTTTCATAATCCGTTATTGTTAAGTTACCACACGAAACAACTGAACTAAGAAAGCTCCACTGCCTATGATAAGAATAACATTTTCCAGTCTCTTCCGCAATCGGAATTATGACGCTAATGCACCTCCGAATAGGTAGATGTAATTATTAACACTACTTATTCTGGAGGTTTTATTATGTATAAAGATATTTTTGAATCCATCCGCAATGAAGCGGAAAAACGTAACCTGCGTGAAAGAACTATTCAACTGTATTGCTCTGATGTCAGTTACTTCCTTCGTTGGATTGGAAAAAACGTTTCTGATCTTACGCTTGAAGATGCGGAAAGTTTTCTTACAGCCAAACGTCTGGAAGGAAGGTCTCCTGAAACTCACAATCACTATCGGTCTGCAATAAAGTTCTTATATAAAAAGGTGCTGAAGACTGTCTGGGATGATGACACTGTTCCAGCTATGAAAAGAGAGCGCAATCTTCCTGCTGTTCTGTCCCGCGATGAAATAAATGCAATCATTGATGCCACTCCGAATCTGAAACATAAAGCGATTATTGCAACTATGTATTCTTCTGGATTACGTGTATCGGAGGTCGTTCATCTCCATTATGATGACATTTCCCGTACCAACATGACAATTCATGTTCGTGAAACCAAAGGCAGAATTGACAGGTATACGATTCTGTCTCAAAAAAATTTAGACCTTCTCACTGAGTATTGGTACAAATGTGGTCGCCCTAAAGATATCCTTTTTCCAAGTTCCTGGACCGGTGGATATCTTGATATAACCGGTGTTAACCAGTTCTTTAAGAAAAGTGCTAAACTCGCCGGCATTAACCGTCATGTTTCCTCTCATGCGTGCCGTCATAGTTTTGCCAGCCACTTATTCGAAAGTGGCACAGATATAAAATATATCCAGTCACTTCTGGGACATGTTGATCCTCGCTCTACAGATGTTTACCTTCATGTGAGCAACAAGACACTTCTTGGAATCCGCAGCCCGTTCGACAACCCGGAAGGTGGTGAATCATGAGTAAGGATTGTACGATTCAGGATGTTTTTCATCGTTTTTATTCATCTTTTGAATCCACACATAGTATTTCTCCCGCTCAGCGAAAGGCCGCTTATCACATCATGAATTGCAAAACCGGCGCCTTTGGTGTGAATGTAAGCGTATGCGAGGACTGCGGCTGCATATCAGTCCACTATAACTCCTGCCGTGACAGATGCTGTCCTATGTGTCAGGAGTTTCCAAAAGAAAAATGGGTAGATGCACGGCGGGAGGATATCTTAGATGCTCCTTATTTCCATGTGGTTTTTACAGTTCCGGAAGAACTCAATCCCATTATCTACAGCAACCAGAAATTCTTATACGCTGCTCTTTATCATGCGGCTTCAGATACTCTCAGTGAACTTGCTGCTGACAGTAAATATCTTGGGACTGATATCGGCTATATTTGTATCCTCCATACATGGGGAAGTACCATGAACTTTCATCCTCATATCCATGCGATTGTTCTTGGTGGAGGGCTGGATGTGAAAAATCATTGGAAAGACAATGGGAAAGATTTTTTCCTTCCGATTAAGGTAATCTCAAAAACATTTCGTGGAAAATACATGGCTGAACTTAAGCAGCTCTGGGAAAATGACAGGCTTGAATTTCATGGATCGGCTGCACCTTACAAAAACTACTATACTTTCAAGGAATTGTTAAATACCTGCTATGCAAAGGAATGGATTCCTTATTGCAAGAAACCATTTGACGGTGCCGAATCTGTCATCAGATACCTTGGAAAATACACCCACCGGATTGCTATCAGCAACTACCGTATCAAAGACATGACAGAATCTACAGTTACATTTTCTGCTAAAGATTACAAAAACCAAGGGCTTTGGAAAGAGATCACCATATCCGGCGAGGAATTTATCCGTCGATTTTTAATGCATGTTCCTCCAAAACGTTTTGTACGTATCAGGCACTATGGTCTTCTTTCATCCAGAAATAAGAAGAAAAAGATTACCCTATGCAGAAACATCCTTGGTTGCAAAAAATATATTTCCAAGCTGAAAGATATGGATGCACCTGCCATTATCCGTCTTCTTTATAATAAAGATATATGCAAGTGCTCTTCCTGTGGTGGTAAGATTATTCCTCTGCCTACAGAACAACATTTTATAAAACCAAAACCACATATGCTCTGTTAACGTATCATAACTGTATATTTTTTTAGCTTCCTTAGGGAGGCTTATTTCTGGTGTCATAATACAGGACTGAATTATAAATTCTATGTGTTTCTATGTGTACACGCTATCCTATTATAAATAGAGTGTCAGAATTAAAAGTCCATATAGAGTTGACGCGCTTTGTTCAACCAGAAAAAATCGAAATTGATGCAAACGAAAGGGCAGTTAATGAAAAGTCTCAATACTGCTTTTTCGTTTGCACCACCTTCGATTCTTTTCTTAACGATTTGTCAGATTCTAAAAAAACTGTTTTCCGTAATTGTATCATAATCCTGAAAAGAAATTAAATTTTCTTTTCCAATCCTTTTACTATCTTATCAAAATCAGATTCAATTGGCTGTGTCTTGTTAAAAATATCATATTCCTGATATGCTTTCTCCACTGCCTGCTTATGAGAAATACATCCATTATCTTTCAAGATATCGTATCTGCGGAACGCAAGAAATTCGTTCACACTTTTTGAAAATTCCTCCATAGTAAAGACGTTTTCACGTTCAATCAAATCCTCTATGTAATCAAAATATCCTGTAACAGCACGTTCCAACTGACGAATCTGTTTTTCATCCAAATAGTTTTTGGCAATCGGGGTATCAGATTTGAGAATACGACCATCTGGAGCATTTTTCCATGTGGTCAAGCCCATATTTTCCTTGGTGTGGTCAGCTTGATTATAGACGATTTCAGCCGCTGTTTTACCGGTAATAGCATAATGAAATTTGTTCTGTATGGTTGCATAAAAATGATATGCAGTATCAGAATCTCTATTGTAATCAATGCTGCACTCTGCAAAGATATCGGTTATCTGTTGCCATATTCTACGTTCGCTGGCACGGATGGAGCGTACTCTTTCCAGCAATTCACGGAAATAGTCTTTTCCAAATGCTGTTTTACCCTGTTTCAGGCGTTCATCATCCATAGCAAAGCCCTTTATCATATATTCCTTCAAAATACCGGTTGCCCATATACGGAACCTGGTTGCCTGAATAGAGTTTACTCTGTAACCTACAGAAATAATGGCATCCAAATTATAATAATTGGTAGGAATAGTCTGCGTTTTATCCTGCATTGCTCCGTGCTGAGTGGTTGTTGCAATTTTTGCAACAACCACTTCCTCATCAAGCTCACCGGTTTCAAAAATCTTTGCTAAATGGCGGCTGATGCCCGACTTGTCAATACCAAACAATTCAGCCATGGCTTTTTGTGTCAGCCATATCGTTTCATCTTTTATCAAGGCACTGACTGTTACGTTATCATCTTCGGTTCTGTACAGCACCATTTCCAGTTGTTTTGTAATATCTGTATTCATAATCAGCCTTCTTTCTTAAGAGTCAAGAATATTTACATTGTAGCAAACGTATGTTTGCACGTCAAGAAGGCGGTGGAATTTTTATGGAGCAGACAAAAACTTTTTATTAAAAAAATGCAATGTATGATACAAAAAGTTTACAACTGACATATATACTCATTATAACAACATGGAAGATAACTATTTTGAATAGTCACCGGGAAAGAACAAAAAGGGAGGAGAACCACATATGGATAAAAGGGGTAACATATCTTCACGAAATATGAGATTATTTGCAGCAATTATGACACTCATCGAGGCACTTGTCCTCACATCACTGGCAGGCTGTGCAGATAAAAAGGTAGATTATGGCACTGATACAGAAAAACTGACAAAAAGTGCTGTATGCAATGTAAAGGATTTTAGTACAGATGAGACCTACAGCGATGAGTTTTCCGTGCAGACAGAAATTGGAAATGTAAATATAGATATAAGTGCAAAAGTGGAACTGCCTGATTGTAAGACAATGTCAGTAGTTGAAGTGGAAAAGATACCTTATTCTGCAAAGCTCAAGGAAAAGGTATTGAAGGCATACTTTGGAGAGTCACAGATTTATTACTATGATAAGGAACATTGGACAAAAACACAGCTTCAAAATCTCATTGATTCCATAAATTCCTCAACAACACCAACTGATACATCTGGCACAGGAAACAGAGCTGAGTTTTTGAAGGAGTATACGCATTATCTGGAAAATGCCGGGGATGAATGGACTATTGCAAGATATGGAACAGACTTTGATATTTATTTTGATACTCATGCCGAGGCACAAGCATGGGGAAAACGGAAAGTAAAGGCATATCTTGCAGATGGTGATGAAAATAAATGGCTGTCGGGAATTGGCGCAGGTCCGATTGAGGGATATACCCAAAAGACAGGAAGTAATGAATACGAGTGGAGCAATATATTTAACGATGGATATGTGCAGCAATACTTTGGACCGGATTCACTCATGGAATATGATACGGTATATGATATCACGGATTCACAGGATACATCGGGAGAGGAAATCGCGCAGGAGGAAAATGAATCGGGTATCACAATAGAAGAAGCGGGGAATATGATAGACAGCTTTTTGAAAGAGACAGGTTTTTCATCCATCCCGCAGACTGAGAGCTCGCAGCTGAAATGGAGTGGATATAACGAAAGAGCCGATCATGTGTATCAGGAAGATGATATACATGAGTGTGTAAGTGGTTATAGATTTTACTACAATATCGGAGTTGGCAAAATATTATTTGATGATGCTTTAAATCCGATGGATTACAGCGGATACAATATGAAATATGGTGATAGTATAGAGGATACTTTTGATAATGAATTCTACAATTTTTATGTTGATAAATATGGTATATGTACTTTTTATATAGACTGCCCGGTAAGTATAGTAAGAAAACAGGAAAATGTAGAAATGCTTCCTTTAGAAAATATATTTGATATTGCCCGGGATGAGCTTAAAAACAATGCTGAGGAATATGTACTGGATAAAAATGTAAAATATTACACTCTAAAACTTGCATACATAAGGGTAAACAACCGGACTGATATGCAAAAATACAGTTATATTCCGGCATGGAGTCTGGAATTGCTGCAGAAAGACACTACAAATGCATGCCCTGTATTTATCAACGCGATTGACGGAAGTGTGATACATCCGGACGATCTGAGTTAAGATACAGAATGTTTACATCGGACCGTACTTTCACAGGAATAATTATGTTGTAGAAAAAATGTGACATATCAGGGAGGATTGGCATATGAGAAAACACACAAGAATACTCGCAGCGGCTATGACGATCGTTGAAGCGATAGTAATCATCTCACTCACAGGCTGCTCAGGAAAAAAAGTAGATTACAATATGGAAACTGAAAATATAAACACAAAAGCAGGAAGCGATATAAGTGCGTTTGACGACAGTACGAAATGGAATGACAGCTTTGCTGTTGAGACATCTGACAAAAGTGTGGATGTGGATATTTCAGCAGACATTACCCTGCCGGACTGCAAAAGCATGTCGGTTGTTGAGGTGAAGAATATAAAGGTGGGTGCCGATTTCAAAAAGAGTGTGATAGAGGCTTATTTTGGCGATAGTACCGTATATTATCACGACATACCTCATTATACGAAAGAAGAGATATATCACAGTATGGAGGTTGTAAAAAATGAGATTGCCGGGTATCAGCAGGAAATTGATGCGGGACTTATCACAGAAGAGGGCGTCAGCAGGGTGATGAAAAGTGAAAATGATCTGCTGGAACAGTATGAAAAGGCAGAACCGTCTGCACTGGATACGCGTGAAAAAGCTACAGATTATACGGATTGTAATGAGTATCTGGGATATATTGGTAATGTTTTCTGTGAGCTTAGATTTGGAATTGCTGAGGATGGCTCTCTTGAATATATTTCAGCACAGCCTCTTAAGGCAGGAAGTGAGGGGACATTATACGATGATAGTGAGTATGGCTATTACGGACCACCATCCTTTGCAGAGGAGAAAGGTGTAGAGGGATTTAACGGAGGCTCTACAGGTGGAGATACTACATCTTCATATGATAATGAGTGTGCATTATCAAAAGACGAAGCTATAAAAAAGGCAGAAGAATTTCAAAATAAATTAGGCAGGGCTTCACAGGTATATATAGGAACATCAGACTACGAGTGGAGCGCAGGAGTGATAGAGGATGGTGATGATACTGTAAAAACTGATGATAAAGAGAGCGTCATAAAGGATACAGCCTGGGGATATATCATAGATTATGGCGAGGGTGTGGATGGCATAGCGTTTTGCAAGTCACTCGATTTCACCCGGAATATGGATATATGGGAGACACTCGATAACTATGATGATTTTATGCCATATGGCAGCAGTTCCTTTATTGTGACGGATCAGGGAGTGACGGAATTTACTGTTTCTTACCCGGTTGATATTGTAAATGAGTCAAAAAACGTAGAACTCTTGTCAATGGACACTATTAAAGAGATCATCAAGGATGACATGACAAAAAACTCAGATCAGTATGATTTTACACAAAATCACACTTACAACAATCTAAAGCTCGGATATATCCGTTTGAAGGATGCATCTGACAAGGATAAATGTACTTATGTTCCGGCATGGTGTCTGTCAAAACAGGACAAGGGCTACGACAGATATCCGGTGTATGTGAATGCGATAGACGGCACGATCATAAGGAGTGATGATCTAATATAAGATACTGTTATTGGCTGCAATAAAGTTTATACATGGAGTTACATTTTTAGATAATAGATCAGGTTCATATTTATTTGGAAAAGATGTGGAAAATATATGATTAATAAAAAGAAAAAATATGTAGGGCGTTTGACACTTGCCACTGCAATTACCTCTATTTTATTTTCAGGATGTGGGGCGGCACAAAAGGAGCTTGCACAGACGGACAGAGCTTCCTACGAGAAAATATCATACCAGACAGTTACGGTACAGAGCGGTTCACTCACACCGCAGACTACCATCAGTCTGAGCGCGCAGGGCTATACCAGGTTTTCCTATGGTGCGACAAACACGGAGCTTACGCTTGAAAAGGTAAATGTGGCAGTGGGTGATCATGTGAAAAAGGGCGATATACTGGTGGCTTTTAAATCCGGGGAGATACAGAAAAAGATTGAGGACTACAGCGGGCAGATCAGTCAGAATAAGCTTCTGGCAGAGCACTACAGGGCTATTATGAAAATCGATGATACTCAGGATTATTCAAGCGATATAGCCCAGCTTGATAAGGATACAGAGGTTGCGCAGCTTTATCTTGATGAGGCTAAGGAAAAACTGTCGAGATATCAGATCACGGCATCAGAGGATGGTACGATCACAGCAATGGACAATTCACTTTTGGCGGGAGTTTTTGAACCGGGCAGCAATCTTATAACAGAAATCAGCGGAAACGGCAATTACGAGGCTGACAGACCGGAAGGTTATGACTTTAATGTAGGTGATATATACACGGCAACAGCATCTGATATAGAGTTTGAACTTAAGGTAAAAGAGGTGGACGATAAAAAGGTTGTTTTTGAACCGGTATCGGACATGTCGGCAGTATCGGATGCACAGATATTTTCCATGGAAGTGACGCGCCCTGCTATAGAAAATGCTGTGTATGTGCAAAAGGACGCAGTACATGAGAAGGATGGCAGGTATTTTGTATACACACTGGATGAGAATGGATACAGACAGGCGGTATGGATAAGTGTCGGAGATCAGGTGGGAGACTACCGGATCATCACAGAAGGACTTAAAAGCGGGGATGAGGTGGTTTTGCAGTGAAGATCAGAAACATTTTATCAATAAAAAAACTGGCAGTACTGGGGATATGTGTATCGTTTGTGGCAGGCGGCTGTGGAAAAATGACAGAAAGCAGTATACCAGAGCTTGAAGAACCTGTAGCGTTAAATGAAGCCTACAGACCTGTGGAATACGGTACGATTGGCTCCATACAGGTGCTGATGGCTACCGCAGTTCCTAGGGATTACTGCAATTACTACAGTGCCAACGTAAACATTTCACAGATATATGTGGAGCCGGGAGATACAGTAAATGTAGGGGATGTGCTTGCTGTCTGTGATGTGGATGAGGCAAAAAAACAGTTGCAGCAATGTAATGATGCGCTGGCGCATGAGAATGAGACATATGAGATATCCGCTCAGATCTCGGATACGCAGATCAAATTATGGGAGAGTCAGGCTGCGGATACGGACGAATTTTCAACAGAACAGATTGAGAAAAAAGAGAGCACAGAAGAGGATTACAATACGCAGATTGCCACAGAACAGGAAAATGAACGGTACGATAAGCAGCTTCACGAATACCGAGTGCAAAAGATCAATGAACAGATGGCTTTATATCAGCAGATTGTTGATGATGGAACGCTTAAGGCAGCCCACAGCGGTCTTGTCACTTACACTAAGAAGCTGACAGATGGAAGGTCTGCTGCGGCATACGAGAATATAGTCATTGTCTCCGATACGGATGACCTTGTGCTGGATATAAAAGATACAGCCATAAATGAGTACAAATACAGCGATTATGACAAGAAATATGTGATAGTCGATGGCGAAAAATATGATGTCACCGAGTCTCAATATACATCAGAGGTTTTGGTACTTTCGAAGATAAACAACCGATATCCGGATGTGTGCGTGGAAAGCAGGGAAAAGCCGTTTCTTACGGCAGGACAGATGTATCCGGTATATTTTGAAAAGACAAAAGCAAATCAGGCACTTGTCGTGGGAAAAGATTCCATCTATAAGGATGGCGATACCAGATATGTCTATGTGAAAAATGATGAGGGCGGCCGCGAGAAACGCATCATAACAACAGGTGAGTCTGATGAAAACTATACACAGGTCACAGAGGGCTTAAAAGAGGGGGAGCTGGTCTACTATAATTCTACAGATCAGGTTCCGACAAAGTATAGCAAATATACGGTAACAAGGTCTGACTTTGATATAGCAAACTACGGTGTGCGCTACAGCAGATCTGACGCAGGGACGATAACCGAAACCTGTGATTATGAAGGGCAGATCGTATCGGTCAATGTGAAGCAGGACGATACGGTAGAAAAGGGGATGCTGCTTTACGTGGTGGATACCGGAGAGGGCAAAGCTGCTATAACAGAGGCGAAAAATGCGATCGACTCGGAGAATGAATCCTATGCGCAGAAGATTGCTGATTACGATAAACAGGTGAGAGATTTATCTGAAGGTGGTAGTAGCGCAGAAGAAAATAACCGGCAGGATGAAAAGCCGGATACAGCATATGATGAGCAGCAGTTGAAACTGAATTTACAATTATTGAATCTGCAGAAAAAACTTGCCTGTGCAGACCACACCTATCAGCTTTCCAGGCTACAGTCAGCATATGACAGCATAAGCGCAGGAAATGACGGCAAAGGAAATATTTCAGTATATGCCAAAAATGACGGAAAAGTTTCAAAGGTGAGTGTCAAGGCAGGAGATAATGTGGAGGAAGGCTCAGATATCCTGCAGATAACCGGAAATTCCACGGACGTACTGCTGGTTCAGGTAAAGGATAGCAATAGCTATAAAGTATATAAGGACAATATAGCAGATGTGGGAGAGCGCGTATCACTTGAGCTGGACGGTACAACGATCTACGGAAGCTGTATCGGTTTTGCCGGTTACGGTAGTGTTGATCAAAAGGGATATATAAATCAGGATGATAAAGGTGTGCATATTACCGGAAACACAGATTCGGGATATGGAAATGCAGCATTTTATATAAAACTTGACAATGGAATACCGGATGATCTGACCAGGGCATCCGCTGTAAAGTTTTCTTATGTTTCTTTTAAAAAGGTGGTAGTGGTACCGACTTCGATCATACACAAGCAGGTCAATCCGATGGACAAAGATGATATATCCTACTATGTGTGGAAAATTGATGGGGACAGCGTGGTAAAGCAGCCGGTAATATTGAGCGATTATACATCAGGCAGCAATACACTTGTGCTTTACGGTATTGATGAGGGCGATGAAATATGTTTGGCTTCGTAATTAATAAATTAAAAAACAGAAAATGGTTAAATTTGTGTCTGCTTATGGGAGAGGCTTTGTTTATAGCACTTTTTGTGTGCCACCCTATGTTTGAAAAGGGTGCGGGAAATCAGATACTCGACAGACTTTTTACGGATCATGCCACACAGCAGAATGAGTATCCAGCACAGATGAGCCGCGAGGGAACATATGCGGTGGCAGATTATCCTGATTCGCAGTCAGTGCTTGATAAGCTGTCAGGATACGAAAAGAAGTGGACTGAATATGTGGATATAAACAAGGTTTCCTCACAGCAGCTTATCACACTCTCAGGAGGACGCGCAGATACAGAGTTTGGAGGACTTAACCATTATTTTACAATAGGATATCTGCCGGGACTTTCGGAGTACGCGGATGTTGTAAAATCTCAGACTGACACAGCCACATTCGAATGCAGTATAAGCGAAAAGACAATGGATCACTACGGACTTGTAGCAGGTGAAAAAATCTATTTACATGTACCTGATGGCAGTGGGAAAAAGGAAATTTCTTTCGTCATATCACAGATCTGCCGTGAAAAAGATATAAACGATCCATATTGGGCCAAGACGCTTTCGGATATGGGCGATGTGATATTTGTTTCGCAGGATGTTTTTGACGAAATGATGCAGTATTACAGCGAGGACAATATCAGCTACAGTGATTTTCTCATGCTGGATTACAGGCAGATCAACACGGAAAATGCCTCACTTTATGACGGTTATATGGAGCAGTTTAAGGATGCTGACAAGCTCTACAATGACAACATCCGTGATACGCTGGAGCGCTTTTTTACACAGCAGAAGACGATAAAGCTGATGCTTTGGGCGTTGGAGCTGCCGTGTCTTGTGCTTTTGATTTTATTTATAAGAATGATATCTGCACAGATACTTTCGCTCGAGGAAAATGACATACTTGTTTTAAGAAGCCGCGGTGCGACAAAATTACAGGTATTTATTTTGTACTTGCAGCAGTCGGGAATAATAGCGTTTGCGGGCTGTGTACTTGGAATAGTACTCGGATATATAATGTGCCGGGCTGCCGCATCTACAGACGGATTTTTAAGATTTACGGCAAAGGATATAGGCACTTACAAATTTGTATGGCAGATGCTTGTCTATGCGGTGGCAGCGGCAGTTATCATGGTGCTGTTTATCACAGTTCCGGTGTGGAAAAAATCAAAGGATGCCATATCAGAGCGCAGCAGGGAACGAATATCAAAGAAAAAGCCTCTTTGGGAGAAATGCTTTATAGACATTATACTTTTGGCTCTGTCAGCATATCTGCTTTACAATTACAACAAGCAGAAGAGTACGCTTGCGATATCTGTTCTTGAGAACAGGAGCATAGATCCTGTCATGATACTGGACAATTCGCTTTTTATATTTGCAGCGGCACTTTTGTGCGTAAGACTTACCGGACTTATTATTCTGCTTGTGGACAGGCTCTTTAAAAAGCATTTTTCTCCGGCAATGTATGCATCATTTTTACAGCTGAAACGAACCAGATACAATCAGGGATTTCTGGCAGTATTTCTTATCATGACAGTGGCTGGCGGTATTTTTGACGCGAATATGGCGCGCACCATGAACAGCAATATGGAAAAACGGATCGTCTACAATGTGGGTTGTGATGCGATATACAACGAAGATTTCAGACTCAGGATACAGAAGAATAAAGATGGCTCTGTAAGCTGGATGTATGACGAGCCTGATTTCGGTAAATACGAGTCGCTCAAAAATGAGGGCATCTGTGACGGGGTCACGCGTGTGCTTGAGGACGAGCGGGTAGACATTTCCGCAGGCAGTGGTTCGATTTCGGATGCATATCTTATGGCGATAAACACAAAAGAATTCGGTGAGACTGCGAAATTGCAGAGTGACCAAAATGATGATATTAATGACGCGCACTGGTTCAATTACCTGAATGAGCTGGCAAAAGAGCCGGACGGAGTCATCATTTCCTCAAATCTGGCAAAAGATATGGGACTTAAAGTTGGTGACAGCTTAAATTACTCAAGGTATGTACCGGAGGCTGTCGATGATGATCAGATCTACGCATCCGAGAATGCAAAGGTATGTGCCATAGTAAAAGGTTTTCCGGGCTACGAGCGTTACACCTATGAGACAGATGCAGAAGGAAATGTGACCGAGCAGGAGAAATACCTGATCGTTGCAAATTATGCTACGGTTGTGGAAAAGTTCGGCATGACACCGTACAGTGTGTGGATGAACCTGTCAAAAGGAAAAACGGTGGATGATATATACAAAAATTTAACATCCGCGCAGCAGCTTATAGACGAGAATAAAAACTCAGCCACAGTGCAGATCACAAACGGTATGTTTACATTAAGTTTTATACTTTCACTGATAGTGTGCTCAGTAGGATTTTTGCTGTATTGGGTTATGACACTAAAACAGAGGGAGCTGCAGTTTGGTATATACCGCGCAATGGGAATGAGAATGAGAGAGGTAAAAGCAATGCTTTTAAACGAGCAGATATTTTTATCATTTCTGCCGCTTCTTGCGGGAGCAGGCATAGGTATAACTGCAACAGCGATGTTTGTAAGGCTCATATCGATCATATATCTGCCGCAGAAACACAATATCGGAGTAAATGTATATATTTATCAATCTGATATGCTGGAGCTTGCAGGAGTACTTTTCGTGGCTGTAGCCGTATGCTATGTGGTTATCAGCAGATTGCTTAAGAGTATGAAGATAGCACAGGCACTAAGGCTTGGAGAAGATAGTTAGCATGTAAAAAATGAGGTCGTGACATATGGAAAATGCGATAATTGCTCAAAATATAAAAAGATATTTCAAGGCGGGAGATGGTACAACAGTCCACGCACTTGACGGAGTATCCATGGAGATAAAAAAAGGAACACTTGCCATCTTAAAAGGGCGTTCCGGCTCTGGAAAGACCACACTTCTTAATATCCTTAGTGCGCTTGATATGCCGACAGAGGGAAGTGTGCAGTTTCTGGATAAAAACCTCGAGCAGATGACCGAGAAAGACCGGGAAATGCTAAGGCGGTATGAGATGGGATTTGTATTCCAGTCTATAGCACTAATTCCCACGATGACGGCATATGAGAATGTGGAATTTGCCCTTAGACTTGCGAAAAATAAACGTCGGATACGGAAGAATTTGACTGATATGGATAATGACATTGGAGATGCAAAAAACGATGTGATAAATGAGAATACGCATGACAGAGTATCAGAGCTGCTGGAGCGTGTCGGACTCTCAAAGCGCATGGATCATATGCCGAATCAGTTATCGGGAGGTGAGCAGCAGAGAGTTGCGATAGCGCGCGCTGTGGTTCATCGCCCGAAGGTGGTCTTTGCGGATGAGCCGACAGGAGCACTCGATACCGCTGCTGGATTTGAAGTCATGCGATTGTTCCGTGAGTTGATAGACGATGAGGACATCACAATAGTTATGACCACGCATGATCCGAACCTGATGGAGCTGGGGGATGAAGTGTTTGAGCTTAGTGACGGCATAGTAATTTAAATTAAAAGGGGGGAAACCCAGATGATAAACTGCGATGGACTGGTAAAAATATATGAGACAGACGATAAAAAGGTGATGGCACTGGAGGGGCTTGACCTGACGGTGGAAACAGGGGAGATGCTTGCGGTAATAGGAAAATCCGGCAGCGGAAAATCCACCCTTTTAAATATGATAGGAGGACTGGAAACTCCAACGGCGGGAGTGCTCACTATTGACGGAAAAGACATTTCCACATATTCAGAAGCTGAAATGGTAAGATACCGCAGGGACAAAGTAGGTTTTGTGTGGCAGAAAAGTGCCAAAAATCTGTTCCCATACCTGACTGTGCTGCAGAATGTCGAAGCCGTGATGATGTTTGAAAATTCAGGTAATACCGATAATTTAAAACACAGAGAAATTATAAAAAAGCGCAAGGATGATAATAAAAGCTATGCCATTAAACTGTTAAATGCAGTGGGATTACAGGAGCATAAGGATAAGCTTCCGGCTCAGCTATCGGGAGGAGAGCAGCAGCGCGCAGCGATAGCGGTGGCACTGGCAAATAAGCCGGACATACTGCTTGC
>ENA-OOZY01001421-OOZY01001421.1-human-gut-metagenome-genome-assembly--contig:-NODE-1421-length-14475-cov-2.482039_pt1 | contig 14475 bp, 10 predicted proteins | sample MGYA00241047_ERZ501410 | MGnify/ENA primary metagenome ERZ501410 (study PRJEB25962, sample SAMEA2042621) | human gut metagenome | biome: human gut; feature: human-associated habitat; material: faeces... | reverse complement strand
TTGGTTGCGCCAATCACATTTCCGCCAGTCACTGCTGTGCCTCCACCGGTTACTGTAGTAGCGGAACCACTTCCGTTGTTGCTGTTGGAAGTATCTGTTGAACCATTGCTATTGGAATTATTTCCATTATCCGGAGTCGGCTGTGGATTCTCTCCTCCAAGGCTCTGGAAACTGATTCCATTTCCGGTTGCATATACCTGTGCCTGTGTTCCTGAATAACCGGAAATTGTGGATGGACTCCAGCTGCTCTGGCTTCCGATTGACGTTACACTCGCCGGAATCAAAATTGTACTGATACTGCTGCCGCTGAACGCATCTGTTTCAATGGTATTAACAGAATCCGGAACTGTCAGTGAAGTAACCGACTTGCAGTTTGCAAAAGCACCTGCTCCGATGGTTACAGTACTGGTCGCAATTTTTGCACCGGATTTTCCCTCCGGACAACGGATTAACCTGGTCATTGCTTTGTTATAAAGGCATCCGTCACTGGATGCATATGTACCATTTCCTGATGCAGCACTGATGGATGCCAGTCTGCTGCAGCCGGTAAATACATTGCTTCCGATGCTGGAAACGCCAGCCGGAATTGTAATTCCGGTTAAAGACGTACAATCATAAAATGCTTTATCCCCGATGCTTCCTACGGATTCAGGAATTGTAAACTGGGATAATGAACTGCACTCTGCAAATGCCTGGGAACCAATGGATGAAATTGAAGTTCCAATAGATACACTGGTAAGGCTTGTACAGTTATAAAATGTCTCTGCCGGAATAGAACCGATATCTCCTTCTATGCTGACAGAACCAAGGCTTGTACAGTTATAGAAAACTGCGGTTCCCATTCCAGTCACATAAGATGGAATCGTTACACTTGTAATGGATGTATTGGATGCAAATACACCACTTGCAATTGTAGATACTGACTCTGGAATTGTAATTGCTCCACCAGCTCCGCTGTAGGCAACCAGTGTTCCACTGTCATCTACTGTAAATCCATTTTCATCTGTTGTCTCGTCTGCCCGGACTGTCTGTCCCGGCATCACTGCCAGCAGCAAACATACTGCTGCAAAAATAGAAAATCCTTTTTTCAATATCTGCATCTCTCATCTCTCCTAGCTTTATCTGCTTGATACATTATACTTCTTATCTGCTTACTGTACACGCTTTGCCAGTATAAACATTCTTCCGTCCTGTGTATAATTATTGCAGGTAGAAAGAGTCAGCAGCTGGTCTCCATAAGTACTGTCTATCTCTGTGCCATATACAGAAAGCTGTGCCACATTATTTAAATATTCCTGATATTCTTCTTCGGAATCTGCATTCAGAAAATTATAATACCGGAATACATTTTCATCCTGATACTGGACCTCCGATAATCCCACTTCAATAATTTCATAGACTCCTCTTTCATAAAGAGTATTAAATTCTATCGTCTTATGGGCATTGTAGAAATCTTCGTCCAGATATTTCTTTAATTCGCCAAACATCATTCCGCTTTTCATATTATGTCCGTAAATGATGATATTGGTATCCCTGTTTATGTAATCATTTCTGGCATCGATAAAAAGGGTGCCATTCAGGTCGTCATTTTTATCAAAATCATGTTTCAGATAATAATCCGGTTCTTCCTGTGAAGACTGCATGACCGGATAATCAATATCCGTATCCGGAATATGTAACCATCCGATTAATTCCGGATTTTCCGCATACAGGGAAACATAATCCTCTAACATAATCAGTGGCTGGTCTGTTGTCTCTCCTGTTTCAGTTGCATCTTCTGTGATTTCCGGATTCATCTGCTCCGTTCCTGTTACAAGGTGCTCTACTACATTATTCTGTTTCTTATTCTGTAAATCCTTAAGCCTGTTAGCAGCTTTATAATCCGCATATTCCGAAATCGCATAATATCCGATACAGGCTGTCGCAACAATGATGCATACGATGCCGACCACCTTCTGCCAGGTAAAATGAAATGGCAGCTTTGCTTCTGCTTCCGCTTCTTCCTTGGCAATTTTTTCTTCTATCATGTTCTGCGAACTATCCGCAACAATATCTGAAATGCACCAGAAGAACGATTTTCCGATTTCACTTTTAAAACGGATTTTCTTCGTGCGCATCATGGTATACAACCGGATTGCTACTTCCGGATCATAAATATCCAGTTCATCGGTAATATACTTGATTTTCTTTAAATCTTCCTGCGCCTGCCTGTATTCCCTTAAGGTTTCGAATTCATAATCACCTATTTTATAAATCTTTTCATCCATAATTTATGATTCATCTGCCTTATCTTCTCATGGTCCAGGTAGTTTTATTATAGGTCATTTTGTCATCTTTCGCAAGATTTTTCCGCAAGATATACACAATGTACCACTTCTTATTTTTATATCGTCTATATCTTGCGCTTTCTTTAGTCTAAATTGGATTTTTCCAGCAAATAACGGAACATCTGCTCCGCTGCTTCCTTATGTTCGGAGCCAAGGGCAATACCAAGAATACATTCCTTTTCATAATAACCGTGTTCAACCGGCCAGCTTCCGGCTCCAAGACGGATGCCTGCTGCAAAAGTATCTCCGGTGTCCTTATCCTCTACATAGAAGATATAATCCTTTAACTGTTCCAGCTCGTCTTTGGAAAAGTACTGCGCCAAATCTGCTATGGCACCGGACTGGGCAAGATTTTCAAAAACCATTTCATCGGCACCCAAAACATCTACTCCACCGCCTGCAATCACTGTCTGCAGGGACTGATAGGAATAGAGATTACTGGTATCTGTGCTGGTTAAATCCACATAATATGCATCATTTACCACAACCTCCTGGGCTGCTGTATCATATCCATATTGCTCCATGAATTCTGAGAAATCCGGTTCTTCATCTGCCGGCATACTCTTTGCATTTACTAATACAATCTGGGAAATATCTTCCTTTGTGGTCATATAATGATGTACCGTCATACCAATCAAAATAATCACTGCAACTACTGCCAGTATTACAAGTCTGTAATAGTCCCAGACAAATCCGACCCGCTGTTTCCAGGTCATTGTCTTTAAATCAGCTTTCTTTTCCATATTATCGCCTTTCTTCCTCTGCCGGAGCTGTATTATCTCCTGTAGTGTCATTCTCTGCTGCATTACCCTCTGTCACATCTGTGCCACTCTCCGCATCAGCATCATTGCCTGTGCCAAGAGGTGCCACAAAATCTGCATACGGTAATTCTTTATGTAAATTTTCCATATAATCATACCAGATTTCTCCCGGATAGCTGGCTCCTGTCAGTCCTGGAAGTTCTGCCGGAATATCATATCCAACCCAGACGCTGGTGGTGTAATACTTTGTATAGCCTACAAACCAGCCATCCTTATTGGAATTGGTGGTTCCTGTTTTCGCTGCACTGGCAGTCTCGGACAATGCCATTCCCTTTGCTGTTCCTTGTGTCAGAACACCCTCTAATATATTGGTCATCCAACGGGCTGCATTGGTTTTATAAACCTGCTTTTCATCGACAATTTTCTGATAGATAGCGTTTCCGTCTGCATCCTCTACAATGCAGGTAGGCTCCCGGTATTTTCCATCATTTTCTATGGTGGCATAAGCCGCCGCCATTTCTACCGGAGAGACTCCATTGGTAAATCCACCCAGAGATGCCGCCGGTCTTTCATCCTCCGGGGACAGCTTTGCGAAATTCATCTCCTTCAGATAGGAAATTCCTGTAACGGGAGTCATCTCTTCTAAAAGATTCCACGCCACTGTATTAATGGAATTTTCTACTGCATAACGCAAGGTTACGCTGCCAAGATACCTGCCACTGGCATTTTCCGGTCCATCCTCAATCGGTGCATCTTCCACCACAGTATCCGGGGTATAGCCCCGCTCCAACGCCGGTGTGTATACAATCAACGGTTTGATGGCACTGCCCGGCTGCCGGTAACTCTGATAGGCGCGGTTTAGCATATGCCCGTCATATTCCTGACTTCTGCCGCCTACGATTGCCTTTACAAAACCGGTCTCATTGTCAATGCATACTGCCGCACTCTGCAATGTATAAATGCCCTCTTCATTGACATCGGTAAAATCCTGCAGCTTCTCATCCACTGCATTCTGAAGCTGCTCTTCCATATTTAAATCAATGGAAGTATAGATTCTATAGCCTCCTGTATAAAGAGACTGTTCACAGGTTTTATACTGCTCCTGATAGGCATCTTCATAGGTCTTTCGATCTTCCTCCGAAGAAAAATCTGTCCGGAATTCAAAGCCCTGCTGCTCCATCAATGCCCGTGTTGCACAATAGCAGGCATAGGTCTCTACTGCATCATAACGCTTTGTTGGCTCTGCTGTGCTGAGTACAATCGTTTCCTGTCTGGCATCCTTATATTCCCTGCGGCTGATTTTGCCATCCTCATACATGTTTTTTAAAATGCGGTCACGTCTTCCTAACGTATTATCCGGGTTCTTATAAGGATTATACATCGTCGGATTATTCGGTATCGCACAAAGATATGCCATCTGGGACAATGACAAAAACGAAACATCTGTATCAAAATATCCCCGGCTCGCCGCCTGAATGCCATAATATCCATTTCCAAAATAAATATTATTAAGATAAAACTCTAAGATTTCATCCTTGGTATATTTCTTTTCCAGCTCTGTGGCAATGAATATTTCTTCCATTTTTCGCTGCCACGTTCTGTCATTATTTAGGAAAATGGTTCTTGCAAGCTGCTGCGTAATGGTACTTCCGCCCTGGGTTACTTCTCCGTTACGCACCATTGCCCAGACTGCACGGATAATTGCCTTAAAATCGATTCCGCCATGACTGTAAAATTTTTTATCTTCAATACTGACCATAGCTTCTTTGACTTCTTCCGGTATCTCATCACTGGTCAGATAGCTTACATCCTTGGTGCCACGAAGTGACATGATTCTCGTTCCATTCACATCATAAACCTGGCTGGTCTGCTCCGCCCGAAATGTGTCCTTCGTCGACTCTTTTACAAACCGGACTGCCTCTTCATGCATGGCACTGACCTGACTGGCATACCCGCCAAAATAGTAATACGCCAGCCCGCCGATTACCAGAAGTATCAGAACTATCTGCAGCTTTACAAAAAGCCAGAAACCACGGTATTTCTTTTTCCTTTTTTTCTTCTCTTTATGGGACATGGGATTCCTCCATATTGCTCTATTTTACACTGTTCCATAAAAAGTTACAAGGCTACTGTTCCATTTGTCTTCCTAAAAATCCCGCTGCTGTAATAGCAAGCTTGCTTTCGGTTTCTCCCATTTTTACAGTTTCATTTTTCTCATATAAAACAACTGCTCCGATGGCATCTCCTTCACAGATAATCGTGCTGATTGCCTGGTCATGATAGTTCCCGGTATCATCTAAGGTAATTCGTACAAATTTGCTGTCTCCCTGCTGTGCAAGAATATTTTTCCGGTCTTCGATCAGTTCCTCTAACTGCCTGCTGATTGGTTTTCCTTCGAATTCCTTCTTTCCGTTTCCTGCAGCCGCAATCACATGGTCCCTGTCGGTAATACATACCAGATGCCCGGTGCTCTGTGCCAGGCTCTCCGCATACTGTCCGGCAAACTGGCTCAGTTCTCCAATGGGAGAATATTTCTTAAGAATGATTTCACCTTCCCGGTCTGTAAAAATTTCCAGTGGGTCACCTTCCCGGATTCGCAGTGTCCTGCGGATTTCCTTTGGCACTACAACTCTCCCCAAATCATCTATTCTACGTACAATTCCTGTTGCTTTCATTAAAAATTCCTCCTGTTTCCTACATACTTTCCATTTTTGTGCTGTATGGGTAGTATGTGGAAAACAGGAGGAATTATGCAAACCTTCCTCGTATTTACATTTTTAAATCACTGGTGTTTTTATTAGCCAAAATCAATCTTTTTTCATTTTTGGCTAATAGTTCATTTATCCAATAACCAATCCGCAATATCGACTATCTTGATTCCCTCATATTGATATGCATCATGTCTCGTTCTGGCAATAACATACTTAGGGTATGCATCTTTAATCTGCAGCAGTGGTGATACCTCTCTTTCAAAAGTCTTATCATCACTTATGTTATCAGATACCTGAATATAAATTTTTTCGCTACGTTTAATTGCAACAAAATCTATTTCCTTTTTATACAATATTCCAACGTAAACCTCATATCCCCTACGAAGTAGCTCAATTGCCACAATATTTTCAAGTATTCGACCATAATCCATGTTTTTTGTTCCAAGTTTTGCATAACGAAAAGTATGGTCACTCAGATAGTATTTATCATTGCTCGACAAATATTTTTTTCCTTTAATGTCATACCTTCTTACTTTATAAAATGCGAATGCGTTGCACAAATACTGCATATAAGAGCCTACAGTCGTATGATGAATTTTTTCATGCATACTTCCTAATGTATTTGTAATACTACGGGCAGATGACAAATTTGAAATATTATCCATTAAAAAGTCCACAATTCTATCCATAAGCTGCACATTCCGTATTTTGTATTTTTTTCTGATATCCCGTATAATCAGAGTATCAAATACATCAGCCACATAATCAAATTTAGCTTCCTGATCTTTATAAAGATAGGAACCTGCCATTCCACCTTCAAGCACATACTCATCTAATGCCTCATACTGATTCTTTAATTCAAAATACTCCATATATTCCCCGAATGAAAAAGGATACATTTTTATCTCAAAAGTACGTCCGGTAAATAATGTTGCCAAATCAGAACTTAGTAAAAAAGCATTAGAACCCGTAATATAAATATCATATTTTTCACTTGCATGCAGTCCATTTACTGCTTTTTCAAAATCCTTGCACATCTGCACTTCATCAATAAATACGAAGTTTTCCCTGCCTGCCACATAATGTTCATTTACATAATCATATAATGCACGATATGTTAGCAAGTCATCATAATCCGGTAAATTAAAATTAATCTGAATAATGTTGCAATCTGGAATTTCTTTTTCAACATATGTTCTAAACGCTTCCAGCAATTTAGACTTTCCACTTCGTCTTACACCTGTAACAACTTTGATATCCGGAGTTCCAAGTACATTAATTAACTTATTTAAATACTGTCGCCGTTCTATCAGTTTCATGTACACCCATCCTTTATACATATTATGTGCTTATTATATTGTGTATATTAGCCAATATCAATCTTTTTTCAATTTTGGCTAACAGTTGTAACTAAACACATATTATATATTGTGAAATTAAGTTCCTACTTACTACTGTTTTTCTCTTCTCTTTAAAATCGCCATAAATCCAAGGTATAAAATCAACTGCACAATGGATGACATCGGTGTCGCCAGTCCAATTTCAAATAAGGACGGATTCGGACGAAGACTCATAAAATAGGACACCGGAACACGGACACCAAAGGCTCCGATGATTCCCTGAAGCATGACAAATCTCGTCCTGCCGATTCCATTATAAAATCCGGTATAGCAGAAAAAGATTGCGGTAAACATGCAGTCAATGGCGTATGCCTTTAAGTAATCTGCCGCCGCCAGAATAACCGCTTCATCTGAAGAGAAAATGGATGCCAGTAAATCCTGCAGCGCAATCGGCGCTCCAAGCCCTGTCATTTTCTTAAGAGATGGCTGGTTCATTTCTGCCTTTCCTTCCGGTTTAAGATTGTAAATGCAACAACACAGATGATTGCGGAAAGCAGGGAACCTGCTGCCGTTGCCAGCCCCATCGGGAATAAGGTATCCGGGAATAAAGTCGAAGTCAGATAAACGCCCGGAATTCTTACCAGTGTAATTGCAATGATATTATGTAAAAATGAGATGCCGGATTTGCCGCAGGCACAGAAATATCCGCTGAAGCTGAAATGAATTCCTGCGAACATGCAATCCCAGACATATCCCCTTAAGTATTGACCTCCCAGACGTACCACTTCCGCTCCCGATGCATCCGATGCATCTGTAAATAACGCCACCACCGGACTGGCGAAGAACTGCATGAAGATTCCTACGATAATTCCAAAGCCCGCTGTAATCATCACAGCATAGCGCAGTGTTTCATTGGCACGCTGCCTCTTTCCGGCTCCGATATTCTGTGCACCAAGTGCAGATACTGTTGATAACATGGAGGACGGAATCAGGAACAGGAAGCTTATTATCTTTTCCACGATTCCCACAGCCGCTGCATCATTTAATCCACGCTGGTTCGCAATGATGGTGATAATCATAAATGCCACCTGAATGAAACCGTCCTGCAATGCAATAGGAATACCGATTTTTAAAATCTGTCCCATGATATTGTGGCTTAATCTGAAATCTTTTCTGCTAAAAGAGAATTCTTTCCGCTGTCTGATAATCATACACAGGGAAATAACTACACTGATTGCCTGGGCACAAGTGGTTCCAAGAGCTGCACCTGCCGGTCCAAGATGCAGACCGCCGATAAATACATAATCCAAGACAATATTTGCCGCACATGCAATGGCAATAAAGTACATCGGACTCTTGCTGTCACCCATACCACGGAAAATTGCACTGATAATATTATATGCTGTAATAAAAGGAATCCCGATAAAGCAGATGGTAAGATAGGATATCGTTCCCATTACTGCTTCCTGTGGTGTAGACATTACTGTTACAATTGGTTTTGTCAGCAAAAGCAGCACAATCATCAGCACAAGGGCAACTCCCATAAATAGGATTACCGTGTTTCCAATTCCTTCTGCCACCCGTTTCTTATCTTTGCTTCCAATCGCCTGTCCGATGCTGACCGTTGTTCCCATGGCAAGTCCCACCAGCATAACTGTTATCATATGCATGACCTGTGAGCCAATGGATACCGCCGTAGTGCTGGCAACTCCTTCAAACTGCCCGATGATAAATAAATCTGCCATTCCATACAATGTCTGTAAAAAATAAGATAAAAGGTATGGCAGCGAAAATATAATTACATTTTTAAATACACTTCCTGTAGTAAGATTCCGTTCCATCATTTCATTCTGCTTCCTCTAAACCAGCGCTGCGCCCAGATGACGGGTCAGCAAATCCACCAGCCATGCATGGTCTTCTGCTGACAGCTCACTCTGTCTTACCAGAATCACCTGATTGGACAGATTTCTGATATAAATATAATTTTCATAGAATCCCCAGTCCTTATAGGCAGTCCACAGATTCACACCCTCCGCTATTTCTGATTTTATGCTGATGCTTTCTTCACTGAAAATATACTTGCGGTGACCACTTACCAGTGCCTTCTGTGCATTTGCGTAAAATCTCTTAAGTCGTGCTTTCTGCTGTACCTTTTTCCCGCCGCATGCAAAATATAGAAAAGCTGCCCAAAGAATCATAAAAAGTGAACCCATTTCTGCCCTGCCAAGCATAAAGCTTAACATTCCGGACGGCAGACAGATTATGCACATAATCACAGAAGTAATCGTTACCACTTTTCTTCTCTTCCGGTATACATCCGATTGCAAAGTTATTTCCAACAGCGCATCCTGCTCTTCTTTTCCGATTTCAATTTCATATTCTAACATCTCTGTTCCCCCATTTTCTTTTCATCTATTTTTTATTTATTTTCTTTCCATTCATTTCTCATTTACTGCTTTTCCCAGATGACGGGTCAGTAAATCAATCAGCCATGTCCTCTCTTCTGCCGACAATTTATCCTGTTTTACAAGAACATTTTCATTCGACAGATTCCTGATGCAGATGTAATTTCCATAGATTTCCCAATCCTTATAAAGTGTCCATGCAGTATTTCCTTCTGAAACTTCTGATTTTAAAAGAATTCCCTCTTCACTGAAAGTATACTTCCGATAACCGGATTTTAGTTCTTTATCCATTGCTGTAACAGATTTCTTTAATACCGTCTTCTGCATCAGCTTGCTTCCTCCGCATATCATAAAAAGACTATATGCAGCCAGGAGTGAGCAAAGTACAACAAGCCTTGTATCACTATTTGTTACTCTCCATATTATAATCAAAATACAAGCTACAATCAGAATTGAAAATTTTATTGCTTCCGCTTTTCTTTTCTTTCGATACTCCTTCGAATTCAAAGTGATTTCAAGCAGCGCATCCTGCTCTTCTTTTCCGATTTCAATTTCACATTCTAACATCTCTGTTCCCCCATTTCTTTTTTCTAAAAACATTGTAATGAACACTGCTTATTCTGTCAAACACTATCGGTTGTTACCTTTGCTGTTCTGCTTTTGCACGAAACTCTGACTCCTTTTGAAATTCTGGGAGCACTGCTGATACTAATCGGTGCGATACCGACTTCTATAGAAAATGCCTCATAGACGCATAAAATGTCTATGAGGCATTATAACTTTACTCGGCAAATATCTGCTCAATTATTTTATCAAACTCTAATGTGTGATATCTTCTTTTTAATGAATCGAGATTGTAAAGTGCCTGACCATTTATCAGTCCATTACAAGTATCATTATCATCTCCTTTATTTTTTGCTACAGCTCCCGAAAATTCCAAATCATCTGTATCAGAAAGCCATAAGGATGTCAGAAATCCTTCACACTGAATTCCAGGCATTGTATATCCATACATTCTTTGTGGCATAGATAAACCGTGCTGCATTCCTAATGTTACAATTTTTCCCAATATAGCCAGTTTTTTATTCCCGCTATACTCTGCAATTCGCATTAAATCTGGTACGAATTCTACAAATTCATCGTCCACATAGCTACATCCCGGAATAACATCACACCCTGCCCAGCCAGTTGTTCCAAAATCATTCTTTCCAAGAAGTGTATTTTCATCAAACGGAATATCCCAAAGATAAGTCCATGATGCAAGAATCTGTGCTGCTGATTTTGCGCCATACAAATATCGTTCTTTTTTGGTAGTTTCATAAGCCAACAACAATGTCCGCATATTATACATTACTCCAACAGCATCTATCTTTACAGACTTTTTATGTGTTGTATCATTTAATCCTCCCAGATATAAAACATCTTCTACATAATGTTCCATAATAAAATCAGCAGCTTTACACAATGCACTTCTATATTTCTCATTACCGGTGTATTCATGTACTAATGCCAATACTTCTCCCGGAAAAATTGTTCCTGACCCCTGCTCTATCACATTACTTCCAAACCATTCTTCCGGATATGTCATTGGAGTACCTTCCATCGTATATGCCCGATACCAGGAGCCATCTGTATTCTGAATTTCAATCATTTTATCACAAAATGCAACCACTACATCCAGCCAGTCTTTATGTAATGTTCCATTTTCCTTTTCCTCAAGAAAACAGAGCATTAAATAATACATAGCCTCCGTCATAGTCCGGCAATAATTTCCTTTTGTTCCTTTTAATTTTTCTGCAATTCCCATCATTGCACCTACGACCTGATTGCCCAGAAATTTTTCTAATTCTTCTCTGTTTTCCGAATACTGAAATGGCATTAATACGCCAGTCCACCAATAAACAAATTCTTCTTTTTCTACACTGTACATCGCATTCGGCAAACCACTTTCTGCAATACAGTGTTCCACAAAAAATTGTATTGTTTTTAATGCCCTTTCCCTATATTCTTCCTTTCCTGTTTCTTCTGCAGCCCGAAGCATTTCATAGCAAACCATAGTCTGATTTCCGGAAAATCCATATTCCAGTACGTTTTGATTTCCATAATTTTCTCTCGGCGAGAAATGACACACATAACCACAAGGATGATTTTTCTTTTCCGGAAAATCTCTAAAACTATTGTGTAATAAGTCTCTTCTGTATGGTATTGTTTCTTCTAAACTAAATGGATGCCTGATATCATCATTAAGAATTCGTTCCATCTGAAATACGCTCGTCTTCCACGATGCTTCTGTCAGATTTTCAGCTTCTCCAAACTGCAGGATATATGAAACTTCCAATTCTTCTCCCTGTTTTATCTTTCGATATGCAGCCCACTCCGATCCATCTACATTTAAGCAAAATGAATTTCTTTCATAAAATGGATAATCACAACGTAACAAAAATTCTTCCATTCTATTTGCAGACGGTGCAATTCCCAGGGATCCAATATCTGTATTATGAACAAAATGCCTTTCCGCTATCTGTTTTCTGGTTATTGTAGTATCCACCTTTGGAATATCTGCCCGAATTAGTGAAATAAATTGCTTGTCATTTTTTGCAAATCCTGTCACTGACAAATTTGGATTTCTATCATCCTTATAATCCTGCTCGAAAGTTCCAAGATAATCATCCTGTCCATTCTGGTCTGTATCATTCTTATTATAAAAAGCTCCCGGTATTACAAATTGATAATCGTCAAAATTTTTTGCATGTTTTGATTTACAATGGAATTCCGTAGATATCCGGATAGCAGTCTCTTTTTCTGCTGAAATGCAGGCCACCTTTCTGCTCAATTTTATATTATTTGTATTTTGTTCCCACATATCAGTAATATGAAATCTATTTTCTTTATTTACTTCTACGTCTGCTTCTGCAATATAAATGTTTTTTTCATTTCTTATTACATCATACTTTGCTTTCTTGTTTCTTTCCTTTAAAATCTGAATCTGAACCGGCCACGGTACTTCTATTTTTATTCCGTCCCTTTCTATTAAAACTTCATTTTTTTCTAATCCCACCGGAAATTTAAGTTCCATCACATCATCCCTTCCTTTCCACTAATTCGATACAAATTTGATTTTTCCTACCTGCTATAAGCTTTTCTTCCAGTTCAGCCTGATGTAGCACAACAGAGGTACTATTTATCTGATTCTTCCATACTTCTCCATTTATGGTAAGTTCACCCAACTGATATTCTCCATAATCCAAATGTTTTCTGTTATAAAAAGAAACACATACTTCTTTTTCCGCAAATAATGTGTCTACTGTTAAAACTTCACCGGAATCATACTGCTCCTTTACTAGTTTTGGTTCAATTAATAAGTCTCCAAGTTGCCCACGTATGCCATATACCTGTGTCAGCATCAGAAAAATTGTCCAGCTTCCTGCACCAGTAACATAGGAATACATTCCCCTTCCTCTGCTACTGATATACTCCGGCACACCAGGATATATTTGTGCTATTTGTGTATTTGTAGAAAGTTCATAAATAGATTTTATAATCTGATAACCTTCCCTTGCATACCCTCTGCTATATAACGCATAAGCATACATAGTTGTCATATGACTAAACATGCCACCATTTTCTTTTTCTCCATAAATAAGTGCAAATCCTCTTCCAAAATTCCAGGTATTATCTCCCAATGGTAAGGTCAGCCTGATTCCTCCGGTATTTTTATCTGGAAGATAATTATTTACAGCATGGATTGTTTTTTGAACCTGTTCATCCGTTGCCGCCCCTGACATAATAGAAAAGGTCTGGGCTGTCAATCCAAATCGCAATTTTCCATCTCCAAGAATTCCATCAACTGCATTTCCATCATTGTTATAATAACCATTAAAAAAGCCTTCTTTTGATGATAATTCAATCCATTCATTTTCTCGTACCTGCTGTAATAATTGTTTTCCTTTCCAGCGCAACATATCTTTTAATTCTAAAACCGGTATTTTTTTCTTTTTTCCGCTTATTCCAAATCTTATGTGTTCATAATATTTCTTTAATACTTCCACTTCTTTTTGGGGTTCCTTTTCCTTTAATCCCTCAAGCAGTATTTCCATTTCTTCAAATACAGAAATCGTTTTTCGGTCTTCTTTCTCTATTTGAATCTCAAGTAAATCTGCTATATCACATATATTTTTTCCATAAAAAGCCGTAAATGGTATTGTTTCCCCTTTATCCGGAGCCATATCCAACTGATCATTCCAATCTCCATCTTCAAGCTTTATATTCCCATGTTCTCCAATATTTAAGCTGCAAATTAAATTTTCTAAAAGTAAATGCTCTAATATTGTTCCGGTATAACATTCACCATCCTTTGTCTTTTGACTATTTCCATCTTCTTTTTTCCAATTTGTGTCAATCCTTTTCGCTCTTTCAATTTGTGCATCTTTCCAGTAAGACACTTCTTCATCTAAAATAGAAATATCTCCAGTTTGATTCATATATAACAACAGTGTAAATAATGGCCAGACACCATGATCCATCCAAACTCTGGATATTTTGTTTCTGTCTGCCTGAAAATTGCCCTCACCGTCCAAAATAATAGTTGCATTACTTCCATCCAGTCTGACACCTTTCATGTTATGAACAAAAACACTTCGAACCCGCATTGGATTTTGTAATAATAATGTCAGATAATCCTGCCACAAATCTCTCCACCCGCGACCACCTCTTCCATAATCATGATATGGAAGAAATGAACAACCATATATTTTTCTTAAAACAGGCTGTATACTTACCCACCTTAACCAGCCATCAAACTTATCTGAATTGCCCTGAAATTTTATCTTGTCAGCTTCTCCATTCCAATGCTCTTCATTTTGTTTCCACGCAGCTTCAACCTTTTCTTTACTGTTATACTTTTCAAACTCCTTGTTAAAATTTTCTTTTTC
>ENA-OOZY01001399-OOZY01001399.1-human-gut-metagenome-genome-assembly--contig:-NODE-1399-length-14642-cov-4.611161_pt1 | contig 14642 bp, 9 predicted proteins | sample MGYA00241047_ERZ501410 | MGnify/ENA primary metagenome ERZ501410 (study PRJEB25962, sample SAMEA2042621) | human gut metagenome | biome: human gut; feature: human-associated habitat; material: faeces... | reverse complement strand
GTGCCGAATGCACCAAAGCGCTTAACAGTGATGACAATTCCTCTAAGGGCGGCGCAGGCGGCTCTGGCGGTGCGGCCGGTTCCTCCGGCAGCGGCGGCGGGAAAGGCACCAGCACCGGCACCGATGGGCATGGCGTCAGCAACGGTAAATACGATGCTGAACCGGGTACGGGCGGCAGAGGAGCCGCCGGTATCACCGGCAATGCCGGCGGCGGTGGGGCCGGCGGTGCCGATAACCACGATAGTCCTGCCTACAACGGCGGTGCCGGCGGCGCGGGCGGCGGGAGAGTGTCCCTGACGCGGTGGAACACCGCCGGTGCGCTGATCTTCTCCACCGCCAACAAGCTGGCGCTCACCCGGTCGAATATGTCTATCGCCTTCGGCGACGGCAGCGGCTACTATGCGGCGGGTCAGGAGCCTGCCGACAACAGGCCCAACGTCATTTACGATCTGCGTGACTGCACGGTGGAGTTCAACGAGACCACCTATCCCGGCGCGGACGGCAAGGCCACGACCTCCGTGAAGTCCATCTCTCTGCCGGACTCTATCTGCGCGGAGGCAGACTGAGCGCCAATGGCGGTACGATAAAGGACGAGGTGTTCTCCGCGGGCACGATCGACAGTGCGGCCGGGAAGGCAGGATGCACGGAGTTTCAGGCGCGGGTGACGAATCAGGTGATCCCCGCAGAAGTAAGTCTTGACGGCAAGATCCGTCATGGCCGCTTCAACGAAACGGTGGTAAACCAGAACGGCGGCATAATCGATGGCGGCACGTTCCTGGGCGATGTGGAGAACATCGACGCCCATATTGGAGCGGGGATCGAAGGCATCGGGGGCACGTTCTACGGAAATGTGACCAACGGCGGCACGGACGAAGCAAAAGGAGTTTCCAGCATCTTCGAGGGCACGTTCTACGGAAAGGTGACCAACGGCCGCTAGAACGGCCCGGAAGAATCTGCGCGCATCCGCGGCGGCACGTTCCGGGGCGAGGTGACGAACGAGAAGTCTGGCGACATCAAGAGCGGCACATTCTACAGCGGGATCACGAATGAGGGCGGTACGGTCGGCAAATGTATGGTGACCTATAAGATCGGGGAGACGGTGTACGCCCAGCAGGTGGTACCCAGCGGCAAAACGGCCACCGATCCCTGGGAGAGCCGGGACGGCTACACCTTCGACGGCTGGTACACCCCCGATAAGAAGGTTTATGACTTCAGCACGGAGGTGACGGAAAGCCTGACCCTGACGGGACAGTGGGAAATTGATTTTGCAGTTGTCAGAGACAAGGACTCGCTGCGGTTGGCGCTGGAAAGCAAAGCGGTGGGCATCCGGCTGGAGGAGAATATCGACATCGAAAGCACGTTGAACATTACGGGCGAGCTTGTCCTCGATCTGAACGACCATGTGCTGAAAATGACCCGCGACGGCAGCGTGTTTGTGATCGACGGCGGCGGAAGGCTGACGGTGATGGACAGCGCAACAAACAAAACCACAAGGTGCTTCAGAAAGGGCACAGACGGCCTGTGGACGCTGCTGACGGACGGCACGACGAGCGAGAACACCGTTACCGGCGGCATTATCTATGGCGGCAGCGCCGGAGAAGGCGGCGGTGTGAGAGTGGAGAACGGTACCCTTATCATGAGGGGCGGCAGCATCGTGGGCTGCCGGGCCATCGAGCCCGAGAGCGGCAGCGGCAGCGGCGGCGGTGTGCTCGTCAACGAATACGGCCGCTTCGAGATGTATGACGGCGCCGGTATCTACGGCTGCACCGCAGGCAAGATAGACGGCGACGGCGGTCACGGCGGTCACGGCGCCGCCGTGGAGATAGACGGCGACGGCGGCGTAGAGGAGAACGGCATGTTCTTCATGTACGGCGGCACCATCGAGAGCTGCGTGTCCGGCAGCGGAGGCGGCGGTGTCTGCAACGACGGTGTGTTCGTCATGGAGGGCGGCAGCATTCAGAACTGCAGCGCGGTCGGCGTCGGCGGCGCGGAAGGGCGCGGCGGCAGCATTCGGTTCAACGGCAGCACGACCATCAGCGGCGATGCGGAGATCTCCGCGCCGAATAACGGCAAGCTGCATATCGCCGGCAGCAAGACGCTCACCATCAGCGGCGCTGCGAAGATCAAGGCGAGCATAACCCACGGGGGCACCCTGTGCGCCGACGGCGGCACCGTCATCGGCGTGGTGGAGATCAGAGGAAGCATCACCGGAAGCGAGGGCACTGCCGGTACGACGTTTGCCGGAGCGGTGAACAGTTCCTACGGCGGCGGTGTCATCGAAAAAGGGCAGTTCACCGGCGAGGTGGAGAACGAGGGCACCATCAGCGGCGGCACGTTTACGGGCACGGTGACGAACAAGGTGAACGGCACCATCAAGGACGGTACGTTCAAGGACAAGGTGGAGAACTACGGTACCATCGAGAACGGCGTGTTTGCCAATGCGGTGGAGAACGAGGGCACCATCAGCGGCGGCACGTTTACGGGCGCTGTGACAAACGGCGGCACCATCACCGGCGGTACGTTCCACGGTGAGGTGACGTGTGCGGGCCGGGTCAGCAACGGAAACAACAGCTCCCTGGTGGGCGGCACGGTCAGCGGCGGCAGCTTTGACAAGGATAAGCCGATACAGGTCATCTACGGCACCATCATCGGGCCGGAGTATAAATGGAAAGAGAAGGAACCTTCTTACGGGGAGCAGTACCGCCTGACGTATCAGGCGGACGGAGAGGCGTATGCGTGGCAGTGGCTGGGCGATGACTTCTTCCCGGTGATGCCGCAGGGCCCGGACAAGGAGGGGCATACCTTCCTGAGCTGGTTCTATGTGGGCGGTAAAAATGACGGCGAGATGGTCGATGAGGGCGACCCGCCCAACGAGAACAGCACGGCGGTGGCCCGCTACGCGACGGGCAGCGGCACGGAGCAGGATCCCTGCCGGATCGGCAGCATGGAGGAGCTGCTGCTGTTCAGACTGCAGGTGAACCGGTTCGGCAGGACTGACCTGTGCGCCGTGCTGACCAACGACATCGTGATCAACAGCGGTACGTTTGACGCGGATGGCCGTTACACACCGACTGCCGGTGAGACGGTCAACGACCTGTATGCCATCGGCAGTAAGGAGCGGCCCTACACCGGCACCTTTGACGGCGGCGGCTACACCATCCGGGGCCTGTGCTGCGACAATAGAGAAGGCCATACTTCCCTTGATCCCAAAGCGGTTTATCCTGCCGGGCTGTTCGGCTGGCTGGAGGGCGCCACGGTAAAAAACCTGACGGTGACGGGCTATGTGGGCGGACGGGCCTATGTGGGCGGCATCGCGGGGTATGCTGATGCCGGAACGACCATCCTGAACTGCCGGAACGAGTGCATCGTTGTGAGCGTTGACCTGTTTAACAGGGAATATGGCCCGGCCCAGTATGCCGGCGGCATCGTGGGCTATAACGAGGGCAGCGTGACGGCCTGCTGCAATGCCGGTACGGTCACAGGCATCGACAGTGTGGGCGGCATCACCGGCGGCCCGGCGGGTGCGGTGTCCGACTGCTACAACGTGGGTACGGTCACGGGCAGCAGCCATGTGGGCGGCATCACCGGCAGCGGCGGCACGGTGTCCTACTGCTACAACGTGGGTGCGGTCACGGGCGACAGCAATGTGGGCGGCATTTCGGGCAGCGGCGCGCAGGTGAACGACTGCTTCTTCCTGGGAACGCAGGGCAGGAGCGCCGAGGAGTTTGCCGACGGCACGGTGCTGACGGAGCTGATCGCGGGACGCAGCCAGCACCCGTGGGGCGATGTCTGCTGCCCGCCGCTGAAGGCCTCCAGCCTGGCGGCGCAGCCGGTGCTCCGGTGGCAGCAGCAGCCGCTGACGATGGACACGTCGGACGCGGCCATGAAGTGCGGTGAGACGCAGGCGGCGCGGCCTGTGGGCGGCGCGTTCGGCACGCTGACCTATACCAGCAGCGATCCCGCCATCGCGTCCGTTGCCAGCGGCGTCATTACCGCGCACAAGGCGGGCACCGTCACCATCACGGCGGCGGCCTCCGGTACGGACGGCTACACCGGCGATACCTACTGCAGGGACTGCGGCGAAAAGCTGCGGAGCGGTACGGTCATCAAGGCCGCGGGCCACACCGGCGGCACGGCTACCTGCGTCAGCGGGGCGCTGTGCACCGTGTGCGGGCAGCCCTACGGCCAGAAGGACGCCGGGAACCACGACCTGAAGCGCACGGCGGCCAAGGAGCCGGGTGTCTTTGTGAGCGGGCACATCGAATACTGGCAGTGCAGTGCCTGCGGCAAGTACTTTGCCGACGCCAACGGGGCGAAGGAGATCAGCCGCGAGGATACGATCATCCCCAGAGAGCGGCGGGAGAAGGACGCGGAGCCTGTGAAGGCTCCCGGCACCGGAGATCCGGGCATCGCGCTGTACGGCGTGACGGCGCTGCTGAGCCTTACCGGCTGCGCATGGCTGCGGCGGAAGAAGAAATAAACAAAAGAAGGCCCGCCTTCCGAGAGGAAGGCGGGCCTTCTGGCTGTTGGGGAGTCAGCGCTTTTCGCCCCGGGCCAGAGCCGGGATGTCGCCCACGCCGTCCAGCACGATGCTGGGGCGGTAGGCGTAGGTCCTGAGGGTCTCGGGGGTGGAGACGCCGGAGAGCACCAGCACCGTGGACATGCCGCTCTCCATGCCGGAGATGACATCGGTGTCCATGCGGTCGCCCACCATCACCGCCTCGGCGGAGTGGCAGTGCAGCATGCGCAGGCCGGTGCGCATCATCAGGGGGTTGGGCTTGCCGCAGAAGTAGGCCTGCTTGCCGGTGGCCATCTCAATGGGGGCGATGAGGGCACGGCAGGCCGGGGCGATGCCGTTTTCGATGGGGCCGGAGACATCGGAGTTGGCGCCGATGAGCTTCGCACCCTGCAGCACCAGATTCGTGGCCTTGGTGAGGGTGTCCAGCGAGTAGCTGCGGCCCTCGCCCACCACCACGTAGTCGGGGTTCACGTCGTTCATGGTGATGCCGGCGTCGTAGAGGGCGTTGAGCAGCCCCGCCTCGCCGATGGCGAACACGGAGCAGCCGGGGGCCTGCTCCTTCAGGAAGGCCGCCGTGGCCAGCGCGCTGGTGTAGAAGTGCTCCTCCGGCACGTCCAGACCCATGCGGGCCAGCTTCTGGTTCAGCTCGCGGGGGGTGTAGCCGCTGTTGTTGGTGAGGAAAAGGTACTCCTTATTCTCCTCGTGGAGCCACTGGATGAACTCCGCCACGCCGGGGAGGATGCGGTTCCCGTGGTAGATGACGCCGTCCATATCGCAGATGAAGCCCTTTTTCGCGTTGAAGTCAAGGGAGGTGTTGGTATCCATATGCCGCCGCTCCTTTTGTATCAGGTTACGGATATTGTACCATCACGGGCGGAAGAATGCCAGCGTGAATGTGTAAAATTTTGGGACGAGAACGTTTCCGCAGAGGAAAATGTTTCTTGACAAACGGCGCTGGGGGGTGATAAACTCGAGACACAGGCATATACTGCCTACGCAACAATCGCATAACGATCGGACGATGGGATCGGGAGAGACCGCGCAGGCGGCGCCGAAGGGGAACGCAGAAGCTCTCAGGCAAAAGGACCGGTTCCGGACGATACTCCGAAAAGGCCGGACGGCAACGCCCGACCACCGAAGGTGCAACCTCCCATCGCGGAGGGAATCTCTCAGGTAACTCAACGGGGGCACAAAGCCGTAAAGAGCGGTTTTGTGTCCTTTTTTGCTGCCCAAAAAGAACGATCTTTAAGGAGAAAAAACGTATGAGCGAACTGAAGCGTACCCAACTGTATGATACCCATGTAGCCGCCGGCGCGGAGCTGGTGGACTTCGGCGGATGGGAAATGCCCATCCAGTACCCCAGCGGCATCATTGCCGAGCATCTGTACACCCGTCAGGTGTGCAGCCTGTTCGACGTGTCCCACATGGGCCGCCTGCGCATCACCGGTCCGGAGCGCAAGGCGTTTTTGCAGCACGTGCTGTCCAGCAACGTCAGCGCACTGGATCTGAACATGGCACAGTACTGCATCATCCCCAACGAAAACGGCGGCGCGGTGGACGACGCGTACCTGTATCTCTTTGAGGAGGACAGCTATCTGCTGGTGGTGAACGCCGCCAACACCGACAAGGATCTCAAGCACCTGTACGAAGCGCTGAAGGGCTTCGACTGCCAGATCGAGAACATCACAGATAAGTGGGCCGCCATCGCGGTGCAGGGCCCCAAGAGCAAGGAGATGCTCACAGCCCTCAACGGCGGCGCGCAGATGACGGAGCCCATGAAGAACGCGCTGGGCATCGTGTCGCTGGAGGGGCACGAGGCCCGTGTGGCCAAGACCGGCTATACCGGCGAGCCGCTGGGCTATGAGGTGTACGTCCGCAGCGCCGACGCGGCGTGGCTGTGGAACCGTCTGGTGGAGATGGGGGCGCGTCCCGCCGGTCTGGGCGCGCGGGACACCCTGCGCATGGAGGCGTCCATGCCGCTGTACGGGCACGAGATGGGCACTGCCCCCGACGGCAGCGAGATCCCCATTTTCGCCGTGCCGCTGGCTAAGTTCGCCGTCAGCTTCTCCCCGCAGAAGGGGGACTACATCGGCCGGGCGGCGCTGGAAAAGCAGCACGGATACTTCGTGAAGTATATGGACCGGGACTTCTCCGATATGTCCGGCCTGCCCCGGAAGATCGCGCCCATCGCCCTGCTGGATCGCGGCGTCATGCGGGCGGGCATGGAGGTCTATCAGGGTGACAGGCTGGTGGGCTGGGTCACCAGCGGCACCATGGTGCCCTATTTCAAGACGGAGGGCGAGGGACTGTCCACCGTCATTCTGGAGGCCAGCGGCAAGCGGGCCATCGGCCTGTGCTACATCAACAGCGACATTCTGGAGGACGACACCGTGGAGGTGGATGTCCGGGGCAAGCGGCTGAAGGCCGTCATCCCCGCCCGTCACATGAGCGTAGGCGCACCTCCCTTTGCCCGCCCGCTGCTGTACGGCGCGGAGGAGGACGCCCGCGGCGTGGGCAGCGGCGACCGCGCGCCCAAGGCGCTGGCGCTGCTGCAAAAGGCGCTGGAGAACCACGAGTGGCGGCAGGAGCAGTGCGTGAACCTCATCCCCTCCGAGAACACACCCAGCCGCGCCGTGCGGCTGCTCAGCGGCAGCGACCCCGCCTGCCGGTATGCCGAGCACAAGAAGGTGCTGGCCTTCTATGACAAGGAGGTGTTCTACTACCAGGGCACCAAGTTCATCGACGAGGTGGAGCGGCTGCTGGTGGAGGAGATGCGGGCCTACTTCGGCTGCACCGAGGTGGAGACGCGGACGCTCAGCGGGCAGATGTCCAATATGGCGGTGTTCTCCGCCCTGATGGACTGGAAGAACCGCGTTGACCGCAAGTCCGAGGCAAAGCGGCTGGGCTATGTGATGAACAACCACATCATCAAGGGCGGGCATCTGTCGGCACAGCCCATGGGCGCGCTCCACGACTATATCGCCATCGACCCGGTGACGGAGAAGCCCGCCGTGGTGAACTTCCCCGTCTGCGCCGACAACCCCTACAAGATGGATGTGGAGGAGACGAAGAAGCTCATCGACCGCTACCGCCCGGAGCTGATCGTGTTCGGCAAGAGCATGGTGCTGCACAAGGAGCCGGTGGCCGAGATCCGCAGATTCGTGGATGAGCAGAACATCCCCACCACCATCATGTACGACATGGCCCATGTGCTGGGCCTTATCGGCGATCACTTCCAGAACCCCTTTGCCGAGGGGGCGGAGATCGTCACCGGCTCCACCCACAAGACGTTCTTCGGCCCGCAGCGCGGCATCATCGGCGTGAACTATCAGGAGGACGACCTGAAGTACGGTCTGTGGAAGACCATCGAGAGCCGCACGTTCCCCGGCAGCGTGTCCAACCACCATCTGGGCACCCAGCTGGGCATGCTGATGGCTGCCTATGAGATGAACCAGTTCCGTGACGTGTATCAGAAGGCGGTTATCGACAACGCCAAGTCCTTCGCCCGCAGCCTGAAGGCCCACGGGCTGGACGTGGCCGGCGACCCGGCCATCGGCTACACCGAGACGCACCAGGTCATCGTGTCCGTGGGCTACGGCGAAGGGCCGGACATCGCCCAGCGGCTGGAGCGGAACAACATCGTGGTGAACTATCAGGCCACCCCGGACGAGGAGGGCTTCACCGCCTCCGGCGCGCTGCGCATGGGCGTCAGCGAGATGACCCGCTTCGGCTTCGGGGCGGCGGACTTCGACCGGCTGGCCGGGCTGATGGCGGACTGCATCCTCCGGGGCACGGACGTGAAGGCGGAGGTGCAGAAGCTGCGGAGCGAGCATCTGGAGATGCGCTACTGCTTCGACGACGCCGAGATCGACGAGGCGCTGGAGCAGCTGAGTGCCAAGCTGGTGTAAGAGACAAAAGGAAATACGCGCAGTCCCGCAAGGAGCGGGGCTGCGGAACAAACAACAATTTATATTTGATGGAGGTAAAAGATCATGCTGTATCCTGCTGAACTGCGTTATTCCAAGTCCCACGAGTGGGTCAAGACCGAGAACGGCGTCACCGTCGTGGGTATCTCCGACTTCGCGCAGAGCGCGCTGGGCGATGTGGTGTTCGTGAACCTGCCCGCCGAGGGCGACAGCGTTGCCGCCGGCGAGGCATTCGGCGACGTGGAGTCCGTGAAGGCGGTGTCCGATCTGGTGTCCCCCGTCACCGGCAAGGTGTGCGCCGTCAACGAGGAGCTGCTGGACGCGCCGGAGATGCTGAACAGCGATCCCTACGGCGCGTGGATCATCAAGGTGGAGAACGTGGAGGGCAGCGAGGAGCTGCTGGACGCCGCCGCCTATGAGGCGTTCTGCACCGAGGAGGGCTGATATATGGGCAGCTACGTTCCCTCTACCGGGGCGCAGCGGGAGGAGATGCTCCGGGCCGTGGGCGTGAACAGCACGCGGGAGCTGTTCCGGGACGTGCCGCAGGAAATGCTCCTCACCCGGCCGCTGGACATCCCCGGCGGGATGAGTGAGCTGGAGGTCAGCCGCGTCATGACCGCCATGGCGGCGGAGAACCGTGTGTACGGCACGGTGCTCCGGGGTGCGGGGGCCTACGACCACTACATCCCCTCTATTGTGAAATATATCCCCGCCAAGGAGGAGTTCCTGACGGCGTATACCCCCTATCAGGCGGAGATGAGCCAGGGCCTGCTGCAGTCCATTTTTGAGTACCAGACCATGATCTGTGAGCTGACGGGCATGGACGTGTCCAACGCCTCCGTGTACGACGGCGCCAGCGCCGCCGCCGAGGCCGCCGCCATGTGCCGCGACCGCAAGCGCCGGGTGACGCTGATCTCCGGCGCGGCGCATCCCGACACCATCAACACCGTCCGCACCTATTGCTACGGTACGGGCGACGAGCTGCGGGTGGTGCCCGTCAGGGACGGCAGGACCGATATGGACGCCCTGCGGGAGCTGCTGACGGCAGATGTGGCCGGGTTCTATGTGCAGCAGCCCAACTTCTTCGGACAGTTTGAGGACGCGGAGGCGCTGGGCGCGCTGACCCACGAGGCCGGTGCGCTGTACATCATGGGGTGCAATCCCATGGCGCTGGCGATTATGAAAACGCCCCGGGAGTGCGGGGCGGACATCGCCGTGGGCGAGGGGCAGCCCCTGGGCCTGCCTATGGGCTGCGGCGGCCCGTATCTGGGGTACATGGCTACTACGGATAAGCTGATGCGCAGGCTGCCGGGGCGTATCGTGGGCGAGACAACAGACGCGCAGGGACGCCGCGCCTATGTGCTGAGCCTGCAGGCGCGGGAGCAGCACATCCGCCGGGAAAAGGCCAGCAGCAATATCTGCTCCAATGAGGCGCTGTGCGCTCTGACCGCCGGGCTGTATATGGCTGCCATGGGACCGGACGGCATGGCGCAGGCGGCGGAGCAGTCCATGGCCAAGGCACACTATCTGGCCGGGGCGCTGTGCGCCATAGACGGCGTGGAACTGGTGTATGACGGGCCGTTCTTCCACGAGTTCGTCACCCGGCTGCCGGAGCGGGAGAACGTGCTGGCGGCGCTGGCGGCAGACGATATCCTGGGCGGTCTGCCCGTTGGCGGCGACCAGATCCTGTGGTGCGCCACGGAGAAGGTCTCCCGGGCGCAGCTGGATAAGGCGGTCTCCATCGTGAAGGAGGTGCTGGCAAAATGAAGCTGATCTTTGAAAAGAGCGTGCCCGGACGGCACTGCACCATCCTGCCCGCCTGCGATGTGGAGAGCGTTTCCCTGCCCGCGGCCCTGCGGCGGGAGACGAAGCCCGCCCTGCCGGAGATGAGTGAGACGGACATCTCCCGCCACTACACGGAGCTTTGCAAGCAGGTGCACGGCGTGAACTGCGGGTTCTATCCCCTTGGCTCCTGCACCATGAAGTACAACCCCCGCATCGACGAGGAGATGGCGGCGCTGCCGGGCTTTACGGGGGTGCATCCCCTGTCCCCGGCGGAGGACCGGGAGGGTATGCGGCAGGTGCTGGACACCGCGGCGCAGTACCTATGCGAGATCACGGGCATGGACGCCATGACGTTCCAGCCCGCCGCCGGCGCACACGGTGAGTTCACCGGCGTGCTGCTGATCAAGCAGTACCACGATGCCCGGGGCGATAAGAAGCGCACGAAGATCATCGTGCCTGACAGTGCCCACGGCACCAACCCTGCCACCGCCGCCATGTGCGGCTACGAGGTGGTGAACATCGCCTCCGGCGAGGATGGCTGCGTGGATCTGGACGCACTCCGGGCCGCGCTGGGCGAGGATACCGCTGGGCTGATGCTGACCAATCCCAACACCGTGGGCATCTTCGACAAGAACATTCTGGAGATCACCCGCCTTGTCCACGAGGCCGGCGGCCTGTGCTACTACGACGGCGCCAACCTCAACGCCGTTATGGGCGTGGTGCGGCCCGGCGACATGGGCTTTGACTGCATCCACATGAACCTGCACAAGACCTTTGCCACGCCGCACGGCGGCGGCGGCCCCGGCGCAGGCGCCGTGGGCTGCAAGGCGTTCCTGCGGGAGTATCTGCCCCACAGCGCGCTGGCGGAGGAGCCGGGACACATCCAGGTCCGCAGTTTCCAGGGCAATTTCCTGGTGGTGGTGCGGGCGCTGGCCTATCTGCTGACGCTGGGCAGGGAGGGCATCCCTGAGGCGGCGGAGAACGCCGTGCTCAACGCCAACTATCTGCTGGCGAAGCTGAAGGGGACATATACCCCGGCCTATGACCGGCTGTGCATGCACGAGTTCGTGCTGGATCTCAGCGGGCTGAAGAAGGAGACGGGCGTATCCGCGCTGGACGTGGCCAAGTCCCTCATCGACGAGGGCATCCATCCGCCCACCATGTACTTCCCCCTCATCGTCCACGAGGCGCTGATGCTGGAGCCTACGGAGACGGAGGGCATCGAGACGCTGGATCACGCGGCGGAGGTGCTGCGCAGGCTGTATCACAAGGCCTTTGAGGATGCGGAGTCCATGCACACCGCGCCCCACAATATGCCCATCGGACGTCCCGATGAGGTACAGGCGGCGCGCAGACCGATGCTGCGCTGGAAACAGGCGTGACGGGGAGGCCCGTCATCGGCGGCATATATGCAAAAAGGAAAGACCCCCGTGGGGGTCTTTCCTTTTTGCATGTTGGTCAGGAGGCGGTGAGGTCTTTCGCCTTTTTCAGGCTGTAAGCCCCCTCGATGCACACCAGCAGCACCCAGCCGGCGGCCACCGCCGTGCAGATGCCGTACATGCCCCAGACGGGGATGAGGAGATAGGACAGCACCACCCGCAGCACCACCTGCAGCAGGGAGGCGATCATGGTCAGCCGCAGCCGTCCCAGACCGCGGAAGAAGCCCTGAATGATCTCGCCCAGATAGGCAAAGACGTAGAGATACGCCATGGTGCCGGTGTACCGCGCGCCGGCGGCGATGACATCGGCATTGTCGGAGAACAGGCCGACGATGCGGGCGGGGAACAGGAAGCACACCGTGCCCAGCACGGCGATGAGGGCCAGTCCCGCCAGAACGCTGACGCGGTAGAAGCGTCTGGCCCGGGGCCTGTCGCCGTGACCAAGGTTCTGGGACAGGCACACCACCATGGCGGCGCTGATGCCCTGGGAGAAGCAGAACAGGAACTGCTCCGTCCGCAGGGACATGTTGTAGCCGGTGACGGTGCTGGTGCCCAGCGGCGTCAGCATGCCCTGCACCAGCAGGCGTCCGATGCAGACCACCGCCTGCTGCAGCGCCGCCGCCCAGGCGTAGGAGAGCACTGTGCGGCCCATCCGACGGTCAAAGCGCAGGTCGGCGGGGCGGAGGAGCAGCGGCGGGCAGCGCCGCTGGGCGTAGAGGATGCAGGCGGCAGCGGAGAGAGCCTGACACAGTACGGTGGAGAAGGCCACGCCGCGGATGCCCCAGGAGAACACGCCCACGAACAGCACATCCAGCAGCGCGTGGAGCGTGGAGAAGATCAGCAGGATGAAAAAGGGCGTCCGGGAGTTGCCGCAGGAGCGCAGCATGGCGGCGTAGTAGTTGTAGAGGAAGCAGAAGATCAGGCCGGCGAACACCAGCTGGAGGTACATCGCCGCCTCGCGGCAGACGGCGTCCTCCGTGCCCTGCGCCCGCAGGAGCGGGGCGGAAAAGGCGATGCCGCACACGGCGATGAGCAGCGTCAGCACTGCGCCGCCCAGCAGCGCCGTGGCGTTCATGCAGCGCAGGCGGTCGCTCTCCCCGGCGCCGAAGCAGTGGGCGCACAGAACGCCCACACCGATGGTGCCGCCGATGACCAGGGCGTTGGCCACGTCCACGATGGGGGAGGCCACGCTGATGCCGGACAGAGACAGGTCGCCCAGAAAATTGCCCACCACGACGGCGTCCACGATGCTGTAAAGCTGCTGAAAGATGTTGCCGAGAATGATGGGCAGCGCAAAATACAGCAGGGTCGGGAGGGGCGCGCCGGTCAGCAGCGCACCGGAGGAGCGGGCGGACCGGAGGTCGTGGACGATGGAGCTGTGGGGCATAAACATTTCACCTGATTTCATAAAGACTGCTACTCAGCGTAGCACGATTTCGCGGGCTTTGCAACCGCGGGTTTTGCGGCCGGGCGCGATTGACGGCGGCGGGGAGGAGGACTATAATGAAAAGATACAGACACCGGATACGCCTGCGGCGGGGCCGCGGGACGGGAGGAGAGGAAAGCGCATGACAGGATCGAGATATGAGCCGACGCGGCGGGCGCTGCTGATCGTCAACGGGCTGACCAATCTGACGGCGGCGGGGCTGCTGATGGCGAAGAAGCCCGCCGGTGTGGTGCTGTGCGGCGTGTTCGGCGTGACGCTGATGCTGTGGATCTGCATTCAATTCTACATGTTCCCGCCTAATTTCATGTCCACCAGCTACTTTATCTTCGGTCTGATACAGGCCGCTACCGGGTACATGGCGTGGGTGTTCCGGAAACAGGAGGCCTTTCGGGCGGACAGGGCGGACTATCCCCGTATCGGGACGGAGCCCCGGCGGCTGGTGGTGTTCTTTTCGCGGATGGGCTATGTGCGGAAAAAAGCCTATGAGGGGGCGGAGCGCACCGGCGCGGCGGTGTATGAGATCCGGGCCGCGGAGCGGACGGAGGGCACGCTGGGCTTCTGGTGGTGCGGGCGCTACGGCATGCACAGGTGGGCCATGCCCATCCAGCCGGTGGACATCGACCTGACCGCCTTTGACCATGTGACCATCTGCGCGCCCATCTGGGTGTTCGCACTGGCCGCACCGGTGCGCAGCTTCTGCGCCCAGGCGGCGGGAAGGATACGGGAGGCCGACTACATCCTGGTACACCACCAGAACAGCGACTATGCCAATGCGGCGGAGGAGATGGACGCTCTGCTGGGTATCCGGCACACCGGGCTGCGGAGCATCCGGTGCCGGAAGGGCGTATACAGGGAGAAAAACTGACATACCGCGGACAGCGGATGATGGAGAGAAAAACGGGAACGGCGGAGGTACGGGAGGATATGGAAAAGCTGATCTTTTCAAAACGGCTGCTGGAAAAGGCGGAACTGCTGCGGCGCAGTCCCGTCTCCGTGCTGGAGGCGCCGGCGGGTTACGGCAAGACCACGGCGGTGACGTGGGCGCTGGAGGGCGCGGAGTCGGCGGCGTGGTACACGGGGGTGGAGAACCTGCCGGACACCAGCTTTTACTGGTTCATCCGGCAGCTGGCCGCCGTGGACGAGCACACCGTCCGCCGCATCGAGACGCTGGGGTTCCTGAACCGCAGCAATGCGGCGCTGGCGGCGCAGGCGCTGCTGGAGCTGCGGGTGGCAAGGCCGATGACGCTGATCTTCGACAATTTCCAGTTCGCGGCGGACAACTGGCCGCCGCAGATCATCGACGCGCTGGTGAAGCGGCCTGCCGACGGGCTGCACATCGTCTTTATCGCCCAGAATCTGGGGCGGCTGCGGACGGTGTTCGAGGCGCTGGAGGGGACGGTGTGCTTCCTGCGGGCGGGGGACCTGCTGCTGGCGCAGGAGGATGTGTGCGCCTTTGCCCAGCGGCGGGGCGCGGCGCTGACGGAGGCGCAGGCCGGGGCCATCGTGCGCAGCACCGGCGGGTGGCC
>ENA-OOZY01001397-OOZY01001397.1-human-gut-metagenome-genome-assembly--contig:-NODE-1397-length-14654-cov-3.413795_pt1 | contig 14654 bp, 12 predicted proteins | sample MGYA00241047_ERZ501410 | MGnify/ENA primary metagenome ERZ501410 (study PRJEB25962, sample SAMEA2042621) | human gut metagenome | biome: human gut; feature: human-associated habitat; material: faeces... | reverse complement strand
GCGATCGCCCCCGACACCCCTTCGCAGCGCACTCCCATGTTACTTGATTTTTATCGGGGCTTTTTACTTATGGCGCTGCTTTTTCCCAAACATCGGAATTTCGAACCCGCAAGGCGTTTCTTTGCTCACGCCCCCGCCTGTTCCTGCGCCAGCGTGTCAATCACCGCTTCGGAGGCGTTCGGGTAGAACGCCGCCGCGCCCAGCTGGTCGGTCAGACCGACTTTCTGGAAGAAGCCCGCGACGTTCTCATGCACGCCGCAAATCGAGACGGTCACGCCCTTCTGCGCAATCAGCGCGCACACCTCCATCAGCGTCTGCACGCCGGAGATGTCGGTCGCGGACACGCCGCGCAGGGAGAGAATCAGGTGCTCACAGCCGGTAAAATCCACCGAAAGCAGCTTCCGCTTCAAATCCGCGCAGTTCGCGAAGAACAGCGAACCGTTCACATAGCTGACGAGGATGCTTTTTGCGCGGGATTCATCCACCGGCTTGCCCATGCGGTGCAGGCGCTCCAGACGCACCTTGTCCACCGGCTCGGTTTCGATGGTCAGGCGCGCGGCGTTCCAGACGAACATCAGCAGCGCGGTCACAATGCCGATGACGATGGCGACGGTCAGGTCAAAGACAACGGTGGACACCATCGTAATCAGGAACTGCGCGACGCCCGTCCACACCTTGCGGCTGAAAATCGTCTTGATGCCGTGCCACTCGTTCATTCGCCACGCCGTCACCATCAGCACACCCGCCAGCGCGCTCAGCGGCAGGCGGCTCATCACGCCGCCCAGCAGCACCATCGCCAGCAGCAGCACCAGCGAATGCACAACGCCGGTCACGCGGGTCTGCTCGCCGGACTTGATGGCGACGGACGTGCGGGCAATCGCCGCCGTTGCGGGCACGCCGCCGAAAAACGGCAGCAGGATGTTGCCCACGCCCTGCGCAATCAACTCACGATCCGCGTCGAAGGCTTCGTCCTTCATGCGGGATGCGCTCGCGCCGCACAGCAGCGACTCAATCATGCCCAGCATGGCGATGGAGACAATCGGGCTGACGAGGTTTTGGAGCATGTCGAGGTTGACCGCGCCGAGGTTCAGGCGGTTGTCCAGCATCAGGCTTTTCGGGATGTCCCCCACCTTCGCCAGCGAATCGAAACCCGCGATTTCGGTCACGACGGTCGCCAGAATAATCGCCAGCAGCGACCCCGGCACCTTCGCGTTCAGCTTCTTCGGCCAGAAGACCATGAACAGCACAACCAGCAGACCGATGGCGACCGCCTGCCAGTTGGGGGTAAATCCGACGCTGGTGTAGCTCCACAGCTTTTCCAGCGCGCTTGTGCCGACGGAGTGCGTGCCGAAGAAGTTGTCCACCTGCCCCAAGGCGATGATAATCGCGATACCGCTGGTGAAGCCCATGACGACGCTGGTCGGGATGAAGTTGACGAGCTTGCCGAGGCGGAGGATGCCCGCCAGCAGGATAATCACGCCCGCCGCAAGCGACGCGACGAACACGCCCTGCAAGCCGTACTGGGCGACGATGCCGATGAGGATGGCGCTCATGGCCCCGGTCGGGCCGCTGATTTGGAAGGACGCGCCGCCAAGCAGCCCGATGACAAGTCCGCCGATGATGGCGGTAACAAGCCCCGCGGCGGCGTCCGCGCCGGAGGACACGCCGAATGCCAACGCCAGCGGCAGCGCCACCGCCGCCACTGTGATGCCGCTCAGGATGTCCTTGAGGAGTTTGCCGGCGTTGTAGCCAGAAAATTCATGTTTCAGGTCTGCTATGTACTTTTTGAGCATGATGTTATTTCCTCTAATCTCCTAATTTCCTGATTTTCTCCACCATTGCCGCAGAGGATTTCGCGTCTGCGGACGCGACCAAAGGGCTTTCCGCTCGCCCTTTGGAAACCTTCGGCGCGGTCACTCCCATGTTACTTAATTTGTACCGAAAGTAGTTATAGTTTGTGAACTATTCGTACCCCCAAGCAGCGCCACCGCACTGCTACGAAGGAGGGCACCGAAGGAGTCCAGAGGGCGACCGCGGACTTCGTCCATTTCCATTGCCCTCTGGAAGCATGACGATGTCCTGTTTGGAAGGAAAGTCACCTTTGCAATCAGGCAATCCACAAACGCCCTTTTGCGGAAAAAAGGGCAAAAAAACGTCCGGCGCTGAAACACGGTTTCAACATCGGACGAGTTTGTGCTATGAAACGCTTGGGCGACAATTACGCCTTGGCGATTTCCACGAGCTTGGTGAAAGCAGCTGCATCGTTCACAGCCAGATCCGCGAGAATCTTGCGGTTGACGGTGATGTTGTGCTTCTTCAGACCATTGATGAACGTGGAATAGCTCATGCCGTTCAGGCGAGCAGCGGCGTTGATACGGGTGATCCACAGGGAGCGGAAATCACGCTTGCGCAGCTTGCGGCCCTTGAAGGCATAGCGCAGGGAACGAGCAACCTGTTCGGACGCGGCGCGGTACTGCTTGGACTTTGCACCCCAGTAGCCCTTAGCCAGCTTCATGACCTTGCGGCGCTTCTTCAGAGCGTTCACAGATCTCTTAATACGTGCCATTGTGAGTATCCTCCTTGCCAGCGAATGGGCTTAATTACTTGTAGGGCAGCAGCTTGTGGATGGTCTTGGCTTCCGCCGCGTTGTCCACAATGCCGTCAGCGCGCAGGTGACGGGTACGCTTGGTGGTCTTGAGGCGAACCTGATGGTTGGCGTTCATCTGCTTATGCTTCACGATACCGGTCTTGGTAAAGGAAAAGCGCTTGGCAGCACCACGGTGAGACTTCTGCTTAGGCATGGTGTAGTCCTCCTTCCAATGCTGATAAAACGGGGCGCAGGCAAGCTGCGATAGCCGTTTTATTCCTGTTCTTGATTCCCCTTGGCGTTTTCGCGGGCGGCCTTCTTTTCAGCGAAGGAAGCCTTTGCCGCCTTGGGGGCCAGGATCATAATCATATGACGGCCGTCCATCATGGGACGGCGCTCCACCGAGCTGACCTCGGCGCAGCGGGCCGCGAAGTCCTGCATGACCTGCATGCCGATTTCGCTATGGGTGATCTGGCGGCCACGGAAACGGATGGACACCTTCACCTTATCGCCACCCTGAAGGAACTTCTGCGCCATTTTCGCCTTCGTGAGAACGTCGTTCTCCTCGATGGTGGCGGACAGCTGAACCTCCTTGGTTTCGACGACCCGCTGATTCTTCCGGTTTTCGCGTTCGCGCCGCGACTGTTCGTAGCGGTACTTGTCATAGTCCAGCAGTTTGCAGACCGGCGGTTTTGCCGTGGGCTGGATTTTGGCGAGGTCGAGGCCGCGCTCTTCCGCCAGCTCCATCGCCTTGGCTGTTGGCATGACGCCGAGCTGTTCGCCGTTTTCGTCAATCAGGCGGACTTCCCGGTCGCGGATTTCCTCATTGATCATCAGATCGAGTGCTATGTCCATACACCTCCCAATTTTCGTTGAAGCCAGCGTTTTCTGCTCCATACCACAGAAAAAGCGGCGGGTGACTCCACCCGTCGCTGACATGCACTTTGCGCCTTTTTCGGCGGTCAATCCGCCTAAAAGGGAAAAAGCCTGTGAACCCGGCAGCATACGCCGCGCAAGGTGAGAGACGGGCAAGTCTCTGCTTCAAACGTGGATATTGTAGCACAGGGAAAGCGGTTTGTCAAGGGGGATTGGGCGGATTTTTTGCGTGAAGCCGGAGTTTTTTCCGCGAAAAGAGGCGCAGACCGCCCGCTGGGGAAGTCTGCGCCCACTGATTTTACTCGGTGTACGGCGTGCCGTGCGGGATGCCCTGCTTCTCCGCCCACTGCCACGCGTAGCTGCCGGCGCTGGCGAAGATGACGACATCCGGCGTGTTCTCGAACGCGTCCTCCGCGATGTAGGACACGGAGTCCGGCAGGGTGATGCACTTCAGGTTCGCGCAGTCCGCGAAGGCGCGCGTGCCAATGACTTGCAGTCCATCCGGCGCAACGACCGACTGAATCGTGCTGTTGCCCACGAACGCCTCGTCATCCACATAGAACGTCGACGCGGGCAGCTTCACCTGCGGCAGCCCGATGCCCGTGAACTGCTCGGTGATGAAGCCCTGAACATGGATGTTCTGGCAGTCATCATGCGCATACCAGCTGCCGTCGAAAGACGCAGCCACGCCAAGTTCCGTTCCAGTGCCCGACGGTTCATTGTAGCCCCACTGGCTGTACTGGACATTCGTGCCGTCCACCCACCTCCACGAGCCGCTTGTGTTGCTTGCGCCAATCCACGCCTTGTCGACGGTAGAGGTGGCATTCAGCAGCTGCTCAATAATCTTCTGTTCGTCATCGTTGTGCACAATCGCGAGACGCAGGCGCACCGGCTGCGCACCATCGTAGGTCATGTAGCTGCATATTTCCTGTGCACCGCTTGTAGCCGCCGTAAAGCGTGTAGGTGATACCGTTGCGGGAAATGCTGCACCCCGTGTTGTACGACTGTGCATCTATGGTGCTGTAGTTCACGCCATTTTCCAGCCTGACCCAGCCGCCATCCGCCATTTCCTCGTAGTCCTCCGCGGCGTAAATGTGCTTCCAGATTTTGCCCTTCGCATCGGTATAGGTTTCATCCACGCCAAACCAGAAGTCCGCATCGCGATCCATGTGCTTGACGAGGGCAGCCGCGTCATTCGGGGCTGCCAGCACATCCACGCCATCTTCCGCCAGCACATAAGCGAGCGCCCAGCCCGACTTGCAGTAGACAAGCGGAATCGCCGCTGATTTGCCCCCTGCGTGCGCCGCGGAGAGGTCGGTATAGCCCAGTTCCTTGCCCGTGCTATCCGCCACAGGCGCCCAGAGGTAGCCGTTCTGGTCTTGGCGCATGTTGTTCACGTCCACTTGGAAATTGCTGCCGGATGTGTACGTTTTGACAATCGTGTCATCCACATTCTGCGTCTTGTAGACATACACCGTGCTGCCCGGATTCACAAAGTAGTCGTACCAAGCGGGGGTCTGCTTCACCTGCTCGACGTAGGTGTCCGCAGCAATCACCCAGCCGTAGAGGTAGGTGCCGTCGGACTGCTTGTAGCGCGCGTATGCCCAGTCGTTGCCGAAGCGCGGGTCGCGCAGCTTGTGGCTGACGTCCAGCTCCAGAATCGTGTCCTTGCTCAGCGTTTTCAGCACGCCCGTATCGCACCAAGTGTTCGGGAAGGTGCGGACGTAGAGGCTGCTGAGTGCTTTGTACTGCGTCCACGCGGGTTCATCGGGTTCAAGGTCGGGGACGATAGCGGTCTTATCGCCGATGTTGCAGTAGAGAATCGAGCCGTCCGCCATCAGCACAGGCGCAAAGAAGTACTTCTTATTGCTGTCCATTGCGACGTTCAGCAGGTCAATGGTCAGGTAATCGCCCACCGCCGTCGTGGTCGCGACAGCGCCGGAAATGCTCTGCGACTTGCGAATGTTGAGCTTCGCCTTCGTGCGGTAGGTGAACCACGCGCGCGGCGTTTCCTCCACCTCGACGATGAAGCTGTCAACGTATGTGTTCGCGCAGTCGCGGTAGGTGAACCATCCCTCATAATCGCCCTTGATTGCCAGCGCGGTATGGCTGCTGGTCGGCGTCGCGCTCGACGAGCCCCAATTCTGATAGCTCATCGTGTTGTTATTCAGCCACGTCCAGCCATTGCCTGCGCCATTTGCGTGGCCGCCCGTCCACGCCGTGCCGCCGTATGCGCTCATGATGGTCGAATGCAGCATGGCATCTTCCTGCGCATTGTCAATCACGACGAGGTGTCCGCCCATAGACGCCGCGTACTGCGCCGCCTGCGCCCACGAGACATTGCCGCGGCAGAACGTGTAGACGCTGGCTCCGCTGCGCACAGAGACGACTTCCTCAATGCTGTCGTCAACCTGCGTCAGCGGCTCGTTGACATTCGTCACATCAAACCAGCCCGCAACGAAATCATCCCCATGCCCGCGCATGAAGGTGTACTGCTTGCCGTTTTCGGTGATGGTGACGCGTTCGTTCCTGTCCAGCCAGATGATTTCGCCTTGGTCGTAGCTGCTGAGTTCGGACAATTCAAACGTGGCAGGATAGTGAATCGACTTTGCCCCCGCTGCATTCGTTACTTCGTAGCGTTCCCAGTCGCCTTCGCGGTCAATGCCGCAGGGAGTAGGCGGGTCCGCAAGCACCTCGATATATCCTTCAATCGTCTTTCCATTCTTTGTATATCGGCAGGGTGCCCAATAGGTGTTAACGCCCGAAGCATCGTAAAACACCATGTTGGCAACATCTATCTGGAATACGCCGTCGGCGCTGGTAAGCTCGTCGATTTTATTCTCATAATACGGCGCAGCATACACGACGATTGCACCATTTTCGTCAATGATGTAGTCGGAATATTGGGCAGAGTTTCCGATTTTATCCTGTTTCTGCATGTAGTTGCTGTCGCTCTCGATGCACCAGCCATAGACGTATGTGCCATCGGACTGCTTGTAGCGCGCAAATGCCCACGTGTCGCCGTATTTCGGCTCGCGCATTGTGTGATTGAGGTCAAGTTCAACCGTATCATTCGTCGGAATCTTTGTGACGATGTTTGTTGTCGGATAAGAGTTGGCGAAAGACCGGATGTTCACGCCGTCTTTCCAAACAACCTTATACTTCCACCAGTCGTTTTCGCTCGGTGCGCGCATCGGGCGAATCACCGACTGGTCGCTGATGTCGCAGTAGACCACTTCATCATCGTTCAGCTGCACCGGCGCATACCAGTACGTCTTGCTGTTCACGACTGCCTTGGTCACATGCAGCAGGTCAATCTGCAATTCCGTCCCTGCAAAAATCGTTCCATAGAGGTTGTTGCTGCTGTACGTCGGGGTTGTGCGCAGTTCGATGTTCTTCTGCGTTTCGTAGGGATACCACTCGCGCGCAATAGGCACATTACTATCAACATTGACAGTAAAGCTCGTCTGTACTGCGTCCGCGCGTCTACGTTTGTCGTCCGCATACGCATACGCCGTGATGGTAGCCGTGCCTTCCCCGACGCTCGTCAGCGTTCCCCTGAAATGATCGACCGTCACCACCTTAGTGTTGCTGCTCTTCCAGTACAAGCCTGTATAGCCGGGCGCAATTTGGAAACGAGAGTTGTAATAGCTATAGATACCATCCTGCGGATTCCAGAATGCATTGGAAGGCGTGACACTGACTTCCGGTTGGAGCGTATCACCCACGCCGATGGTAATCACGCTATCGTTGAGATACCCAAATTCGTTCGACGAAAGCGAAATTCCCGTGACCGCAACCGGTTCGCGCATCGTACCAACCTTGCTCCAGTCTGGATGGTAATAGCCAAAAATGGCATTGTAAAATCGTCTATTGTCTGCAGTCTCCCATTGGGTGCCATAGTATGATGTAAAATCAGTTTTTTGAACACTATCACTCCAGCTGCCGCTCACAACAGTGGCTCTTTTTTTCTTTGCATCATAGTTCGTCACAATGCCCACATGATTACCAATACTTTTAATTTCCTTCGACGTCGAACTATCCCAGTATTGGCACCATACTGCAATGTCACCTACTTGCGGCACATAGCCACCGTTCTTTGCATCGTTATCATACTGCTGCTGGTAATTCGGTAACGAGTTTTTTTTGCCCTTAGGTGGATCATATGTATATTGACTTGGATTGATAATCGGGTGGAAACGGTCGGCATTCTTCTGACCCGCTTCAGGGCAAAATGCGCCAACGTTAGCCCAATTGGGAATAACGCTCGTTGGAATGCCACACCGATTCGCGATGACGGACACAAACACCGCACACCACGGACCAGTGTTGGAGAAAACCGTGTAATTCTTCCCGTAAATCTCCTGTCCAAATGCTAATTCATCCTTTTGGAACAGCATCGCCGCCTGTGCGAACTGTTTCCCCTTATCCGTCGCCGCCAGCGCCTTCCCCTCCCCCAGCGGCGTCCAGCCAAACATCAGCGCCGCCGCAATCAGCAGTGCTGACAGGATTCGTTTGCTTCCATTGAGCCAACTCGTTTTCATGGTTTTTCTCCTCCCCTATTCGTCCGGCTACACCCATTGCTGCGGACAGCATCCACCAGAGGCGCTGCACCGATGCTGTTCATATGTAAATTATGCCTGACAAAAATCAACATGTCAAGAGTGACCAGCATAAATATGGCAATTTAGCGGATAAATTGGCAGGTTTCGTTCGCGCGGCATGCCATTGCACTATGTAACCTGTTCTTCTTCGTTGTTACACGGTTTTCTTACACATAAAATAACGCTGTTTTTTTGAACCGCAAGTATATCGTTTTCGGCTAAAAACAGACGCGAATAGACAGGGCATTTTGTGAAAAGCCGCCGCCGTCTTTCCTGAATTTTCCTGAAAACTTTCGGAATCACGCGGAGTATCGAAAGAATTTCGGAAAACCGATGTAACTTCGTTTCAATTAACCCATGTGTGTGGTATGATGAGTGCATCAGATAACACCGAAACGTACAACAAAACGCATCGGGGATGCTGATGGGGTTCCCCTCCCCCTCATAATGGGAAATTTCAAGCAACAAAGGAGGCTGCAAGGGATGGCTCGGAAGTACATGAAAATTGCCATGGTCGGACAGAAGCGCGTACCGTCCCATGATGGCGGCATCGAGGTTGTGGTGGGCGAACTGGCCAAGCGCATGGTGGCGCAGGGGCATTCCGTGACGTGCTATAACCGAACCGACAAGCAGCAGCCGCAGCCCGAAAATTTCAACGGCATCAGCCTGAAATATGTACCGACCATCCAGAAGAAGGGGCTGGCGGCGGTTTCCGCAAGTTTCTTCGGCTGCCTTTGCGCGGCGGTGGGCAATTATGACGTGGTGCATGTGCACGCGGAAGGGCCGGCGCTGTTCTGCTGGCTGCCGAAGTTGATGGGCAAGCGCGTTATCGTAACGGTACACGGGCTGGACTGGACGCGCGCAAAATGGCAAAACGGCATTGCGTCCAAGTGCATCAAGCTGGGCGAAAAGATGGCGGTGCGCCACGCGGATGAGCTGATTGTGCTGAGCCACGGCATGCAGCAGTATTTTGCGGACACCTATGGGCGCGAGACGCTGTTGATTCCCAACGGCGTGCCGAGCTACCAGCCGTGCGCACCGGAGCTGATTCGCCAGTACGGGCTGGAAAAGGACAACTACATCCTCTATCTGGGACGCATCGTGCCGGAAAAGGGCGAACACTACCTGATTGAGGCGTACAAGCATCTGCCGACGGACAAGAAGCTGGTCATTGCGGGCGGCGCGTCTGACTCGCAGGAATATTTCGATGAGCTGCGCGAAATGGCAAAGGACGACGACCGCGTGATATTCCCCGGCTTTGTGCAGGGGCAGCTGCTGGCGGAATTGTACAGCAACGCTTACACCTACGTCCTGCCCAGCGACGTCGAGGGGATGCCCCTTTCGCTGATGGAAGCGATGAGCTACGGCTGCTGTGTGCTGACAAGCGACATCGACGAGTGCGCCTCCGTCGTTCAGGAGCACGGCGTGACCTTCCGCCGCGGCGATATCGACGATTTGCGCGCAAAGCTGGCGGATTTGCTGGCGAATCCGGCGAAAGTGGCAAAGTACAAGGCGGAAGCGCCGGATTACATCTGCCATTCGCACAACTGGGACACGGTGACGCAGCGGACGCTGGCGGTCTATCGCGGGGCTGTGCCGCAGGAAGAGCCGCATCGGGATTTGCTGCCGGCAGCGCTGGTGGCTGAGCTGGCAAAGCGCAAGTCGCTTGTGCGCGGCAAATAAAAAATCAGCATATATAAAGGAAGCGACTGCGACGGGCGCTTCCTTTTTTCGTGCATCCGCGCCTCCCCGGCTTGCTTTTTTGGCGATTGTGCTGTACAATAGGAAGATGGATGAGCCTACACAAGGAGGTGAGGACAGCATGTACGGCAAAGCCAAAGTCGGCAGGCCCGATTGGTACATGATGGGCATCTGTATCGTATTCGCTTTGACATTCAGCCTGCGCAGCGTGCCGCTGGCGGTGCTTCTGCTGCTGTTCATGCCCTTTTCGCTGCTCTCTCTCACGGGGGAACTGCCCCTGCCGACCCGCAACGCGCCAATCTCCCAGACATTGCTCTGCATCAGCATCCCGCTGCTCGTCATCGGCGCATTTTCCTCTCTGCTGCTCCTCCTGCCGAAGCTGCTCATTCCGTCCGCCTGCGTCTGGCTCTTCGGCGGCGCGCTGATGCTGTTCCTGCCGCCCGGCGCCTTCCGCAAATCGCGCATGGCAATGTATTGGGCGGTGATTTGCTTCGCCGCCGTCGTCGCGCTGCTGATGATGCTCCTTCAGCGCTATCAGGCGTATGGCGACCTGTATGAGGGCTTGTCCTATGACATTCTGCGTGTCATGATGAACGCGCGGACGCGCCCGCAGGTGCTGTATTCCGCGTATGTGTCCGGGCTGGCGGCGCTGGATGCAAAACGCACGGCGGCGCTGGAGAGTCTCGCGGCGCTGACGGGCGGAAACGTGCTGCCGTGGCTTTCCGAGGATGTGCTGCAGCAGCTGGAATGGAGCCTGCGCGCAACGATTGAGAGAACGCTGCCATCCATCATGCCTGATCTGCTGGTCAAAGGGATTATGGCGTTCTCGCTGGGGATGCTGCTGTGCTGGCGCAAATTTCCCGATGCGGAGGACACGCCGACCACCGACCGCTGGTTCATGCCCACCCCGCTGGGCATCAGCATGGCGGTGCTGCTGCTTCTGAGTGCGGCGCAGCTGTTTACAACGAACTCGACAGTTGCGCTGGCGGCTTCGCTGCTGGGCAGTGTGGCGTTCTGGAGCTTCGCGGTGCAGGGCGTTTCGGCGCAGAATTTCGCCATGCTACGCGCGGGTGCAACGCGCGGCCGCCGCTGGTTTCTGACCATCCTGATGGTGCTGTTCGTGCCGATTCTGCCGATGTTCGCGGGCTGCGTCGACCAAATCCGCGACCCGCGCGGACTGCGCGACGACCGCCATCGAAAAGACGATGATTTTTCTGATTTTTAAGATTTAAGGAGGATACAGATTATGAAGGTTATTTTGCTGGAAGATGTGAAGGGTGTTGGCAAGAAGGATCAGATTGTGAATGCGGCGGATGGCTACGCGCGCAACTTCCTGTTCCCCAAGAAGCTGGCGGTGGAAGCGACCCCCGGCGCGATGAAGGGCGTCGAGAAGATGCGCAAGGCGGAAGCCGAACGCGAGGCCCAGCGCCGTGCCGACGCGACGGCACAGGCGGACGCCCTGCGCGGCAAGGTCATCAGCATGTCGGTGAAGTGCGGCGCGCAGGGGCGGCTGTACGGCTCGATTACGAGCGCGGAAGTTGCCGAGCAGCTGAAGGCGCAGCACGGCGTTGCGGTGGACAAGCGCGACATCAAGTGCGAGAACATCCGCGCCGTCGGCGATGTGGAGATTGAGGTTCGCCTGTACAAGGACATCTCCGCGAAGATGGTTGTGCATGTGGAAGCGGCGGCGGTGAAGTAAGGCAGTCACCGCCGGGGGGCTGCCCCCGGTCTGCCGGAAGGTTTTCTCCCTATTATAATGGATTTTGTTTGCAGCAGGGGTTTCGCCTCTGCGGAGGCGACCAAAGGGCAATGAAAACAGACGAACGTCTGCGATCGCCCTTTGGAAACCTTCGGTACACACTCCTGTTTATTGACTTCTATCGGAAGGTATTTCGTTAGTGGACAAAAGTCAACCATGCCTATCCCCAAAAAATCAATGCGAAGGAGACAATCACCATGGGCAAGTATTTCGGAACGGACGGATTCCGCGGAGAAGCGAACAAGGAGCTGACCGCTGACCATGCCTACCGGGTGGGGCGCTTTCTCGGCTGGTACTACGGCGAGTGCAAGCGCCGCAATGGCGACCACACCCGCCCGCGCATCGTCATCGGCAAGGATACCCGCCGTTCCAGCTATATGTTCGAGTATTCGCTCGTCGGCGGGCTGACCGCGTCCGGCGCGGATGCGTACCTTCTCCATGTCACCACGACCCCGTCCGTCGCGTTCGTCGCGCGGCTCGATGGCTTTGACTGCGGCATCATGATTTCCGCCAGCCATAACCCGTACTACGACAACGGCATCAAGCTCATCAACGGGCAGGGCGAAAAGATGGATGAGGACACGATTGCCCTTGTCGAAGCCTACCTGGACGGGCATCTGGAATGCTTCGGGCAGACGTGGGACGAAATTCCCTTCGCGCATCAGGAGCAGATTGGCTGCACGGTGGACGATGTGTCCGGGCGCAACCGCTATGTCGGCTACCTGATTTCGCTGGGGCTGTACTCCTTCCGCGGGCGGCGGATTGCGCTGGACTGCGCCAACGGTTCCAGCTGGAACATCGCCAAGGCGGTTTTTGACGCGCTGGGGGCGACGACGCTGGTCATCAACGCCGAACCGAACGGGCTGAACATCAACCGCGACGCGGGTTCGACGCACATCGGGGGCTTGCAGAAGTTCGTGGTCGAAAACCACTGCGACGTGGGCTTTGCCTTCGACGGCGACGCGGACCGCTGCCTGTGCGTGGACGAAACGGGCATGGAAATCACCGGCGACCACATCCTCTTCATCTGCGGACGGCACATGAAGCAGACGGGTGAGCTGCTGGGCAACACGGTCGTCGCGACGGTGATGAGCAATCTGGGGCTGTTCCGCGCGCTGGATGACCTCGGCATTGCATCCGCCAAGACCGCCGTGGGCGACAAGTACGTCTACGAGTACATGACGAAGAACAACTGCCGTCTGGGCGGTGAGCAGTCCGGGCACATTATCTTCAGCAAGTACGCGTCAACCGGCGACGGCATCCTGACGAGCCTGAAGGTGATGGAGGTCATGTGCGCGGCGAAGAAAACGCTGCATCAATTGGCTTCTGACCTGACGATTTATCCGCAGAAGCTGATTAACGTGCGGGTAAAGGACAAGAAGGCGGCGCAGGCGGACGCGAAGGTGCAGGAAGCGATTCGCGCGGCGGAGGAAAAGCTGGGCGACACGGGGCGCGTGCTGGTGCGCGAGAGCGGCACGGAACCGCTGGTGCGCGTGATGGTGGAAGCGCAGGACGCGGCGCTGTGCGCACAGTGCTGCGAGGAGATTGCGCAGACCATCCGGGCGCAGGGGTGGGCTTTGTAAAGCCTGCTTCGGGAAACTTGCGGTTTCGCGGCTTGCGGATTGGATGATTTTTCCCGGCTTGATTGTTCTTGCTTCGCAGGGGGGTTCGCCTCTGCGGAGGCGACGAGGGGGCTTTCCGATCGCCCCCTCGACCCCTTCGGAGCGCACTCCCATGTTTATTGACTTTTGCCGGAAGGTTTTTAATTAGTGGGCTGTTCGGTCTGCCCCTGAAACCGCAAAAATATGCAAAAAATCAGCATAAACACCCGATTTGGCACGAATCTTGCTGCCGAATCGGGCGTTTTTCTTGCAAAAATCCATTGCAAAATCAGCGGAAAACAGGTACAATAGAGTAGGGGAGAAACCGTTTTCCCGGAAAGGCGTGGAACGCATGGATTTGTTCGACCTGATAGGTCCCGTGATGATTGGGCCAAGCAGCTCCCATACCGCGGGCGCGGCGCGCATTGGGCTGACCGCATATTCGCTGCTGGGCGAAAGGGTGGTCAAGGCGGATGTCGGGCTGCATGGCTCGTTCGCTAAAACATACCGCGGGCATGGCACAGACCGCGCTATCGTCGGCGGAATGCTGGGGATGCACGTCGATGACCCCCGTCTGCGCGATTCGCTGGAAATCGCCCGTCAACAGGGCATGGACGTGCGCTTTGAGCAGGTCAATCTCCGCGGGGCGCACCCGAACACCGTCCGGCTGCACGTCACGGGGGAGCGCGGCGCGACGCTGACCCTCGAAGCAGCGTCCGTCGGTGGCGGCAACATCGAAATCCACCGCATCAACGGCTTGAGCGTCAATTTCACCGGCAAGGCGGACACGATGATTATCCACCACATCGACATGCCCGGCGCGATTGCGGCGGTCACGTCGACCTTGGCGCGCCACCGCGTCAATATCGCGAACATGCAGGTCTATCGCCGCAAACTCGGCGGAGACGCCATGATGGTGCTGGAGCTTGACGGCGCGCCCTCGCAGGCGGACTTGGACATCATCCGCCAAATCCCCGATATCAGGAGCTGCACGTTCCTCAAAAGGAGGGATGACTGATGGACTATACGCTGCACGAATGGGTGCGCATGGCGAGCCATCATGGGTCGATTGCGCGGTGCGCGATTGAGAAACAGGCGGAGGAATCCGGGCTGGACGCGCTGGCGGTGCGCGAAAAAATGCGCCATCACCTGCGCGTCATGCAGGAGGCGGCGCAGCAGGGGCTGGATGAGCGCCTGCGCAGCGTTACCGGGCTGACGGGCGGACAGGCGGCGCTGATGATGAAGCGCCTGCAGGCGGGCAAGTGTCTGGCGGGAAATTTGCTGGGCAAGGCGGAAGTGTACGCGCTGGCGACGGCTGCATGGGCAAAATCGTCGCTGCCCCGACGGCGGGCGCGTGCGGGATTCTGCCCGGCGCGGTGCTGGCAATGATGGAAGAAAAAGGCGCGACGGAGGAACAGGCGGTGGACGCGCTGTTCGTCGCGGCGGCGGTCGGTCAGGCGATTGCAACGCAGGCGAGCATCTCCGGCGCGGAGGGCGGCTGTCAGGCGGAATGCGGTTCGGCGGCG
>ENA-OOZY01001395-OOZY01001395.1-human-gut-metagenome-genome-assembly--contig:-NODE-1395-length-14691-cov-4.088959_pt1 | contig 14691 bp, 14 predicted proteins | sample MGYA00241047_ERZ501410 | MGnify/ENA primary metagenome ERZ501410 (study PRJEB25962, sample SAMEA2042621) | human gut metagenome | biome: human gut; feature: human-associated habitat; material: faeces... | reverse complement strand
GAAGATGTGGTAAAGGATTTGTCGGATAAGGGCGTCATGGTCCTGGAAACAGAGGAGGAGCTGGCCGCGCTGGAGCGGGGCGTGGTGATCATCCGCTCCCACGGCGAGAAAAAGCAGGTCTATGAGACGCTGGCGGCCGCCGGCGCGGATATCGTGGACGCCACCTGCCCCAATGTGCGGCGCATCCAGCGTCTGGTGGCGCAGGCCGGGGAGGAGGGGCGCATCCCCCTCATCATCGGTGAGCAGCACCATCCGGAGGTCATGGGCGCGGCCAGCTGGGCGGCATCCTCCGTCATTGCGGACGGGCCTGAGGCACTGGAAAAATGGCTGTCTGAAAGGCCGGAACGGCGCAGTCTGCCGCTGATGGCGGCGGCCCAGACCACCTGCATCCGCAGCCTCTGGGAGGACTGCGTAAAAATTTTAAAAAAACAGTGTACAAACGCAAAAATCTTTGATACAATATGTGATGCTACGCATAAGCGTCAGTCGGAAGCGGCGGAGATCGCCGCCATGGCGGACGTGATGGTCGTGGTCGGAGATCGTAAGAGTGCCAACACCAAACATTTAACGGAGATTTGCAGCGAGAGGTGCCCCGTCGTCTATCAGATCGAACGGGCGGATGAACTCAAGGGTGACTTTCTTAACGGATGTTCTGTGGCGGGGCTTACAGCCGGCGCGTCCACGCCTGCGGGCATCATTAAGGAGGTATATGCAAGAATGAGCGACGAGATCAAGAACATGGAAGCTACCGAAGAAAGCTTCGAGGAAATGCTGGAAAAATCTTTTAAGACTTTGAATACAGGAGAGAAGGTAACCGGTATCGTGACTGCCATCGGTCCCACCGAGGTGCAGGTTGACCTGGGCTGCAAGCAGGCAGGTTATATTTCCATCGACGAGCTGTCCGCCGATCCCAGCGTGAAGCCTGAGGATGTGGTGAAGGTCGGCGACGAGATCGAGACCTACATCATCCGCGTCAACGACGTGGAGGGCTATGCCATGCTGTCCAAGAAGCGTCTGGACGCTGTCAAGGTCTGGGAGGACATCGAGAAGGCCTGCGAGGAGAAGACCACTCTCGAGGGCAAGGTCACAGAAGAGAACAAGGGCGGCATCGTCGTCAACGTCAAGGGCGTGCGCGTGTTCGTGCCCGCTTCCCAGTCCGGTCAGCCCCGCGGCGCTGAACTGAGCACCATGATCGGCCAGACCGTCTCCCTGCGCATCACCGAGGTCAACCGTGCCCGCCGCCGCGTTGTCGGCTCCATCAAGGCCGTGACCTATGAGGCCCGTCAGGCTGCCCAGGCTGAGATCTGGGAGAACATCGAGGTGGGTAAGCACTACACCGGCACCGTGAAGTCCATGACTTCCTACGGTGTGTTCGTGGATATTGGCGGCGTGGATGGTATGGTACATATCTCCGAGCTGTCCTGGTCCCGCATCAAGAACCCCGCCGAGGTGGTTTCCGTGGGCGACACGCTGGATGTGTATGTCATCTCCTTCGACCCCGAGAAGCGCAAGATCTCTCTGGGCGTGAAGGATCGTTCCTGCAATCCCTGGGACAAGTTCATGGCCACCTATCACGTCGGCGACGTGGCGCAGGTGCGCATCGTGAAGCTGATGACCTTCGGCGCCTTTGCCGAGGTCGTGCCCGGTGTGGATGGCCTGATCCACATCTCCCAGATCGCGGATCGCCGTATCGAGAAGCCCGGCGATGTGCTGGCCGAGGGCGACATCGTGGACGCCAAGATCACGGCCATCGACGAGGAGAAGCAGAAGATCTCCCTGTCCATCCGTGCTCTGCTGGCTCCTTCCGCCGAGGACGAGGGCGACGAGGAGTAATTGATCGTGTGATAAAACAGCGGCGCTTTCATAAGCGCCGCTGTTTTCATACCCGCACCGCACCTGTTAAAAAATACACAAGCAACGCGAGCAATAATTGGCAAATCCGCCAATGTACATCCTTCGGGTTTGTGGTAAAATTAACAATTGGGAGAAAAAAGAAAGAGGAGGAGCTTACCATGCCTTTTGCAGATTATCAGGCAATGTACCGCCAGAAGCTGACCACCGCCGACGAGGCGGTGAAGGTCATCAAGTCCGGCGACTGGGTGGACTACGGCTTCTGCGCCATTCATCCCCGTGTGCTGGATGAGGCGCTGGCCCGCCGGGCACCGGAGCTGGAGGACGTGAAGGTCCGCGGCGGCATCAGCCTGTGGAAGCCGGCCATCTTCGACATCGAGGACCCGGTACATCACATCATTTTCAATTCCCATCATATGAGCAGCGTGGAGCGCCACCACATCGCCAGCGGCGCCGGGTTCCATGAGCCGATGCGCTATTCCGAGCTGCCCCGCTACTATTACGACCACATCACGCCCCCGGACGTGGCCATGTTCCAGGTGGCCCCCATGGATAAGCACGGCTACTTCAACTTCGGCCTGTCCGCCTCCCATGTGAAGGCCGTGTGCGAGATGGCCAAGGTGGTCATCGTGGAGGTCAACGAGAACATGCCCCGCTGTCTGGGCGGATTTGACAACTGCATCCACATCAGCGAGGTGGACATGGTGGTGGAGGGCCGCAACGACCCCATGGGCATCCAGCCCTCCGGCACCGCCACCGAGGTGGACAAGGCGGTGGCCCGGCTCATCGTGGAGCAGATCCCCGACGGCGCCTGTCTCCAGCTGGGCATCGGTGGTATGCCCAACACCGTGGGCGCCATGCTCTGTGAGTCCGATCTGAAGGATCTGGGCGTCCATACGGAGATGTATGTGGATGCCTATGTGGATCTGGCCATGGCCGGCAAGGTCACATGCGCCCGGAAGAACATCGACCGGGGCCGTCAGGTCTTTGCCTTTGCCGCAGGCACCCAGAAGCTCTACGACTATCTGGACGACAACCCCGCCTGCATGTCCGCGCCCATCAGCTACACCAACGATATCCGCACCATCGCGGCCATCGACAACTTTATTTCCATCAACAACGCCGTGGACGTGGATCTGTACGGACAGGTCAACGGCGAGACGGCGGGCACCAAGCAGATCAGCGGCGCCGGCGGTCAGCAGGACTTCGTGCTGGGCGCGTACCTGTCCAAGGGCGGCAAGAGCTTCATCTGCCTGTCATCCACGTTCAAGGATAAGGACGGCTCCATGAAGTCCCGCATCCGTCCCACGCTTCAGCCCGGCTCCGTGGTGACGGATACCCGCGTCAACACCATGTATGTGGTGACGGAGTACGGCTGCGTCTGCCTCAAGGGCCTGAGCGTCTGGGAGCGGGCGGAGAAGCTAATCTCCATCGCGCACCCCGACTTCCGGGAGGAGCTGATCCGCGCGGCGGAGCAGCAGAAGATCTGGTATCCCCACAACAGAAGATGACCGAGGGAGGGCCGCGGGGCGGCCCTCCTTTTTGCTTTAACAGCTGACAAGTGAAATATCTTTACAGATAAACTGCGGGAATAGTCCTTGTAAAAGAAGGAAAAATGCGGTATACTGATAAAAACGAAACGATGCGACAGGAGCGGAGAGCCATGGGAAAGCTGTTTGACCGGATGCGGAAAAACGTGAAGAAAAAGGTGCATCCCCACTGCGCGGCCATTGTGCCGGCGGCGGGGAAGTCCGCCCGTATGGACGGTACGGACAAGATGTTTGCCCAGCTGTGCGGCGCGCCGGTGCTGACGCGGACGCTGTCCGTGCTGGATCGGGCGGTGCTGGTGGACGAGATCGTGGTGGCCGCACAGCCCGAGAAGCTGGAGGAGGTGGCGGCGCTGGTGAGCCGTGCCGGTATCCGCAAGCCCATCCGGGTGGTGGAGGGCGGCGCCAGCCGGGCCGAGTCGGTGCTGCTGGCGGCGCTGGAGGCCAGCCCGGACACGGAGTATCTGGCTGTCCACGACGGGGCGCGGCCCCTGATCCTGCCGGAGCAGGTGGATGAGCTCATCCGTCTGGGGCAGCGCACCTACGCCATAGCCCCGGCGCTGCCGGTGACGGACACGGTGAAGGTGGCGGATATGGCGGGGCTGGTGCTGTCCACCCCGGACCGCAGCACCCTGTTCGCGGTGCAGACGCCCCAGGTCTTTCAGGCCAACATCCTGAAGGCGGCGCTGCAGTCCGCGCTGGCCGCGGGTGTGGCGTTGACCGACGATTGTTCTGCTGTGGAAAGGCTTGGCAAGGAAGTTTACTTGACACCTGGATGGCGGGAAAACATCAAGATCACCACGCCGGAGGATATGGCTGTGGCCGAGGCATTCCTGCGCCGGAGAGGAGATGCGCAATGATGGGACTGCGGATCGGGAATGGATACGACGTGCATCGTCTGGTGGCAGAGCGCCCGCTGATCCTGGGCGGCGTCACCATTCCCTATGAGCGGGGGCTGCTGGGCCATTCCGACGCGGATGTGCTGGCCCACGCGGTGATGGACGCGCTGCTGGGCGCGGCGGCGCTGGGCGATATCGGCGGCATGTTCCCCGACAGCGATGAGCGCTGGCGGGGCGCGGACAGCCTGCGCCTTCTGGAGCAGGTGACGGCGCGTCTGGCGGAGAACGGCTGGGCCATCGGCAACGTGGATGCCACGGTGCTGGCGCAGGCGCCCAAGCTGGCGTCCCACATCCCGGAGATGCGGCGGCGTCTGGCGGCTGCCATGGGCATCGACGTGACGCAGGTGTCCGTCAAGGCCACCACCGAGGAGCATCTGGGCTTCACCGGCGCGGGGGAGGGCATGGCCTGCCACGCCGTGGCGCTGCTGACGGAAAAGTAACTGCATACCAGACAAACAGGCGGGGGCTTCCGGACCGGAGGCTCCCGCTTTTCACATCGGCACCGGAGGACACATAAAATGGCGTGTGAGGAGGTGCGATATGGAAGAATATCTGCTGACCGCCCGCTCCGTCACACACGCCCAGCGCATGGCGCAGGCGCTGGCGCAGAATGGGATGCGCGCCGCCATGGGCCGTGCGCCGGTGGGACTGACCGGCAGCGGCTGCGGCTATGTGCTGCGGCTGCCGGTGTCCAGAGCGCCGGAGGCGGCGGTGCTGCTGCGCAGCTTGGGAATAGGTCCTCTGCGGGTCTTTCAGCGGCAGGGGAGCGCATATAGCGAGGTGGAAATATGATCTATCTGGATGCCGGGGCCACGACGCTGCAAAAACCGGAGCGTGTGCGCCGCGCCATGTACAGCGCCGTGGCGGCCATGAGCTCGCCGGGACGCGGCAGCTATCCCGCCACGCGGCTGGCGGAGAAGACGGATTTTCAGTGCCGCAGCCTGGCGGCGGAGCTGTTTGACGTGGATGATCCGGCGCGGGTGGTGTTTACCGGCAACGCCACCCACGGGCTGAACATCGCCATCAAGACGCTGGTGAAGCCGGGGAGCCGGGTCATCGTCTCCGGGTACGAACACAACGCGGTGACCAGGCCGCTCCACGGCATCCCGGGTGTGGCGCTGACGGTCGTCGACACGCCGCTGTTCCGTCCGGAGGCCATGCTGGCGGAGTTTGAGCAGGCACTGGACGCCGGGGCGGACGCGGTGGTCTGCACCCATGTGTCCAACGTGTTCGGCTACCGCCTGCCGGCGGAGGACATTGCGGCGCTGTGCCGGAAGCGGGGCGTGCCCTTTGTGCTGGATGCCTCCCAGTCGGCGGGGATGCTGCCGGTGTCCATGAGGGCGCTGGGAGCGGCGTTCATCGCCATGCCGGGACACAAGGGGCTGTACGGCCCGCAGGGCACGGGACTTCTGCTGTGCGGGCACGAGGCCGCGCCGCTGCTGGAGGGCGGCACGGGCTCCCAGTCCCTGCTGCAGCACATGCCGGAGGAGCTGCCCGACCGTCTGGAGGCGGGCACACACAATATGCCGGGCATCGCGGGACTGCTGGAGGGGCTGCGGTTCGTCCGGGAGACGGGCATCGACCGCATCGCCGCCCACGAGCGGCAGCTTGCTCTGTACGCATCGGAGCTGCTGGCGGGCATCGACGGCGTGGAGTTGTTCTGCGACAGGGATTTTGCCCATGAGACGGGGGTCCTGAGCTTCCGCGTCCGGGACCGGGACTGCGAGGAGATGGGAGAGCGTCTGGCTGCGCAGGGCGCCGCCGTCCGGGCGGGACTGCACTGCGCGCCGCTGGCACACCGCACGGCGGGAACGCTGGAAACCGGCACCATCCGACTGAGTACGTCCGTTTTCAACACGCCCCGTGAGGTGGAGGCCTTCGCGGCCATGGTGCGCGCGGCGGTTCGTTAAACTGCAAGATTCCTTCAAGATTTTTTTGTTGCATTTTCCCAATATTTTTTATATAATGTTAGTATCTATTTCTATGCGGAGTTTTTGTCCGATACGGGAAGGTTGACAGTATGGAGACAGTGCTGGCGTTTTTAGAAAAAATTGGGAATTACTTAGTGCTCGTGCGTTTTACGGACATTCTGGACGTGGTCATCATCGCGTTCCTGGTCTACAAGCTGCTGGATCTGGTCAAGAGCACGCGGGCGGAAAACATCCTCAAGGGCGTGGTGATGTTCCTGCTGGCCCTGTGGCTGTCGGAGATCTTCCATCTCAACGGCATCGCCTATATTCTGGGCAACATGGTGCAGGTGGGCATTCTGGCCCTCATCATCCTGTTCCAGCCGGAGATCCGTCAGATCCTGGAAAAGCTGGGCAGCAAGAACATCCGCCTGCTGCGGGCGTTTACGCCGGCCCAGCAGCAGACGGAGCTGGAAAGAGCCATTGACCAGACGGTCATCGCCTGCAGCGAGATGTCCCAGACCAAGACCGGCGTGCTCATCGTGTTCGAGCGGCACATCCAGCTGGACGACATGGTGCGCAGCGGCACCACGCTGGATGCCGCCGTGTCCTCCGAGCTGCTGAAGAACATCTTCTTCGTGAAGGCACCCATGCATGACGGCGCCGTCATTATCCGCCACGGGCGTATTCTGGGTGCCGGGTGCATGCTGCCGCTGTCCAAGAATGTGAACCTCAGCCGCGATCTGGGTATGCGGCACCGGGCCGGCATCGGCATGAGCGAGAACTCCGACGCGGTGGTGGTCATCGTGTCGGAGGAGACCGGCTCCATCTCCGTGGCGGTGGGCGGCATGCTCAAGCGCCACCTGATGCCCGAGACGCTGTCCAAGCTGCTGCGCAACGAGCTGATGCCGCAGCCGGAGGAGCTGGAGGACAAGCCGCGCCGCAGTCTGGCGGATATGCTGGGTCTGCGCAGGAAGGAGGACGGCCATGGAACAGAAGAATGAGAAAACCGGCTCCAGCCGGAGAAAAGCGCTGCAGGTCATTGCCTCCATTCTGGTCGCCATCGCGGTGTGGGTCTATGTGGACGTGGAAAAAGCGCCGGACCGCACCAAGACCATCCGCGATATCCCCGTGGAATTTTCCGGTGAGTCCACCACGCTGGCCGACAAGAACCTGATGCTCCTGTCCGGCTACGACACCACGGTGGATCTGACCATCAAGGGCCCCAAGCGGGAGCTGGTGAAGATCAGCAAGGACAATGTGCGCCTGGTGGCCAGCACGTCCAGCATCGACTCCGTGGGCGTGCACACCCTGCGCTGGGACCCCATCTATCCCGATGGTGTGCAGTCCTCGGCACTGACGGTGGACTGGGCCAGCAAGTACAAGGTGACGGTCACGGTGGGTGAGCTGTACACCAAGGAGGTGCCGGTGAACTGCACCGTCACCGGACAGGTGGCCGACGGCTACTTCACCGGTGAGACGGTGCTGGATCCCACATCGCTGGTGCTGCGGGGCCAGCGGGACGACCTGCTGAACGTGGCCTATGCCAAGCTGACGGTGGACATCAGCGACGCCACACGGTCTGTGATCCAGACGGAGAGCGTGCAGTTGTACGACAATGACGACAACCCCGTGGACAACAGCAATATCCGCACCAATGCCAGCCTTATCCAGGCCAAGGTGCCGGTGCTGACCACCAAGGAGGTCAGTCTGGCGGTGGAGCTGTCCGGCGTGCCCGGTGTGGCGGGGCAGAGCATCAAGACCACCGTTACGCCCACCAGCGTGCGGCTCATCGGTGAGGCGGATGTGCTGGAGAATATCAACGAGATCGTGCTGGCCACCCTGTATATCGAGGATCTTGAGCTCTGGCAGCAGAACAGCTATGTGGTCACGGCGCCGGACGGCACCTGGCTGGCCAACAGCAACGAGGTAGCCACCGTGGAGATCTCCATGGAGGGCATCGAGGAAAAGACCGTCACGGTGAACAGCTTCAGCTACGCCAATGTGCCGGACGGCCTGTACGCGGAAATCACCGAACAGCTGGATGTGCGGCTGTGGGGCCTCAGCGAGGAGCTGGAAGAGCTGGATGCCTCCGCGCTGACGGCCACGGCGGAGCTTGGCGAGGTGACGGAAACGGGCAGCTACCGTGTGCCGGTAACGGTGACGGTCAGCGGCTATAAGGATGTGACGGTGAAGGGCAGCTACGAGGTGACGGTGTATATCACCGACGTGGCGCCGGAGCCGCCTGCGGATACAGACAGCCAGCCGGTGAAGAAACCGTAAGGCTGGCGCGGAGGTAAAGAATGACACAGATCGCAACAGTGGAAAAGCTGCTGCCCGGTGGGTATGCGGAGATCTCCGTACCCCGCAAGTCCGCCTGCGGGCACGACTGCGAGGAATGCGCCGGATGCGGCATGACGGGCGCGGCCATCCGCGCCCGGGCGAAGAATGACGCCGGCGCCCGGCCGGGGGACAAGGTGGTGGTGGAAAGCAGCACCAAAAAGCTCCTGGGCGTGGCGGCGCTGGTGTATTTGCTGCCCGTGGCGGGATTCCTGCTGGGATACTTCCTGACGGCGGGGCTGCCCACGGAGGGCTGGCGCTACACGGCGGCCATCATCGCGGCGGCGTTGTTCTTCCTGCCCAGCGTGTTTTATGACCGCCACGCAAGGAAAAACGAGAGCCTGACCTACACCATCCTGCGGCTGTTCTGACGGATGTTCGGATATGTACGGCCCTCGAATGACCGGCTGACGGAGGAGGAACGGCAGACGTTCCAAGCCGCCTACTGCGGCCTGTGCCATACGCTGGGTAAGCGGTACGGCGCGGCGGGACGGATGATCCTCAACTATGACCTGACGTTTCTGGCTATGCTCCTGTCGGAGGGCGGCGGCACCTGCGAAAAGCGGTGCGCCGTCCACCCCGTCCGGAAGCGGCGGTGTGCCTGCGGCGACGCCGCCATGGATGTGGCAGCCGATATGAGTGTGATCCTGACGTGGTGGCAGATACAAGACGGCATCGCCGACCACGGCTTTTTCAAGGGCTTGAAGTACAGGACAGCCGCGCTGCTGCTGGGTCGGGCCTATCGCAAGGCGCGGGAGCGGCAGCCGCAGTTCGATGCGGACACCCAAGCGCACCTGGCCACGCTGGCCGCGCTGGAGCAGGAGCACTGTCCGTCGCTGGACAAACCGGCGGACGCCTTTGCGGCGCTGCTGGCCGGTGCGGCACAGCGGGTGGAGGATCCGGTAAAGCGCCGTGTGGCGGAGCAGCTGCTGTACCACCTGGGACGCTGGGTCTATCTGACGGACGCGGCGGACGATCTGGCGGACGACCTGCGCTCCGGCAGCTACAACCCGCTGGCGCTGCGGTTCCCATTGGAGACCGGCGCGCTGGCGGCGGAGGGGCGGCAGCAGCTGGCCGCGACGCTGGACGGCTCTGTGCGGGCCATGGCGGCGGCCTTCGAACTGGCGGACTTCGGCGCATACACGCCGGTGATCCGGGCCACGGTGTATGAGGGGTTATATCTGGTGGGCGCGGCTGTGCTGAACGGTACGTTCCACCGGCGGAGACGAGAGAGACAAGCTATACGAAAGGCGGACACCAACGATGCGTGATCCCTATCAGGTGCTGGGCGTGCCCAGCACCGCCACGGACGATGAAGTGAAGAAAGCCTATCGTGATCTGGCGCGGAAGTATCATCCCGACAACTATCACGACAATCCGCTGGCCGATCTGGCGCAGGAGCGCATGAAGGAGATCAACGAGGCCTATGAGACCATCCAGAGCCAGCGCAAGGCCGCCCGGAACGGCGGCTACGGCGGTGCGGCGGGGTACGGCGGTTATAATCAGGGATACGGCCAGAGCTACGGCGGGACGGGGTACTCCTCGGCCTACGGCACCGGGGCCACAAGGCTCCAGCGCATTCGCATGGCCATCTCCCAGGGTGATCTGAATCTGGCGGAGGAGCTGCTGAACGCACAGACCGACCACGATGCGGAGTGGAACTTCCTCAAAGGCGTGATCTGCACCCGCCGCGGCTGGCTGGACGAGGCGCGGCGCTATTACCAGACCGCCGTGCAGATGGAGCCGGACAATGCGGAGTACCAGCGTGCGCTGGACATGGCGGAGGGACGGCAGAACGCCTACCGGCCCAACGGCTACGGCTCCGTCACCACAGGAAACTGCGACAACACCGACTGCCTGCGGCTGTGCGGCATCAGCCTGTGCTGCAACGCGCTGGGCGTGCCCGTCTGCTTCTGCTGACGGCGGAGCGGGTTTTCTCAATATGACAAAGGAGATGATCGAGTGGTCAAGAGTATGACCGGCTACGGCCGTGCCCGCGAGATGCGCGGCGGCCGCGATATCACGGTGGAGGTGCGCTCCGTCAACAACCGCTATCTGGACTGCACCGTGAAGATGCCCCGTGCCTACATTTTTGCCGAGGATGCCATCAAGAGCCGCGTGCAGAAGGCGGTATCCAGAGGCAAGGTGGATGTGTTTGTCACCATCGACGCCACCGGCGCCGACGAGACGGTAGTGGCCGTCAACGAGCCGCTGGCCCGCGGATATTACGACGCGCTGATGCGCCTGAAAGACACCTTCGGGCTGGAGGGCACCGTCACACCGGACATGCTGGCAAGGTTCCCCGATGTGCTGACCGTCACCAAGGCGGAGGAGGATGTGGAGGCCATTGCCGCCGATATCTGCGCCGTGCTGGATGACGCGCTGGCGGCCTACAACGAGATGCGGGCCGTGGAGGGCGCCAAGCTGGCCGAGGACGTGGGCAGCCGCGCCAATACCATCGAGGAGACGGTGGCCCGGGTGGAGCAGCGCTCGCCGGAGACGGTGGCGGCTTACCGCCAGCGGCTGGAGGCCAAGATGATGGAGGTCCTGCAGTCCGCCACCATCGACGAGTCCCGCATCCTCACCGAGGCGGCGATCTTTGCCGACAAGGTGGCGGTGGACGAGGAGACGGTGCGCCTGCACAGCCATATGGCCCAGCTGCGCACCATGCTGGCCGGGGACATCCCCGTGGGCCGGAAGCTGGACTTCCTGGTGCAGGAGATCAACCGCGAGTGCAACACCATCGGCTCCAAGTGCAGCGACCTGACCATCGCGCAGGACGTGGTGAACATGAAGGCCGAGGTGGAGAAGATCCGCGAGCAGATCCAGAACATCGAGTGAGGGACCGGCCATGCAGCTTGTGAACATCGGCTTCGGCAGCCTGATCTCCGTGGAGCGGCTCATCGCCGTGGTGGCCCCCGACTCCGCACCGGTAAAGCGTCTGGTGCAGGAGGCACGGGACCGCGGCATGCTCATCGACGCCACCTTCGGACGGAAAACGGCGTCCGTGTTCATCATGGACAGCGACCATGTGGTGCTCTCGGCGCTGAGCACGGAGAAAATGGCGCCCCGTCTGGGTCTGACGGTAAAGGATCTGACAGAGGAGGAATAAGCTTTGAACAGGAAAGGCAAGACATTTATCATCTCCGGGCCGTCCGGCGTGGGAAAGAGCACCGTGCTCCACGCGCTGTTCGAGGGACGGGATGACCTGTATTTTTCCGTATCCGCCACCACCCGCGCACCCCGTGAGGGAGAACTGGACGGCGTGGACTACCACTTCATCCACGCGGACCGGTTCCGCAGCATGATCGAGGAGGATGCATTTCTGGAGTATGCCGAGTATGTGGGCAACTTCTACGGCACCCCTAAGAAGTATGTGGACGAGGCCATGGAGCAGGGCCGGGACGTGATCCTGGACATCGAGATCCAGGGCGCGGCACAGGTCTGCGCCAAGCGTCCGGAGACGGTGCGCATCTTCATCGCACCCCCCAGCTGGGAGGAGCTGGAGCGCCGGCTCACCGCCCGCGGCACCGATACCCCGGAAAAGGTGCAGAAGCGGCTGCTCCGGGCGCAGGTAGAGCTGAAAAACGCCAGCGATTATAACTATTTCGTCATCAACGACACGGTGGACAAAGCGGTGGAGGAGCTGCGCGCCATTCTGTGTGCAGAGCACTGCAAGCCCGCCGAGCGTATGGAATACATTCTCAACGGAAAGGAAATGTGATCATTATGATGCTGTATCCCGCTATGAACAAACTGACCGAGTATATCCCCAACCGTTATATGATGGTGAATGTGGTGGCGCGCCGCGCCCGCCAGATCGCCGCCGAGGCCGAGGCCAAGGGCGAGCATCTGGAGGAGAAGCCCGTGACCGAGGCCATCAACGAGGTGGCCGAGGGCAAGTTCGTGGCCAACCCCGTCATCGAGGAAGACAATATCTGACATGGCTGTGATCGCCAAGGTGGCCGTGCAGGCGGCGCCCTATGCCATCGACAAGGTGTACGACTATCTGCTGCCCCGTGATATGGGGGCGCAGGTGGGCTGCCGCGTACTGGTGCCCTTCGGCCGGGGCAACCGCCTCAGCGAGGCGGTGATCCTGGCGCTGGGGGAGGGCGTACCGGACAAGCCTCTGAAAACGGTGAACGCACTGCTGGATGACGAGCCGGTGGTGTCGGACAAGGAGATACGGCTGGCGCTGTGGATGCGGCAGCGGTATTTCTGCACGTTTTATGACGCGCTGCATACCATCCTCCCGGCGGCGGTCTGGTACCGCTACCGGGAGATGTGGCGTCTGGCAAGGGACGTGCTGCCGGAAACGCTGCCGGAAAAGGAGGCGGCGGTGTGCCGCCTTTTGCAGGACGGGCCCATGGAAACGGAGGCTCTGAAGCAGGCGCTTGGCGATGATACGGCGCTGCTGCTGCGGCACATGGAAAAGGCGGGGACGCTCTGCCGCGAGATGGAGTCCCGCCGCAAGGTGCGGGACAAGGTGGATGTGTTTGCAAAGCTGGCGGTGCCGGTGGAGCAGGCGCTGGAGCTGGTGGGAAAGACCGCCCGCCGCCAGCGCGAGGTAGTGGCGTTTCTGGCGCAAAACGGCGAAACGGGGATGCACGACCTGTGCTATTTCACCGGCGCGTCCCGTAAGACGGTGGAGCTGCTGGCGCTGAACGGCGCCGTATCCCTGCGGGAGCAGGAAGCGTATCGTATTACTGAAAAGCAGTATGCTGTAAAGGCGGAAACCATTACATTAAACGGCGAGCAGCAGCAGGTCTATGAGGAGATTTTGCAGCAGGCACTGTCCGGGAAAGCGGGCGTCACGCTGCTGCAGGGTGTGACCGGCAGCGGCAAAACGCTGGTCTATATCCGGCTGGCGCAGGAGCTGCTGTACCGCGGCAGGTCCGTGATGATCCTGGTGCCGGAGATCGCGCTGACGCCCCAGATGATGGCGCGCTTTACCGCGTATTTCGGGGACGAGGTGGCGCTGCTGCACAGTGGCCTGAGGATGACGGAGCGGTACGACCAGTTCAAGCGCATCCGCCGGGGTGAGGCCCACATCGTGCTGGGCACCCGTTCGGCGGTGTTCGCGCCCCTGCGGAACATCGGGCTCATCGTTATGGACGAGGAGCAGGAAAGCTCCTACGAATCGGAGACGGCGCCCTGCTATCACGCGCGGGACATCGCCAAGTATCGCTGCATGCAGGAGGGGGCCCGGCTCCTTCTTGGCTCCGCCACTCCCACGGTGGAGACGGCCTATTGGGCGGAAAAGGGCGATTATCAGAAGGCGCTGCTGCGGCAGCGCTACAACCGGCAGGCACTGCCCCGGGTCATTCTGGCCGATCAGCGGCAGGAGCTGCTGGAGGGGCGGAACGGCATTATCAGCTGGCCGCTCTACGAGGAATTGCAGAAAAATCTGGCGGCGGGGGAGCAGAGCATTCTGTTCCTGAACCGGCGAGGCAGCAGCCGCCAGCTGCTGTGCCCCCAGTGCACCTACGTCCCCAAATGCCCGCGGTGCAGCGTGTATCTGACATACCACAGCGCCAACGGGCGCCTGATGTGCCACTACTGCGGCTACTCCGAAAGGGCGCCGGAGAACTGCCCTGAATGCGGCGGACAGTTCAAGCATATCGGCGTGGGCACCCAGCGGGTGGAGGAGGAGCTGCGCACCCTGTTTCCCGGTACGCCGCTGCTGCGGATGGACGCGGACACGGTGTCCGTGGGCCACGAGGCCATCCTGCGGGAGTTTGAGGAAAAGCGCGTGCCCATCCTTCTGGGCACCCAGATGGTAGCCAAGGGGCTGGACTTTGAAAATGTGACGCTGGTGGGCGTCTTAGGGGCGGACACGTCCCTGTATGTGGACCACTACCGCGCCGCAGAGCGCACGTTCAACCTGCTGACGCAGGTCATCGGACGGGCCGGGCGGGGCAGCAAGGCCGGGCGGGCGGTGATCCAGACCTACACGCCGCAGAACGATGTGATACAGGCGGCGGCGCAGCAGGATTACCAGCGGTTTTACGATGCGGAGATCCAGCTGCGGAGGCTGCGGCGCGACCCGCCCTTTGCCGACCAGTTCACCGTGACGGTGACGGGGCAGGAGGAGGACGCCGTGCGGCAGGCCATCGCACTGCTGACCCGCCGCCTGCGGCAGGGGGG
>ENA-OOZY01001392-OOZY01001392.1-human-gut-metagenome-genome-assembly--contig:-NODE-1392-length-14720-cov-2.917763_pt1 | contig 14720 bp, 17 predicted proteins | sample MGYA00241047_ERZ501410 | MGnify/ENA primary metagenome ERZ501410 (study PRJEB25962, sample SAMEA2042621) | human gut metagenome | biome: human gut; feature: human-associated habitat; material: faeces... | reverse complement strand
TTTGGTTCCCGATGCCTCTCCGCACTCCGCGGAGGGGCATTTTTTGCGCTTTCTGCGGCAAAACTGTGCAGGATACAAAAATCGGCAGAAAAAGTCAATTTCCGTCAACCCTGAAAATTTATGGGAATTTGAATTGATTTTCTTCGTTAAAACTGCTACAATCTCAAGTAGAACTCAAGAAGAAATTGTGTCTTGCGCATAATGCGAGGAGGGATCACTTATGTGCGAAGCCCCCGGAAGCGTAGTAACGCTGCTATGTTCCGGCATCCAGCTTTACAGCGCCGAGAGGCGCATTGCGGACTGCATCCTTGCAGATGTAAAGCGGGCGTCGATGTGTACGTCAGCAGAACTGGCCCGGCTGAGCTGTTCGTCCGAGGCCACCATCACCCGGCTGTGCCACAAACTGGGGTTCGAGAACTACCGCAAATTCCAGCTGGCGCTGGCACGGGACGCCATGGAGCAGCAGGAAGCCCAGCGTATGCGGGACGAAGGGCAGGACGAGCTGCATCAGGCACTTCTGAACATCCTGGCAAACCGCGAAGAGGAGCTGCGGGCCACCATTCAGGCCATTGATACCCGCCAGCTGCGGCAGATCCTCTCTCTGCTGCGCAGCTGCGAGGTCTATAAGGAAATCTGCCTGAGCCAGTTGAGCAAGGAGGAGGTGGCAAAGACGCTATGAGCAAGACAAAGCAAAAGCTGGACCAGAATACGATCCATCGCGTCCTGAAGCTGATCCGCCCCTACACCGGCATGGTAATCCTGACGCTGACCTTTGCGCTGATCACAGTGGTCACGACTCTGCTGGCCCCGGTACTGTCCGGCAAGGCTGTGGATATGATCCTGGGACCCGGTCAGGTTGATTTTGCAGGCCTTGGCAAAATTGCGATAGCGATGGCTGCCACGATTGCCTGCACAGCGCTGGCCCAGTGGCTGATGAATGTCGTCAATAACCGCATTACCTTTCAGGTCGTGCGTGATATGCGTGTCCGTGCGTTTGGCCAGCTGGAGATTCTGCCGCTCAAATATATGGATGCCCACCGCCCCGGCGATGCTATCAGCCGCATTACCACCGACGTGGAGCAGTTCAGCGACGGTCTGCTGATGGGCTTTACCCAGCTGTTCACCGGCGTGCTGACGATTTTAGGCACGCTGGGAGTCATGCTGTTCATCGACTGGCGCATTGCGCTGGTCGTTGTGGCGTTGACGCCGCTGTCGATTTTCGTCGCGCGGTTTATTGCCACCCACACCTATTCTATGTTCAAGGTGCAGAGCGAGACCCGCGCCGAAATGACGAGTCTGGTCGAAGAACTGGTCGGCAACGAGCATCTTGTCCGCGCGTTCGGCTATGAGCGCCGCGCCGAGGAACGCTTCGATAAGATCAACCTCGATTTGCAGAAGTGCGGCGTCAAGGCGACGTTCTTCTCCTCTACCACGTACCCCTGCACCCGCTTTGTGAATGCGCTGGTCTACGCCGCCGTCGGCGTGCTGGGTGCGTTCGTCGCCATTGCCGGCGGCATCACGGTGGGCCAGCTGTCGGTCTTTCTGAACTACGCCAACCAGTACACGAAGCCGTTCAATGACATTTCGGACGTTATGACCGAACTGCAGAACGCACTGGCTTGTGCGCAGCGCGTGTTTGACCTGATTGACGAGACGCCCATCGTGCCCGATGGCCCGGATGCTGTTGCCCTGCCCCACGGCGCAGGCAGCGTGGAGTTCGACCACGTCAGGTTCCGCTATGTGGACGATGTGCCGCTGATCGAGGATATGAACCTGAAGGTTGTGCCGGGTCAGCGCATTGCACTGGTCGGCCCCACGGGCTGCGGCAAGACGACACTGGTCAATCTGCTGATGCGGTTTTATGAGATCAACGGCGGTACGCTGCGCGTCGACGGGTATTCCATCGACAATGTGACCCGCGACAGCCTGCGCGGCAACCTGGGCATGGTGCTGCAGGAGACCTGGTTGAAGGCCGGTACGATTGCGGAGAATATCGCCTACGGCAAGCCGGATGCGACCCGCGAGGAGATCATCGCCGCGGCCAAGAAGGCGCACGCCCATAGCTTTATCTGCCGCCTGCCCAACGGGTACGACACGCAGGTAGCCGAGGACGGCGGCAACATCAGCCAGGGCCAGCGGCAGCTGCTCTGTATTGCCCGTGTCATGCTGCGACGCCCGCCGATTTTGATTCTGGATGAGGCAACGTCCAGCATCGACACCCGTACCGAGGTGCTGGTGCAGGATGCCTTTGAGGAGCTGATGAAGGGCCGCACGAGCTTTATCGTGGCCCATCGCCTGTCTACCATCAAGAACGCTGACCAGATCCTGGTCATGAAGGCCGGCAACATCATTGAGCGCGGAACCCACGAAGAACTGCTGGCGCAGGGCGGCTTCTACAAGCAGCTGTACGAGAGCCAGTTCGCCAAGGCATAAAGCCATACACCGGGAAAGAAATAGGAGGATGTATTATGAGTCACATTATCATTCCGGAAGGATACCAAAGCCTTTTGGGTTTGTATGACACCCAGAAGGCCATCGGCCTCATCAAGACGATCTTTCAGGAGAAGCTCTGCATGGCGCTGCACCTCAAGCGCGTCACGGCTCCCCTGTTTGTCATGCAGGGCAGCGGCCTGAACGATGACCTGAACGGCGTCGAGCGCCCTGTTTCGTTCGATGTGCCCAGCCTGAACGAGCAGGCAGAGGTCGTCCACAGTCTGGCTAAGTGGAAGCGCTACGCCCTGTACAAGTACGGCTTCCGCCCCGGTCAGGGCATTGTGACCGATATGAACGCCGTCCGCCGCGATGAGGAGCTGGACAACCTGCACAGCATCTACGTGGACCAGTGGGACTGGGAGCGCGTTATCACTGCTGACCAGCGCACGCTGGAATTTCTGCAGGAGACCGTGCGGGACATCGTGGACGCTGTCTGCGCAACGTCTGACGAGCTGCGCTGGAAGTTCCCCGAGCTGAAAAACAACATCCACCTGGGCCGCGAGGTGGCATTTATCACGACGCAGGAGCTCGAGGACAGGTACCCGGACTTCACGCCGAAGCAGCGCGAGAATGCCTTTGCCAAAGAGCATGGAACCGTCTGCATCATGCAGATCGGCGGCAGGCTCAAGAGCGGCCAGCCCCACGACGGGCGCGCGCCCGACTATGATGACTGGACGCTGAACTGCGACATCCTGTTCTGGCACAAGCCGCTGGACTGCGCACTGGAGCTGTCCAGTATGGGTATCCGCGTTGACGCCGACGCCCTGCGCCGCCAGCTGGACGCCGCAGGCTGCCCGCAGCGCGCGGAGCTGCCCTTCCACAAACTGCTGCTGAATGGCACCCTGCCCCTGACAATGGGCGGCGGCATTGGCCAGAGCCGCCTGTGCATGCTGCTGCTGGGCAAGGCCCATGTCGGCGAGGTACAGGTCAGCCTGTGGGATGACGCTACGGTACAGGCATGCAAGAATTCGGGCGTGGAGCTGCTGTAACTCTTGACAAACCCCTGCCGATTGTGATATTATATTAGAGTTCCCGCTAGTATAGCACAATTGGCAGTGCAGCTGATTTGTAATCAGCAGGTTGCAGGTTCGATTCCTGTTACTAGCTCCAAAGAAAAGAACGCTGAAACGCATTGTTTTGGCGTTCTTTTGCTTTCTGCCTGTGTTGCCGTATGTGATTTGGGTACTATTTGGGTACTACGGCCTAAAAAACGAGAAAAAAGTAATCTCCCAGCAAGCCTTATTGCAGGCCCGCCGGGAGCTTTTTTTATGCCTGTTTCTTCGGGGTAGGAGAAGCGTTTTGAGACCGTTCACCTCCACGGAGAAGTACATCGGCAATGCAGTCAGACGCTTCAGCTTTCCGCTCTTCAATGAGGTGGGCATAAAAGCCCTCGGTAGTGGTTGTGGATGCGTGGCCCAGTTGCTTGCTTACGGTGACAACATCCGTACCGTTGGCAATCAGCACCGATGCGACAGTGTGCCGGAATGCGTGAGGGTTAATCCTGGGCAGGTTGTGCCGCTTGGAAAACTGGTTCAGCCATTTGGTGATACTGTCCGGGTTCATCGGGCGACCATCTTCCTGCGTAAACACAAAGCCTGTCTCATGCCAAAGGCTACCGCTTGCAAAACGCATAGCCGTCTGTTCCTGCTTCCACTGCTCCAGCAGGTCTACGGCCTCTTGCGGAATCTTCAGAAAGCGCACGTCTGCCGTTTTAGTTGTGTCGAGGTAGATCCCCCGCGTGTGACTGTAGAGTAGCGCATGGTCAATTTTAATGGTTCTCAGTGCAAGGCTGACCCGCTCCCATTGCAATCCCATGATTTCGCCCCGGCGGCAGCCCGTGACGATCAGCAGCAGCACGATTGTGCGCCACTTCAACGGCTCTGTTTCCAGCGCCTCAAGGATTGCATTGATTTCTTCCGGCTGGAAATAATTCGGCTCTTTGTGCTCCAGTTTAGGCGGCACGGCCTTTGCCGCCGCGTTATACGGCACTAGCATCTCGCGTTCTGCCTGAGCGAGGACAGTCGAGATAAAACGATGGTAGGAATCCACAGTTTTCGGAGCAAGCGGGGTCATGTCCTTTTCCAGCGTAAAAAGGTCACTCGTCTGATTGCCGAGTGCAGCGGCTACAGCCTCGGCCTTTTTCGGCATGACTTTTGAACCGTTCTCCATCGTGCGGATTGTGTTGCTGGCGACCCCCGCTTTCTTGGCAAGGGCATCCTTGCTCATGTGCTGGTCTAGGCGTGCTTTTTGGAGCGCCGGCTTTGCGATGGCCTTGGCGGCACCCTTGCGCAGACCGTTCTCTTGCAGATTGCGGTAAAAATTATTGAGGTGCTGCGGGCGGATGTCGCACAGCTTCATGTGGCCGATGGCCATATTGGTGCGCTCCATCATGCTTTGATAAAAATCTATAGTCTGAGTTTTAACCCCCTGCTGCTTCTTCAAATCCAGCACATAGGCCGCATACTCGCTGAAGGTCTGGCGGTTGTCTGTCTGGTAGCCCAGTTCGATGTCCCGCTCAAAGTCAGTGGCCACGCGCTGGAGCGTTTTTGCAATCTTCTTCTCGCTCATGCCGGGGTCTGGTGTCCAGGTCTTGGTGTGCTTGACTTTTTTGCCGCCCTTGGTATACCCGGCGGATACGGTGATGCGATAGGAATCGCCATTTTTACCGGCCCGTTTTTCAATGCTCGCCATCATGTGCCCTCGCTTTTTCAAGTTCATCCGTTACAATTTCTGTAAATGTACCCTTGGCTTGTTCAAGCCAGATTCGCGTAGCAATATTCGTTCCTGGCCACAAAATACCAAATCCGCTTTTTTGCATGCCTTCAATTACAGAGTATTTATCGGGCCTTAGAAATTCGTTGCATATATCTTCGCTTAATATCGTGTTTCGTGATTTCATATATAATCCAATACTGCTTAAAAGCTGTGGAAGTTTATCCGCACACAAAAAAGCATCGATTATTGCTGCAAAATTGAATGTTGAATCCGGCGCAGTTACGGCTGCAAGTTTGCTTTCGCCGTCTGCAAAATCTTTTCTTTTAAGTATTTGAGATTCTGAAGCATAGGACATTCTGCGTAACCGTTCTATTGCAAAATTGCTAAGACCTGTTTCTTCGTGTATATCATAATAAGAGGCCTTGACGCCTGTAATAAGATAGTGACAATCAACGCCAAAATGCTCCGCTAATTTTGCAAGTTCATACGGAGAAAAAGCAGATTGTCCCAATTCTTTTTTTGTGTAATTAGAACGAACCATATTCAGATATTGTGCGGTTGTTTCCTGCTTTTCTGATGCAGCCTTTCTTATTTCAGCAATACGCCGCCCGATTTCAACATTCATTGTTTGGGTATCCATATTTGAACACGCTTCCTTTTATCTTTAAAATTGTTCTTATTTTGCACAACACATTTACAATGTGAACTATTTGCACTATTATTGTTACTATCATAACGCAGAGACGAATGAATGTCAATATCAAACGGAGGTACAACATATGTCATATGCAAATCAGAAAATCAAGGATGCAGCCAAAAAGGCAAAGCTCTATCAGTGGGAAATCGCCCTTGAAATCGGTGTTAGTGAACCTACGCTTGTTCGATGGTTACGGACACCATTGCCTGCTGAAAAAGAAGAGCGCATCTTGGTCGCCATTGAAAAGTTGGCAAAGGAGAAGAAATAAAATGACTACGAATTTCCCCACGATGAATACAATCACGCAGGCAGCGGCTACCAGTGGGCTGGCCGTGTACCGCGTTCGTCAGCTTTGTCAGTCTGGCCGTATCAAGTCTATCCGCTGTGGTCGTAGAATTTTGGTCAACATGGATTCGCTGGCTGCGTATCTGAATGAGGGCGATGCTGTACAGCCCGCCCCTGCGGTTGGCGGTATCCGCCGAGCGGATGAGAGCTAAAGTGTGGAGGCGGCAGAATGGCACGGAGAAGAATGTTCAGCCTTGACGTTGTGGACACTGATCGCTTTCTTGATATGCCGACCAGTGCCCAAAACCTTTACTACAGTTTAGGGATGAGAGCAGACGATGACGGTTTTGTATCTAACCCGAAACGCATTGCAGCAAGCTGTGGAAGCTGTATTGACGACCTGAGATTACTTATCACAAAAGATTATATTATCCCGTTTGATAGCGGCGTCATTGTGATAACGGACTGGAAAGTAAATAACCAGATTAAAAGTGACCGCTACAAACCCACACAGTACACCGTTGAAAAAGCACAATTACGGACTGACCCGGCGGGGCGATATATAAGCGGAACCAAAATGGAACCAGTTTGGAATCAAGATGGAACCAATTTGGAACCACAGGTTAGGTTAGGTAAGGATAAGTTAGATAAGAAAGAGTGTAGGACGGCTGCGCCGCCTACTCCGCGTTTTAAGCCTCCGACAGAGGATGAAATGATAGCATATTTTGCTGAAAAGGGCGGGCCAGAGAACGAGGCAAGGAAGTGCTACAATTACTATCTTTCAAACGGCTGGAAAGTCGGCAGAAATCCAATGAAAAGCTGGAAAGGGGCAGCAAACAACTGGATGTGCCGCAATAATCCTATAAACCAAAGCAACGGAGGTGTGCAAAATGCCGGAGAAAATCAAAGGATTGTCCGAACTACTCGACTCTAAAATGAATCAGCATTCTGTGGTTCATCCGATGTCGAGTGAAGAATACGAGCTATACATGATAAAGAAGCAGAACGACCAACCCGGTAAGTTGGACGGTCTCGACTGTTCTATTTGCAAAAATAAAGGCTACTATTTGCGTTATGACAGTGAACATCACAACAGTGTTCAAGTACGCTGTGAATGCATGGCCCGCCGGGATGCAATCCGCCGTCTTAATCAAAGCGGACTATCTCAAGCGCTGCAAAAAATGACATTCGAGACCTACCAAACGGAATCGGACTGGACAAGCAAAATATATGCAGCAGCCAAGGCATATGCAGCTACCCCGGCGGGGTGGTTCTTCATGGGCGGGCAGGTTGGCGCGGGAAAGACGCACATTTGTACGGCAATCTTACAAGAACTCTTGAAGCGCTATCCTGCCCGTTATATTCTCTGGCGTGACGAAATCGCAAAAATCAACGCAGGAAGAAACGACCAAACAAGCATTGATTGCATTGGGCGGCTTGAGAATGTCAAAGTCCTGTATATTGATGACCTTTTCAAGAGCGGCAATCGAGATAGCAATGGTAAGCTGCGGCCAAATCCCGGTGAGGTGAACACGGCTTCTCAAATCCTATACGCTCGCTACAACAGCGATGACCTGTACACTATCATTTCCACAGAGTTGTTTATAGACGAACTGCTCCAGATTGATGAGGGAATAGGTTCACGCATTGCAGAGCGGAGCAAGGAATATCGTTTTGAAGTAGACCGCAATCCGGCTAGAAACTGGCGCACAACGCACTAATACGGAGGTATTACATGACATTCGAGACACTTAGACATCACTGGGAACTGCGCCAGCAGCTTGAGAAGCATGAGAATCTGCTCTGTGAACTGCGCCACTCTGCACAAGCTACGAGCCATGCCCCGGATGGGATGCCCCGCACAAAGGGCGTGAGCGATAAGGTGGGCACGTTGGCTATTGTCATCGTTGACCTTGAGGAGCGCATTGCCTACCTGAAGAAGACCATCGCCGCCGAAGAGGGAGACATTTCTGCGTGGATCAGCGGCATTGAGGATCCGCTTGTGCGGCAGATCTTCCGTCTACGCTTTCTCTGTGGTCTGTCATGGGCCGATGTAGCGCAGACAGTCGGAGGGCGAAATAGTGACTCTGGCGTTAGAACCGCTTGCTATCGCTATATCAATCGGCAGTGCATAAAGCCAGCTGAGTGATCGACTTGTGCAGCCGCCGTGCATGCGGCGCATCCCGGCGGGCAGTCTGGCCGCTGCAGGATCCGCCGAGCAAAAAGGTACTGTAAATACCCTACCGGTATCTGAGCGGGGCCACAGAGCCCAACGCGCGCCCAGTTACAGAGACAAAAATGCGCTGTTTCGTTACGACTGCCCCACAGAGCGGCAATAAGAGGCCCCGCCGGGCCAGATGGAAAACCTATCCATCCATGCCCGGCGGGGCTTTTCTGCGTCCTCTCTGGGGCGCTTATGCAGCTTTCTTGTGCTTGGCACGTTCTTCTCGGATACCTTGGCATCTGCCCGCGTGCCAAACGGCTGAATAAACAGTAAGGTCTCGGAGAATATCAGAGCCATAATCTTGGGCTACTGCCAACTGCTTCAGATATTTTACAAGTGTCTGAATCTCGCATAGCACATCGCACCCGGTCACAGATGACATCTTGTATGCTACGAGTGGAGACACATTCACATGGGTGTGTTCCTCGCCCTCGTAGGCCATTTCGACCAGTTTGAAAAGCAGCAACCGCTTGGATGCGTCATCGAGACCGCTTAAACAGCGGGAAAATTCTTTTAATTCTTCATTGTCCATCGTGTGTACCTCCACAGATGCCCGTATGGCCTGATAGCACAGCCTTTTTCAGTTAAGCGGCAAGTGGGCGGACTTGACTTGCTCCGAAGAAGCTGGCCATGTACTGCCTGCCGTCTCCTCTGCTGGCCCAGATAAGGACCGCCCGGAAAATGGCCTTGCTGCCACGGACGACCTCATAACCGAGGGACTGCCACTCTGCCCATGTGTGGGCCTCCTCGGTAACGTTGGCGGCCTTTTTGGCCCGGCGGATGGTCTCCGCATTGATGGGGCGCGCCTTTGCGCTGCTCCATGCCCGGTGCAGGGCCTCCGCAAAGCTGATGCCGGCCTTGCGGAAGATAATCCACGCTCTGCGCATGATGGCGGATAAATCGTACTTTTTCATGGTGCTTGCTCCTTTACAGCAGTGGGCAGACTGTGCTATAATGAGCCTGCCCTTGATTGGGTTTTGCGTCTCGCGTGTGCTTTGGTCGGTGCAGCGGGACGCTTTCTTTTTGCCGTAAGGTTTGAGGTGCGCGGGGGCTCGGTGCTATCTGCTCGGTCTCGCCGGTTCCTGCAATCCTGTCCGCATCTTGTCTGGTCGTTTCTGGTGGGCTTTCGCTTGACGTCCGCCTTGACCTTTTCCCTTTCGACATCTTTATTATAGCACTTAATTCAAGTGCAGTCTATTGATATATTGCACAAGAATCAAGTGCAGAAACTATACAATTTTGCACTTGAATATAGTGCAACATGTGACGTATAATAGATGCAGAAAGGAGTGGACAGAAATGCCGATAAAATATAAAATAGACATCATGGCTGCGCTCAAGGATGCAGGATACAATACGAACAAAATCCGCTCGGAAAAACTCATGGGGCAGGCGGTATTACAGCAACTGAGACATGGAGAACTTGTCAGCTGGAAGAACATAGAGATTATTTGCCGCTTGTTGAACTGTCAGCCCGGTGACATTCTGGAATACGTTCCAGATGCTAACGGAGAGACCGCCAGCAGGTAGCACACGCCCACGGCCCCACAGAGAGCCGCTACGACGCGTTTGGCATCTTTGTAAGCAACTATATTCATGCACAGTCAAACGCCACACAGGCGCTTTCTGGCGGTGTTGCGGCTTTGAATGTTTTTGCCCAATAGGGAACTCGCTCAAGAATGAGTAAGTTGGGTATTCGTACGATGGACAAAATTGTCTTATGTCTCTACCGGGGAGCACATGGGTGACTATGTTCCAATTTTGGAAGAAAGGCGAACCAGTCAGAATTGACCGAGTTGACCCGCCGGGGATGCCCTAAAATTTGGGTACTATTTGGGTACTACGGCCACAAAAAGCTATTACACGATACCGCACAGCGCAAAAGCAAAATAACGTTTTTACGCATATTGTTATACACTACTAAACCACACAAAAAGAGCAAACCACAGTTTGTAATCAGCAGGTTGCAGGTTCGATTCCTGTTACTAGCTCCACTTAAAAAAGCGCGTTAGCAAAGCAAATTCACTTTGCAACGCGCTTTTTTCTTGCTTTTGTATGTCTTTTTGCGTCCTAAACAGTAAAAAGCAGGTCGTAAACGCAGTAGAATCGCATAACGCGGAGTCAGGGTTGAACTCAGGAATGCTGCCGTACATAAAGCGGATGGATTGTTCTTGCTGAATATTTAGAGAAGCTTTTCCTTATTGCACCCTACTCTATATACTCCTGAAAAACGCCCGGTAAGCGTGATGCTTACCGGGCGTTTTGCTTTGCTGTTTTAAGTGTTTGCCAGTGCCGTCTGCAGAGCGCAGTAATTCTCAAGTGTCAGTTGCTCGGGGCGGGAACGCTCATCAAGACCGGCGGCCTGCAGGGCGGAGATGACCTGCGCCTTGGGCAGGTGCAGGCCATTGGCGATGGCGTTGGCGGCGGTCTTGCGGCGCTGGGAGAAGGCGGCGCGGATCAGCGCGAAGAAGGCGGCTTCGCCGCCGTTCGGCACGGTTACGGCGGGCTTCTCCCGCACATCCAGGCGGATGACGGCGCTTGTCACCTTGGGGGCTGGGTAAAAGCTGCCGGGCTGGACGCTGAACAACAGCTTCGGCTCGGCGTAATAGGCCACGGCGTAGCTGATTGCACCCGCATCCCGCGTGCCGGGGGCGGCGCAGAGGCGCTGTGCGGCCTCCTTCTGTACCATTACGGTGATGTTCCGGATAGGCAGCTTTTCCTCCAGCAGACGCATCAGAATCGGGCTGGTGATGTAGTACGGCAGGTTGGCACAGACGGCGACGGGCTTGCCGCCGAACTCCTCGGCCAGCAGAGCCTTCAGATCGACCTTCAGCACGTCGTTCAGGATGAGCTTGAAGTTGTCGTAGTCGGCCATCGTCTCTTCCAGCAGCGGCGGCAGACGCTTGTCGACCTCGATGGAGACGACATTGTCCGCACGCTTGCAAAGCTGCTCGGTCAGCACGCCGATGCCGGGGCCGACCTCAAGTGCGCCCCAGCCGGGGCCGATACCGGCAGCCTCCGCAATGCGGGGGCAGATGCCGGGGTTGATGATGAAATTCTGGCCGAAGCCCTTGGACAGGGCAAAGTCATACCGTGCGCAGAGGTCACGGATGGTGGACAGGTCAGTCAATGTGGGCACGGTGGACGTCCTTTCCGAGTCAATAAAAATCAGTTCTGCCCGGCCAGTGCCGTGGCCGCGTTGACGGCCTTGCTGATCTGCGGGTCAGTATCAAGTGTGTAATCGTAGTAGGCGTTCTGCTCGTCGACGGAGAGCGCGGCGTCAATGTCGGGACGCAGGCCCTCCTCATTCCAGGTCTGATCCTCGTTATCGAGCAGCAGGCCCACCGTGATGTAAGCGGCGGAGCCGTCGGAGAAGCTCTGGGCGTCGCTCAGAACGACGCCCTTACCCGCAGTTTTGGTGCCGACGAGCGTCGCACCGGCCATCTTGCGCAGGGCATTGGCGAACAGCTCGGCGCTGCCCGCGGTAGAGCCGTTGACAAGGCAGACAATCGGAACGTTGATCTCGGTCTCATCGGACATGCGGAGCACAGTCACATTGCCGTCCCTGTCCTGCTGCTTGGCAATCTCACCGGAGGGCACACAGTAATCCGCGGCCACAAGGGCGGCGTTCAGGTTCTCGCCGGTGTTGTCGCGCAGGTCAAAGACAAGGCTGTTCGCTCCCTGCTGCAGCAGCTCATCCACAGCGGCCTTGAACTCACTGGCCGTGCCGGAGGTGAAGGCGTCAATGCGGATGTACCCGCAGGTGTCCGCGACCATCTGACGGGTGTAGATGGAGGGTGTTTTGTAGTTGGAGTGGACAAGATTCAGCTGCTGCTCCTGGCGGTCCGGCGTCAGGTAGGTGATCGTGGTGGTCGTACCCTCCTCACCCAGCAGCTTGGAGGTCAGGCGCGCGGTAGAGGTGATGTTGCGCGTCGACTCATCGTTGATAGCGGTGATGAAGCCGCCGACCTGCATCCCGGCCTCTGCGGCGGGCGAGTTGTCATACAGGCGGATGATGCGGGCGTAGCCGGAGGATGTGTCATTGACGACAGCGACGCCGATGCCGGTCAGTGTGCCCTTCTCCACAGACTGCTTCTCGCTGTATTCCTTGGCGGTGTAGTAGACGGCGTACTTGTCGTTGATGCCGTTCATGTAGCCCGCAGCCAAGCGGTCATTCAGGGTGTCCTCGTCGATGGTGAAATACTCCCCTGCGCGGACAAAACGATCAATTTCGGACAGCTTGTTGTACTGACGCTCCTTGTTTTTGACGCTGGACACTGTGGTGTTGAACATCTTCATGGACACGACCATGGTCAGCGAGAAGGTGACGGCCATTGCAATGATGGCAATGGTGGCCGCCACGCCAAGACTGATTTTTTTGCTCATGGGTCTGATGGCTCCTTACTGTGTTTGCGTTATGCCCCGTAGGCTAGTGAGAAAAATACCGTAGAGAAAAGGCTGAGTATCATCAGAACGGCGACTACAAGGCAGAAAATACGCACGGAGGTTTTGTGCTTCTGCGGCTTCATACAGATTCCCCTTTCGTTATGAGAGGTAGTTCATGACATTGACCAGGACGTTGTTGACCTTCATTTCCAGGTGCAGATGGTTGCCTGTGGAGTTGCCGGTGGAGCCGACATAACCAAGGACCTTGCCCTTTTCCACGGGCTGGCCCACGCTGACAACGGGCGCGCTGTTCATGTGGGCGTACAGCGTCGAATAAGTATTGCCGTTATCATCCTTGCCGTGGTAGACCTGCACGTAGTAGCCCCAGCTCCAGTGGTAGGCCGCAGCGGTGACGACACCACCGGAGACGGCGTAGATTTCGGTGCCGCCCGGTGCGGCGTAATCGGTGCCGCGGTGGCCGTTGCCGCCGAAGTAGCAGGAGACGTACTTATAGGTGGCCAGCGGGCGGCCAAAGTCCAGCGAGCACTGGATGGACGCATTTCCGTAAGCCTGGTTGGCGGCGTTCAGCGCGGCGTCCAGCTCGGCAGCAGCCTTATCCACGGCCTTGTTGGCTTCGATCAGGGCCGCCTTGTTGGCCTCGATCTCGGCATCCGCTGCGGAAATGTTGGCGTCGGTCTGGGAGATATTCTGGGCAAGCTCATTCGTCTTGCCGTCCAGCGCGGTCTTTTGGGTCTCCAGATCGGCCTGCGTGGCCTCCAGGTCAGCCTTGGCCTGCTCCAGCTCGGCGCGCTGCTGCTCCATCCGCCATTGGCTTTGCAGGCTGTCGGTCAGTTCTCGGCCCATCGTCTGCATGGCATGCAGCGTGGCGGAAAACTCTCGCAGACGTGCGCCGTCTGCGTCAATGCGCTCGGGCTGCTGCGCAGCGATGGCATCCACCGCGCGGTCCAGACAGGCGGTCTCGGCGGCAAAGACCCGCACGGTGCAGTGGGTCTGCCAGCCCAGCCAAACGAGGATGAGCGCCGCCAGCAGCACAAAATAGCAGGTCTGGAAATCCGGCAGCGTGTCCCGCAGGGCCGGGTCGGCGTAGGGCGTAGCATAGTCGTACTGCAAAAGGCAAAAGCTTCCGTCAGCCATTTTGACATCGTACTGGTACTGCGTATACCCCAGATTGCCGCTGCCGCCATGGAAGTCGTTGAGGGCGATTTTCAGCTGACGGGCGGTCATGTTGGTCTGCAGCACCGTGCCATCCTGCACCACAGCCCAGCGGCACAGGTCACTGATTTGGTTGGAATCAAATGTTTCTGCAGTCACGGCGGCCACGGTCTCCCGGGCCTCGGAACAGGCCTGGGCGGACGCCACGGCAGGCAGCAGAAAACCGATGTTTATCAGCTGCATAAAAATGATCCACCAGAGTACCAGAATCAGCGCACACCCGCCGCCGCACAGAAGAAGATACCGCAGCAGCACGGTGCGCAGACTGGTCAGCTTTCGTTTTGCCATTGGTAGCCCACTCCCCATATCGTTTGCAGCACCTCCCCTGCCCCGGCCGCGCGCAGCTTGGCGCGGATGTTTTTAATGTGCTGGGTGATGGCGGTGTCATCCGCTGTACCGTCGTAACCGAACACCGCTTCGTAAATTTGTTCTTTGGAAAAGGTCTGCCCTGCATGGAGGGCCAGCAGCTCACAGATGGCGTACTCGGATTTTGTCAGGTGTAAAGGCGTGCTGCCAACGCCGGCTTCTTTGGCAGAAAGGTCCAGCGTCACCCCGCCGCGGGTGATTTTATGGGACGGCGTGCGGTTCTGCCGCCGCAGGTGGGCGGCAACCCGTGCACGCAGCTCGGCCACGCGGAACGGCTTGGTCAGGTAATCGTCCGCACCAAGACCGAGACCGGTCAGCACC
>ENA-OOZY01001383-OOZY01001383.1-human-gut-metagenome-genome-assembly--contig:-NODE-1383-length-14772-cov-5.552083_pt1 | contig 14772 bp, 12 predicted proteins | sample MGYA00241047_ERZ501410 | MGnify/ENA primary metagenome ERZ501410 (study PRJEB25962, sample SAMEA2042621) | human gut metagenome | biome: human gut; feature: human-associated habitat; material: faeces... | reverse complement strand
CAGATACGTTCAAACGAATCCATCTGTCTTCTTCCGGCCAATAAAAATTTCTCTTAAACAGGTTGATCGAGAATGTTCTCTTTACTCTTCTCTTAGAGTGAGATACACTGTTTCCACCCATTGCTTTTTTTCCGGTTATTTGACAAACTCTTGACATCTCTCAGTATTTTTTTTAAACGCTTTCCAAACAGGTTGCAAATTAAGTGCTTTTTATCCATATAATCAAATATTCAGAGAAAAAAATTTGCAATTATTTATTCCTAAATAATAAAATAAATACACAATTGTTTTCTCCTCTTTCTCTAGAGTATCCTATTTTTTCTCTGCAGGAAATTACCAGACGACAAATAGGACAAGGGCTACTAATATCAATATACTACTCCATTCCATCCAGATTCTCCGGTTACTTTTATTCACTTTCCCGCGACGAATTATTTCTAATAATTGCCCTGTCAAACAAAAATAATTACACCAAGGACGGGAAAAAAATACGGATAGAAATAAAAAGGTCAAAGCCAAAGCCAGTATCCAACGTCCTGCAGCATTGAACATAAAAGCAGCTAAAGGCTCAAATAATGTCAAATCGAGGGTTACTCCCACCAATAAGAGGCCCACTACTACGCTGAAGTAAACCCAACGACTGTATTTTAAAATGATCTTCAAATACCCCTTCGGTATCGTTTTCTTTTTTCTGATTTTACCAGCCAGTTCCTGAGCAGCTCCAAAAGGACAGAGGTAATAGCAATAGTAAGATTTACCAAAGAATAAAGGAATGAAAAAAGCCAGAAATGCCATAACCAGCAACAAGATTTTCCCTCCCCAGGGGATACCGTGAGTCAACCACCCATATAATAAGGTGAAAGAAAGAAAATAGCCGTTCCAAAATCCCAAAATCAAGACCGAACCGGCCATCAATACCCAACGGTATTTTTTTAATATTTTTATGGGAAACATGCTCAATAAAGCGAACATCACTAGCACAAAACCCAAGCCATTTTTGAGCAAATCCATCCAGCGGACCTCTTTCCCTTCCGCCTCCCGTTGTAAATAATACGTCAATGCTCTCCGTACATTCTCTTTTACCGCTTCACTTGACAGAGTAGCCCCACTCACCGCTTCCACCTGCAACTCCAAAGCTTCTTCAGGCGTTTTATCGTTCCACGAATCGAAAAAACCTTTGCGGGCTATCCGTTTTATAAAACCCGGCGACTCCTGGTTTTCTAATAAATGAAGTCCGATGATTTTTCCTTCTGTATTCAACGCCAGGACGACCGGTACTTTCCCGGCAAATCCCGTCACCCCATCGGCAATAGAAGTCGTGACGATAAAAGAACCTACCACTTTTCTCCCTTTCTCTACCCGCATCAACACTTCTGATTCCTGCACCAATTCGGTATGACCCGGAAAAAATTCCTCGGCGATCTCTGCCGGTACTTTTTGTTCCGCAGAAATTTTTTCTTCCTTGCTTTCTTTTCGCTCTTCCTGCCGATACTGCCAAGAAATCAAAAACAAAATCAGAAACAGGAAAAGTATCCCCGGTAATTTTGAAATCCAAGCACGTCCTTTCTCGTTCATCATGCACTTTTTTATTCAGGGTCTCAAAATTAATGCATTAATTCTAAGGTTTTCCTTCTCTTCCGTTAAAAAAATATTATTTTTGCTATTCATCTTAATTTTTCGGAACAACTTTATTCATTTTCTGAATTTTTAGGTATTAAAATCCGGATATTTTCAATAAACAAATATTAATCTGATTAGAAAATATGTATAAAATGAAAAAACTAACTTATCTGATTTGCTTTGCAGGCCTGATGGTACAAGCCTGTAACAGTGAAGTAAAACAGGAAAATCCTTTTTTGAAGGATTTCGATACGCCTCACGGAGTGCCTCCTTTTCAGCTGATCCACAACAGCCATTATCTGCCCGCTTTTCAGGAAGGTGTAAAGCAACAGGAAACTGAAATCGAAGCTATCGTCAATAATCCGGAAGCTCCTACTTTTGAAAATACAATTGTTGCCATGGAAAAATCCGGACAACTGTTACAAAAGGTACAGGCCGTTTTTATCAATTTACGGGAAGCCAATACCAACGATTCAATGCAAAGGATAGCGGAACAAGTTGCTCCTCTGCTCTCCGCACACGAAGACGGGATCAACCTGAATGAAAAACTGTTCCAACGCATCAAAACCGTATACGACAATAAAGAAAAAGAAAACCTCAATACAGAACAAAAGGAGGTTTTAAATAAATATTATAAAGATTTTGTCCGCGGAGGAGCGAATCTTTCAGCAGAAGACAAGGAAAAACTGAAAAAAATCAATAATGAGTTATCGCTATTGGCTATTAAATTCGGAAACAATCTGCTGAAGGAAACCAATAATTATCGGTTGGTTATCGACAACGAAAAAGATTTGTCAGGGCTGCCGGCAGGGGTAGTTGCCGCAGCCGCTGAGACAGCCAAAGAAGCCGGCCTGGAAGGGAAATGGGTATTTACACTTCATAATCCGAGTGTGATGCCTTTTCTGCAATATGCAGATAACCGGAATTTAAGGGAACAAATCTACCGGGCTTATACCAACCGGGGAAATAATAACAACGAATACGACAACAAAGAAGTAATCAGTAAGCTGATCGCCTTGAAGACGGAAAAGGCAAATCTATTGGGATTTCCGGATTATGCCAGTTATGTTTTAGACGAAAATATGGCTAAAAACCCTGAAAATGTATATAGTTTGTGTAATCAAATCTGGGAAGCAGCACTTAAAGTCGCTAAAAAAGAAGCCGCAACTCTCCAGAAAATGATAAACAAAACCGATGGCTCATTCCAACTCCAGCCTTGGGATTGGCGGTATTATGCTGAAAAAGTAAAGCAAGCTCAATACGGCCTGGATGAAAATGAACTCCGGCAATATTTCCCGCTGGAACAAGTACGGGAAGGAGCATTCTACACCGCCCATAAGTTGTATGGTATCACTTTCGAACCACGCACCGATTTACCTCTTCCTCATCCGGAAGCCAAAGCATTCGAATTGAAAGATGCCGACGGGAGCTTTATCGGAATTTATTATGCCGACTATTTTCCCCGTCCCAGCAAAAGTCAAGGGGCCTGGATGGACGCTTTCCGCTCCCAATCTTTTTTACTGGAATCGACTCCCGTTATTACCAATGTATGTAATTTTACAAAACCGACCGGAGAAACACCGGCTTTGTTAACTTTCGATGAAGTCCAGACGCTTTTCCATGAATTCGGGCATGCCCTGCACGGTTTGTTATCCAAATGTACTTATCCCAGTGTGGCCGGCACAAATGTCGTGCACGACTTTGTAGAACTCCCTTCTCAAATTATGGAAAACTGGGCCGGAGATCCCGAAGTATTAAAAGTATATGCCCGTCATTATAAAACCGGTGAACCTATTCCGCAGGAACTGATCGATAAATTGCAAAAAAGCAGTCACTTCAATCAAGGTTTTGCCACCACGGAATTTATGGCAGCCGCTTTATTGGACATGGCTTATCATACAGTGAAGACAACAGAGCCTATCCATGTAGAAAAATTTGAAAAAGAAACCTTGGATAAGCTGGGGTTGATACCGGAAATCACCGTCCGTTACAGAAGTACTTATTTCTCTCATATTTTCGACAGCGGATACTCGGCCGGTTATTATGCTTATACCTGGGCGGAAGTGCTGGATGCCGATGCTTTCCAAGCCTTTAAGGAAACCGGAGATATTTTTAACCCGGAAAAAGCTTTAGCTTTCCGCCAATATGTTCTCGCCAAAGGAGGTAGCGACAATGCCATGAAATTGTACCGGGAATTCCGGGGTAAAGACCCCTCTATCGAACCATTATTGAAACGAAGAGGACTGAATTAAAGGAGCAAAAAGAATACTTCTCAAAGGAAGTAAAATCATTGCTGATGAACGCCCCCACGGCTGACAAAAGAAAATACGTCAGAAGGAAGGGTTCGTTCATCAGCAATTCGTTAAAAGGAGATTCATCCGATACAAAGTACCCCGTAGTTTTGGGAAATCTTTCTCCTTATCCCCCCATACCTTTACACATTTGTAAAGAAAAATATCTTCTCCGAGAAACCCGTATTCCGGATAAACTCATTTTCCAAAATAAATACTATCTTTGCACGGCTACAGAAAGAAAGAAGGATGGAAAAATTATTAAACCTGGCTATAGAAGCCGCTTTAAGAGCTGGAGAAGCAATACTGAAAATATACAATGACCCGACTTCTCATCTGGATATTGAACGGAAAGCAGATGATTCTCCTTTGACGCAAGCCGATAAAGAAGCACACAAAACGATTGTTAATTTATTAGAAAACACTTCTTACCCCGTATTGAGTGAGGAAGGGATGCTTGCGGACTATGAAAAACGGCAGCAATGGAAAACCTTCTGGATAGTGGATCCCCTGGACGGCACAAAAGAATTTATCAAGCGGAACGGGGAGTTTACCGTCAATATCGCCCTGATTTCTGAAGGAAGTCCGGTTTTGGGAGTTATATATGTACCGGTAAAAAAAGAATTGTATTACGGTTCTCTGGAAAACGGCGCCTATAAAGCTCTGGCAGTAGAGCCATTGCGTGTTTCTGCTATTGCAGAAGTTCGTTCCCGCGCCCTTCGTCTGCCTCTCGTAAAAGGAAATTATCCTTATACGATCGTAGCCTCCCGTTCTCATTTAACACCGGAGACCCAGCAATTTATCGAACATCTGAAAGCAGAATATAAACAGGTGAAATTAACCTCTATCGGAAGTTCTCTGAAAATTTGCCTGGTTGCAGAGGGAACCGCCAATATTTATCCCCGCTTTGCTCCCACCATGGAATGGGATACGGCAGCAGGACATGCAATCGCACTAGCGGCTGGTAAAAATATATACCAGACAGACGAAAAAACTCCGCTTCAATACAATAAAGAAGACCTACACAATCCTTGGTTTATTGTAAAATAGGAAAGGTTTGTAAAACCAGTATAGAAGATGAAAAGTAAACGGTAAATAAAAAATCCTTTCCAGACTGCCTTTATCCTTCCGATAAAGGTTATTTTTATGAAAAGGAGAATAAAATAAGCTTAAATAGTAAAAAGAACAAAAAGGAATCGGCAAAAGAACGCCAACCACAGCTAAACACGTATGTAAGACCTGTCTGGCAAAGGAAATAAATGAAGCAAAGCAGAAGTTTAAGACAGCAAATATCCCCAAAGCCAAACAAATGACAGGGTATAAATTTTTTATATCGTATGGAAAAAAACACCAATATTTACCCGATATTCGAACAAATGTTACAACGATCGGACCGGGAACAACTGTTGCGACAAAAAAGTGTAATGATCTGGTTTACCGGTCTTTCTGGTTCGGGTAAAAGTACATTGGCTATCGCTTTAGAACGGGAATTATACAAGAAGGGATTCCTGACCCGTATTCTGGATGGAGACAATATCCGCAGCGGTATTAACAATAATCTGGGTTTTTCCGAAGCCGACCGTACGGAAAACATTCGGCGGATTGCAGAAGTTTCCAAATTATTTGTAGACTGCGGAATCGTAACGATTGCGGCTTTCATCAGTCCCACAAGAGCTATCCGGCACATGGCACGGGAAATCATCGGGAAAGACGATTTTTTAGAAGTATATGTGAGTACCCCTCTGGAAGAGTGCGAAAAAAGAGATGTTAAAGGCCTGTATAAAAAAGCCAGAAAAGGAGAAATCCGGGATTTTACAGGTATATCCGCTCCTTTCGAAGCTCCCCTTCATCCTTTTTTGGAAATAGATACTTCCTGTCATTCCTTGGAAGAATCGGTAAAAATACTATTGGAAGCCATTGAAGCGAAAATTAAATTTGTGCCTTGAAATCTTTATGCGCCTATAAAACAATCGGCAAGAAAGAAATCCGGCAGAAGGAAAGATTCTATTGATTATACAAGAAATATGTCAGAATATAAATTAACTCATCTCAAAGAACTGGAGGCGGAATCCATTCACATTATCCGGGAAGTGGTGGCGGAATTTGAAAATCCGGTCATGCTTTATTCTATCGGAAAAGATTCTTCCGTAATGGTGCGGCTGGCAGAAAAAGCTTTTTACCCGGGAAAGGTTCCCTTCCCTCTGATGCATATCGACTCGAAGTGGAAGTTTAAGGAAATGATCGAATTCCGGGACAAATATGCCAAAGAATACGACTGGGACCTGATCGTGGAATCCAATATGAAAGCCTTCCAAGAAGGTGTAGGCCCTTTTACGCACGGTAGCAAAGTCCATACCGACCTGATGAAAACCCAGGCTTTGCTGAATGCGCTCGACAAATATAAATTCGACGCTGCTTTCGGAGGAGCAAGGCGGGACGAAGAAAAATCCCGGGCGAAAGAACGGATTTATTCTTTCCGGGATAAATTCCATCAGTGGGACCCTAAAAATCAACGGCCTGAATTGTGGAACCTCTATAACGCACGGGTTCACAAGGGAGAATCAATCCGGGTATTTCCCCTTTCCAATTGGACAGAATTAGATATCTGGCAATATATCCGAATGGAAAATATACCCATTGTGCCCCTCTATTTTGCTAAAGAACGTCCGATCGTCAATATAGACGGCAATCTGATCCTGGTAGACGATGAGCGTATGCCCCAAGAATACCGCGACAAGATGGAAATGAAAAAAGTACGCTTTCGCACCTTGGGATGTTATCCCCTGACAGGAGCTGTGGAATCCGAAGCAGACACCATAGAAAAAATCGTCGAAGAAATGATGACTACAACCAAATCTGAAAGGACCACGCGGGTGATCGACTTCGACCAAGACGCCAGTATGGAACAAAAGAAACGGGAAGGGTATTTTTAAACAGAAAACGTCCGGAAAACGGAAAAGGCATAAAGTCTTTTTTTACTAGATAAACCGGAATCTGTTTCCGGAAGCTTCCGGGCATAAATCGTAAATTCAAGCGCAATGGCAGAAAAATTAAATATAAAGGAATTCCTCGACCGGGACGAGAAAAAGGATCTATTACGTCTATTGACTGCCGGATCGGTAGACGACGGAAAGTCCACCCTGATCGGCCGGTTGTTGTTCGACAGTAAAAAATTATACGAGGACCAACTCGATGCCCTGGAACGGGATACCAAAAGGTACGGAAACGCAGGGGATAATATCGACTACGCTTTATTACTCGATGGATTGAAAGCGGAGCGGGAACAAGGAATTACCATTGATGTCGCATACCGGTATTTCTCCACTAACAACCGGAAATTCATCATTGCCGATACTCCGGGACACGAGCAATATACCCGTAATATGATTACGGGAGGCTCTACTGCCAATCTGGCCATTATCCTGGTAGACGCCCGAACCGGTGTGATTACTCAGACCCGGCGTCACACTTATCTGGTATCCCTACTGGGCATACAACACCTCGTATTGGCCGTCAATAAAATGGACCTGGTGGATTACAGCCAGCAGGTGTTTGATAAAATCGTGAGCGATTACCGGGATTTTGCCACCCCTCTGGGTATTCCGGACATACACTGTATTCCCCTATCGGCTTTAAAAGGAGATAATGTGGTAGAACACTCCCCTTATATGAAATGGTATAAAGGACAACCTTTATTAGAATTCCTGGAAACAGTAAAGATCGAAAGCGATAAGAATTTTACGGATTTCCGTTATCCCGTTCAATATGTACTCCGCCCCAATCTGGATTTCAGAGGTTTTAGCAGTACGGTAGCTTCCGGTATTGTCCGGAAAGGGGATGAAGTAATCGCCCTTCCCTCCATGAAAAAATCCCGGATAAAATCGATCGTCACTTATGACGGGGAATTGGACATGGCATTTCCTCCTCAGGCCATTACCCTTACCCTGGAAGATGAAATTGACGTATCCCGGGGAGAAATGTTAGTGCATCCGGACAATTTACCTTTTATAGACCGTAATTTTGAGGCCATGTTGGTATGGATGGATGAAACGAAAATGGATCCGGAACAGCAATTTTTCATTAAACACACGACCAATCTAACCCGTGTCAAAATTGACCAGATTCGCTATAAAGTCAATGTAAATACCCTGGAACAATCCATGACGGATACCCTGGAACTGAATGAAATCGGCAGAGTCGTATTTACTTCCAATAAACCTTTGTTTTTCGATCCTTACCGGAAAAACAAAAACACAGGAGCTTTTATTCTGATCGACCCGATTACAAACAATACCTGTGCAGTCGGTATGATCATCGATAAGGTAAATGCCCGGGATTTATCGACCAATATAACCGAAGAGGACCGTCGGTATATGAGGGACGGGTATTCGATCGTAAGTCCGGAATCCCGCGCCCGTCTCTACGAGCAGCAAGGGCATATATATGCTATTTCCGGAGAAGCGGCCACAGAATTCGGTTATACGCTAGAACGCCGGTTGTTTGATATCGGAAAAACTGTAGTGGTCCTGAACAGCCGGGAAATTACCGATATCGAAAAAGTTGCAGATACCCTTTGCAAGCAAGGCTTAATTGTCATTTGTATCGGCTACTCGGCCAACGGCAAATACATCACGAACTGCAAAGCCGAAACCAATAAAGTATCCTCTTCCGTAGAAGATGTGCTGAAAAAATTATAGATCCGGAAAAAATTAAATTGTAAGACAGCAAGATGGGTTTACTCGAATTTCAGAAGCTACCAGTCAATACTTTAGTAGGAGCCGACTGGAAAACGTTTAAAGGAATCACGGCACACCAAACAATCGACAAGGGTTACCGGACCAAATACCGGCTGACCAAAGCGATTTGCTGGCTTTTAAGCCGGCTAAACGGGCTGGAAGCCAGCCGCTACCGAAAAAGGCTGAAAGATCTGCCCGTCAATGCGGAACCCGTTTTTATTCTCGGACACTGGCGCAGCGGTACAACCTTCGTCCACAATGTCCTGGCCCATGATAAACATTTCGGCTACACCACTACCTATCAGACCGTGTTCCCTCACCTGATGTTATGGGGACAACCCTTTTTCAAAAAGACCATGTCCTGGCTGATGCCCGACAAACGTCCCACAGATAATATGGAACTGAACGTCGACCTCCCCCAGGAAGAAGAATTCGCTCTTTCCAATATGTTCCCTTACAGCTACTATAATTTTTGGTTTCTGCCCCAAAATATGCTGGAATACTGTGACAAATACCTTACAATGGAAAAGGCTACGGCAGAAGAAAAACAGCTTTTTAAAACTACTTTTTTGAAGCTTATTAAAATTTCACTCTGGAATACCAAAGGAGAACAATTTCTCTCCAAAAACCCGCCCCATACAGGACATATCCGGCAAATTCTGGAAATGTTCCCCAATGCCAAATTCATTTATCTGGTGCGAAATCCCTACACAGTGTTTGAATCCACCCGAAGTTTTTTTTGCAATACCATACAACCTCTCAAATTACAACATATTTCCGATGAAGAACTGGAAAATAACATCTTAGAAGTATACAAACGCCTTTACCGGAGGTATGAACAGGACAAACAACTCATACCGGCAGGCAACCTGATCGAAATCAAATTCGAAGACTACGAAAAAGACGCTTTAGCTATAACGGAAAAGATTTATAAAACCTTGTCCCTTCCGGGTTTTGAAAATGCGAAAGCAGATATTGCCCGTTACCTGGATAAGAAAAAGGGATATAAAAAGAATGCTTACAAATACGAAGACCGCACGATAGAACTGGTAGAAAAGAACTGGGATTTCGCCTTGAAACAATGGGGTTATGAGCGCTTGGGCTAAACGGCCGTGAGATTTTCCTTTATCCCTCTACCACCATATTGGTCACCCGGTTTACCGTGATCAATGTATTGTCTTCATCCCGTATTTCCACCTGTACCACGTGGGTGCGCCTTCCTTTATGAAGAAAAAACGCTTTGCCGGTCACATAACGTCCGCTAGCCCGTTTTATGTGGTTTCCATTGATCTCAATACCGTATACTTGATAGCGCAATTCCCGGGGTACCGATATGGAACTCAAAGCCCCGCTTACCGTCTCCGCCAATGCCATATTCGCTCCTCCGTGCAAAGCTCCGTCCGGACGACAGGTACGGTGGTCTACAGGCATACGCACTTCCAGCCAGCCTTCTCCAATGGCCGTAAATTCCATCCCCAGCCATTCCACCAAAGTATGGCGACAACTTTCACTCAATTGCTGTAAATATTCTTCCATGTTTTTTTCAAACTAAATTCCCCTTACTTGTCTTCATAATCCGCTTTCCGCTTCGGATTCATCGGAAACCAGCCTTTTTTCACCCTGCCTTTTTGTTCAAAGATTTCCAAAATGGTCCAAAAAGAAGAAAAAGCAAACACGCCCAGCAAGGAAGACCAAAACACTTCCCTGACATATAAGGCTCCGATAATCCCTCCTATTCCCCACAATAAAAACATCCACCAACAACGCGTTCCGAAATAGTATTCACATTTAATTACCAACGGATGAAATAAACCGATAATTAAAAAAGTACATATCCCGATCAACAAACCGGTCAGATGATAGCTTTCTATAAATTCCATTTTTCCCTCTTTACATTCTATGCGCAAAGATAAGATTTTTTAAGCCATAAGCCGTAAATAAACAAGGGGAAAAACATCCGTATTCAACAAAATATTCGTACTTTTGTATAAGTGGTCTTCCCGGAAAAAGAAGGGAAAAGCGTTGAAAAAAAGAAAATTCTAAAAGAAAAAAAATCAGCATGATTCAATTAAAAGAAGGAGATAAAGCTCCGGACTTCAAAGGTATAAATCAGGAGGGAAAAGAAATTTCACTGAATGATTTTCAAGGTAAAAAACTCATTCTGTATTTTTATCCGAAAGACAATACTTCCGGTTGTACGGCAGAAGCCTGCAATTTGAATGATCATTATGCCAGCCTGACAGCCCAGGGATATGAAGTCGTAGGAGTAAGCCCCGATTCGCCGGCTTCCCATTTGAAATTTATAGCCAAATACAACCTGGCTTTTCATTTAATTGCCGACACGGAGAAGCAGATTCTGGAGAAATACGGCGTATGGGCAGAAAAATCCATGTACGGACGAAAATATATGGGGGTACTTCGTACCACCTTTCTTATAAACGAAAAAGGCAGGATCGAAAGAATCATTACTAAAGTGAATACGAAAGATCATGTCTCTCAGATTATCGGTTAGCAAAAAGAACTGCAGTTCTTTTTTTACCGGTATATTTATTGTTTATCATTAATTTAAATAGCATGACTTCAAAAGAAATCAATCAAGACAAATTAAAAGCCTTACAACTTACATTGGACAAAATCGAAAAGAATTTCGGGAAAGGGAGCATTATGAAGCTGGGAGCAAACGAAATCGAAAATATTCCGGTTATTCCATCCGGTTCAATTTCTTTGGATAAAGCTTTGGGAGTAGGAGGATATCCGAAAGGACGGGTCATTGAAATCTACGGTCCGGAATCTTCCGGAAAAACGACTCTGGCTATCCATGCCATTGCAGAAGCACAGAAACAAGGCGGAATAGCCGCTATCATCGATGCAGAACACGCCTTCGACCGCGCTTATGCAGAGAAACTGGGTGTCGATACGGAAAATCTTTTTATTTCCCAACCGGACAACGGGGAACAAGCCTTGGAAATTGCCGACCAGTTGATTCGTTCAGCAGCCATCGACATCATTGTGATCGATTCGGTAGCTGCTCTGACGCCGAAAGCGGAAATCGAAGGGGACATGGGCGACAGCGTCATGGGCTTACAAGCCCGGCTGATGTCGCAGGCTTTGAGAAAACTGACCGGAACGATCAGTAAGACCAATACCTGTTGCGTTTTTATCAACCAGCTTCGGGAAAAAATCGGAATCATGTTCGGAAACCCCGAAACGACAACCGGTGGAAACGCCTTGAAATTTTACGCTTCCGTACGACTGGACATCCGGAAAATCGGTCCGATTAAAGACGGAGAAGAAATTCTCGGAAATCATACCCGTGTAAAAGTGGTCAAGAACAAAGTGGCACCTCCTTTCCGGAAAGCCGAATTCGATATCATGTACGGAGAAGGAATCTCTCTGTCCGGCGAAATCGTGGATTTAGGGGTGGAATACAATGTGATTAAGAAAAGCGGAAGCTGGTTCTCTTATGGAGATAGTAAACTCGGCCAAGGCCGCGAAACCGTTAAGCAAATGATTATGGATAATCCCGAACTGGCAGAAGAGCTGCGCCTGAAAATCGTAGCCGCTATGAACGGTTCTGAATACCATCCAACAGATGCAGAAATTGCAGAAAGTTAAATGAGCCGCCGAAAATAAAAAGTGCGGAGGATAAACACAGAGGGAGAAAGTGATAAGTGCGGAACCTATTAACTTTCTCCTTTTTCTTTGAATTTTTTGGAAATTTCCGCCCTTCAAGAGTGTATATAAATAATTTAATAAGCTATAAATAAACTGTTTACACAAACACAACGTTTTTTCAATCAGTCTACGGACTCCTCATCATTTACCTATGAAAAATATTATTTACCCCACCCTGATCTTATTATCACTTATGGCTTGCGATAATAAAAAAGAAAATCCGGAAGCCCGGAAAGGTTATAAAACGCCGGAACAAAAACTCAGTTCCGACATCATGACACCGGAAGTACTCTGGTCTTTCGGTCGTATCAGTAATCCCGCTATCTCTCCGGACGGAAGCAAGGCTGTCTATGGAGTAACTTATTTCAACAAAGAGGAAGACCGTTCTTATACGGACCTCTATGTTATGAATCTGGCAGACGGGAAAATCACCCAAATTACCGATACCGATTACAATGAATCGGATGCCAACTGGACTCCGGACGGCAAAAGAATTTCTTATTTGGCGAAAGGACAACTCTGGGAAATGAATCCGGACGGTTCCGGAGCAAAACAAATTACTCAGATCGAAGGCGGTATTAACGGTTATTTGTATGCCCCCGACGGGAGTAAAATCGCCTACTACAAAGACATAAAAATGGAACCGACTGTACAGGATATGCACCCGGACCTTCCCAAAGCCAAAGCCCGGATCATCAATGACCAGTTCTACCGGCATTGGAACGACTGGGTAGAAGGATATACCCACATTTTTATCGCCGATTATACTCCCGCTCAGCCCATTACTTCCGGAAAGGATATCATGAAGGACGAAAAATGGGAATCCCCCGTACGTCCGTGGGGAGGAACCGAACAACTGGCTTGGACCCGGGACGGCCAAAAGCTTATCTATACCTGCCGTAAAAAATATGGTATCGATTATGCCTTTTCCACCAATACCGACCTCTACGCTTATAACACGGCTGACGGAACGACCGTCAACCTGACCGAAGGGATGATGGGATACGATAAAAACCCGGTTCTCTCCCCGGATGGGAAAAAACTGGCTTGGGAAAGTATGGAAAGGGACGGCTATGAAGCGGATAAAAACAGGCTTTTCGTCATGGATTTGGAAACCGGAAAGAAAAAAGACTTTACGAAAAATTTTGACCAAAGTGTGGGCAATCTGGCTTGGGATAAGGATAATAATACCGTCTGGTTTATCTCGGACTACCACGCAACAGACGAAATTTATTCCCTCAATACAACGAGCGGGGAAATCAAAAAACACACGGACGGCATTCACAATTATACTTCCGTAGTTCCGGTAAACGGAAGCCTGATCACCACTCAGGTTTCTATGAGTAAACCCGCAGAAATTTACCGGACAGACCCGGCTACCGGCAAAGATGAAGAGCTTTCCTTTATCAACAAACCGCTTCTGGACCAACTGACGATGGGAAAAGTGGAAAAACGCTGGGTAAAAACCACCGACAACAAAGATATGCTGGTGTGGATGATCTATCCGCCCCATTTCGACCCGAATCAAAAATACCCGGCCATTCTGTATTGTGAAGGAGGTCCCCAAAGTACAGTCAGCCAATTCTGGAGCTACCGCTGGAATTTCCAGCAGATGGCTGCCAACGGTTATATCATCGTAGCACCTAACCGGCGCGGCCTGCCGGGATTTGGTCAGGAGTGGCTGGAGCAAATCAGCGGAGACTATTCCGGACAAAATATCAAAGACTATCTTTCAGCTATCGACGAAGCTAAAAAGGAACCGTATATCGACGAAAACCGGCTGGGATGTATCGGAGCTTCTTATGGTGGTTATTCCGTTTATTATCTGGCAGGTCATCACAACAACCGCTTTAAGGCATTTATCGCTCATTGTGGTATTTTCGATCTGGAAATGCAATATTATACGACCGAGGAAATGTGGTTTGCCCACTGGGATTTAGGCGGAGCTCCTTGGGAAAAAAATAACAAGATAGCTCAGCGTACTTATGCTAATTCTCCCCATAAATTTGTAGGCAATTGGGATACTCCGATTTTAGTGATTCACGGACAAAAAGACTTCCGTATCGACGCCTCTCAGGGAATGGCTGCTTTCAATGCTGCTCGTATGCGCGGTATTCCGGCCCAATATTTATATTTCCCGGAAGAATGTCATTGGGTGTTAGGCTGTCAGGACGGTATTCTCTGGCAACGAACATTTAAAGCTTGGTTGGATAAATGGCTAAAATAACCCCCTGGGACGAGGAAGGGTGTCCTACTGATTCATCGTTTAACGATAAAAAGTGCTTTAAGGGCAGTCCCTAAATTTTCAAGAATCTAAAAAATGACGTATGGAATCAAATTTTTTTCATACGTCATTTTTGCCTTCAAGCAGCTTTAAAACCCAAAAGTGAAGGGCAGATTTAATTTGCTTCCCCTTCTTCGGTTGTTTGCGTTTTTCAGTCGTGCTTCAC
>ENA-OOZY01001373-OOZY01001373.1-human-gut-metagenome-genome-assembly--contig:-NODE-1373-length-14851-cov-2.612463_pt1 | contig 14851 bp, 14 predicted proteins | sample MGYA00241047_ERZ501410 | MGnify/ENA primary metagenome ERZ501410 (study PRJEB25962, sample SAMEA2042621) | human gut metagenome | biome: human gut; feature: human-associated habitat; material: faeces... | reverse complement strand
CCCCCGCCAGCAGGAGTACGAGGGCGAGGCTGATGAAACCTATCGAAATTTTCTTGCGCATGGCAACGCGTTGTTGTTGATGATTCTTACGGCAAATATAACATATAATTCGATGAAAAAGAAGACGGATACCGGACGTTACTCCGGTTCGGCCGGTTTTGCGGACAGTATTCGTGCCGACGGCTTTTTCCGTACGGCATTGCGGGAGTCATCGTTCCGGCAGTGAGACCGGAACCGTTCCGTCGGCGTCGGGCCGGCCAAGCCGTACGGAACACAGTTCGTTCACGCGCGTTCGGTCGTAGGGGGCTTTGCAGCGTATGTAGTTGCCGGTGTATCCGTACATCATGCCGCCACTGCCGCGTCCTTCGAACAGTACCTCGGCCGAACGTCCCTCGTATGCCTCGCAGAAACGACGGTGAAGTGTCGAGCAGAGTGCACCGAGCCGCTCGGCCCGCAGGGTTTTCACGTCGTCGCGCACCCGGCCGGGCATGTCGGCCGCGGGCGTGCCGGGGCGTTCCGAGAAGGGAAAGACATGCAGGTAAGCAGGAGCGAGCGATTCGAGCAGGTCGTAAGTCTGCCGGAAATCCTCGTCCGTCTCACCCGGAAAACCTACGATGACATCCACGCCGATGAAGGCATCAGGCATGCTGCTGCGGACCGTTTCGATGCGGTTGCGGAAAGTTTCCGCCCGGTAACGTCTGCGCATCAGGCCGAGAATACGGTCCGAACCGCTTTGCAGCGGCATGTGGAAATGGGGCTGGAACTTGGCCGACGCCGCGCAGAAGCCGATGATGTCATCGGTCAGAAGGTTCGGCTCGATGGAAGAGATGCGGTAGCGTTCGATGCCCGCCACCCGGTCGAGCGCCGTGAGCAGGTCAGCGAACCGCTCGCCGGTAGTCCGTCCGAAATCGCCTGTATTGATGCCCGTTATCACGATTTCCTTTCGACCCGAAGCGGCGATTCGCTCCGCTTCCTGCACGAGGTCGGCGACGGGCATGTTGCGGCTCGCTCCGCGGGCGTAATGTATCGTACAGTAGGAGCACTTGTAGTCGCAGCCGTCCTGTACCTTCAGGAATGCACGTGTACGTTCGCCTGTGGAAAAAGCGGCGAAGAAGTTGGTCAGTTCAGCCGTGTCGCATGAATAGATGCGGGCGCCCGACTTGCCGCCGAGAGCGGCCACCCGGTCGAAAAGCGTTCCCTTGTCGCGGTTGCCCAATACGAGGTCCACCCCTTCGATGGCGGCCAACTCTTCGGGCCGAAGCTGGGCATAGCAGCCCGTGACGGCGATGATGGCCTGCGGCGCTTCGCGGTGAAGCCGTCGAATCAGGTTGCGGCACTTCTTCTCGGCATGTTCCGTCACGGCACATGTATTTACACCGCATATGTCCGCTTCGGCGGCGTGACGGACGGTCGCATAGCCGCCCTCTTCGAACTGCCGCGCGATGGTGGAGGTTTCGGAGAAGTTCAGCTTGCAGCCCAGCGTATGGAAACTGACTTTTTTCGGCGAAGGCATCTTCATTTCATCTGTTTCGGAGTGCGAAGTTACGAAAAAGGCGGTAAAGCGTGAAATAAAAGCACCGCCGGTCGCTGTCGTGCGCATTGCTGGCGATTTTTCCGTAAATTTGCATTCTGCAAAGCCGCACCGACGGTTTTGCCGGAAGAGACGGAGATGGATTTTTTCAGGGCACTTTACGAATACGGCTTTTTGCAGCATGCCATGGCGGCCGCGGTGCTTTCGGGTATCGTCTGCGGTATCATCGGCACCTATATCGTGGCCCGTCGCATGGTCTTCCTGAGCGGAGGAATAACGCATGCCTCGTTCGGCGGAATAGGCATAGCCTATTATTTCGGTCTGAACCCCATTCTCGGCGCGCTGGTATTCGCCGTGATGTCGTCGCTCGGAATCGAGTGGGGGGCACGGAAGGGGAAAATCCGCGAAGATTCGGCCATCGGCATGGTCTGGAGCTTCGGCATGGCTGTCGGGGTGATATTCGTCTATCTGACGCCGGGTTACGCACCCAACCTGATGAGTTTTCTCTTCGGCAATATTCTGACCGTGACGACGGCGGATATCGTCGCTTTGGGGTGCCTGGTCGCTGTTCTGCTCCTGCTGGCATTCTGTTTCCTGCGGACGGTGATGTACGTCGCCTTCGATGCCCAGTTCGCCCGGAGCAGGGGGGTAGCGACGGGAACCGTATCGTATATCATGGCGGTATTGGTGGCGCTCGCAGTCGTCTTCTGCATCCGGAGCGTAGGCATCGTTCTTCTCATCTCGCTGCTCACCGTTCCGGCGGTCATCGTCAACTCCTTCACCAAATCCTTCACCCGCATGGCTGCCTGGTCGTCGGTCGTTGCCGTAATAGGCAACATCGCCGGACTATACCTCAGTTACGTCATGGATATTCCCGCCGGAGCCGCTACAATATTTCTGCTGGCGCTTACGCTTATAATTATAAAACTGCTACCTTTGCGTAGCCGAAAAACCGTGGCGTATAGTGAAAACCCTCGATAAGTTCATCCTGAAGTCATATATAGGGCCGATGATTCTTACCTTCTTCATCGTGTCGTTCATATTCCTTATGAACTTCCTGTGGCTTTATATCGACGACCTTGTCGGGAAAGGACTCGACTTCGGCGTCATCCTCGAACTGCTGGGGTACGCGTCGGCTACGACCATCCCCATGTCGCTGCCGCTGGCTACGCTTCTGGCGGCTATCATGACGATGGGCAATCTCGGCGAAAACAACGAACTGCTCGCCATGAAATCGGCGGGAATATCGCTTCCGCGCATACTGGCCCCGCTGACCGTCCTTGTTGTCTTCATCGCCATAGGCAGTTTTTTCGCCTCCAACAACCTCGTACCTTATGCCTGGAAGCAGATGAACGCACTCATCGCCGATATCCGTCAGCAGAAGCAGACCATCGAATTCAAAGACGGAGCCTTCTTCAATGGTATCGACGACATGAGTATCCGGGTTGGGCATCAGGACCGGGAAACCGGTCTGTTGAATGATGTGCTGATATACGATACGCGGAATCAGTCCAAAAACGGAACGATGTCCACCACCATAGCGGATTCGGGTTACATCCGCCTCTCGGACGACAAGAAATACCTGCTTGTAACACTCTATAAAGGCGAACGTTACGAGACGCGGCGCGACTATCAGTGGTACAACGAAAGCCAGTTCACGCAGCAGACCTTCGATATGCAGAATGCGGTCATTCCGTTGGAGGGTTTCGATTTTGAGCGCAGCAGCAGCGACCGCTTCAGCCACGGGACGCAGACACAGTCCATCGCGCGGCTCGAAAAGGATATCGATTCGCTCAACATCGTCGTGGCGCGGGAGATGGCCCGTTCCTACGAACCGCTCCTGCGGAACAATCTGCTCCAGTACGATCCGGTGGTCATGGGGATGATGGACAGTGTCAAGACGGATTACTCTTACCGCAGGCCGGAGCCCGTGTACGAAAGACTGGATTACATGACGCTGGTACAGCGCAAGGATATACTCAACAATGCGCTGATGAAGGCGAAGAACTCAAGAAACGCGATAAACTACGAAGAGGACTCCTATAAACAGAATCTGAACAACCTCTACCGTTCCGAAATCGAATGGCACCGGAAAGTGTCGCTTCCCGTATCGGTCATGATATTCTTTCTGATAGGCGCTCCGTTGGGGGCCATTATCCGGAAGGGAGGGCTGGGGATGCCCGTGGTGGTGTCGGTACTTTTCTTTGTGGTGTACTACATCATCAGCATGTCCGGCGAGAAGATGGCGCGCGACGGCATCAGTACCGCTTTTCAGGGAATGTGGCTGTCGTCCTTCATCCTGCTGCCGATAGCGCTTTACTTAATTTACAAATCGACGAACGATTCCAATCTCTTCAACATGGATTGGTACAGAATACAATATGCCAAACTCAAAGAGTGGGTCGGCAGAAAAAGACAACACAGAAAAGAGAGCAAAAAGCATGGAACAAAGGAAGCTTAATACCGTAGAGGAGGTCCTCGAGGATTTCCGCCAGGGTAAGGTCGTCATCGTGGTGGACGACGAAGACAGGGAAAACGAAGGCGACTTCATCGTGGCAGCCGAGAAGATAACTCCGGAAATAGTCAATTTCATGCTGCATAACGGCCGCGGCGTACTCTGTGCCCCGCTGACCGAAGACCGGTGCCGGGAGCTCGACCTCGACATGATGGTCGGCAATAATACCTCCCTGTTGGGCACGCCGTTCACGGTGACGGTGGACTACCTGCATGACGGATGTACTACGGGTGTGTCGATACACGACCGGGCTGCTACCATTCGCGCTTTGGTGGACCCGAACGCCAAGCCTGAGGATTTCGGCAGACCGGGACACATCAATCCGCTGCGTGCACGCAACAAGGGAGTATTGAGGCGTCCGGGCCATACCGAAGCGACCATCGACCTTGCCCGCATGGCCGGCATGCGGCCCGGCGGTGCGCTTATCGAGATAATGAACGAGGACGGTACCATGGCCCGTCTGCCCCAGTTGCTGGAGATTGCGGACAGGTTCGGACTGAAAATCGTCTCCATCGCCGATATTATCGCTTACCGTCTGAGGACAGAGAGCATCGTCGAGAAGGGCGAAGAGGTGGCCATGCCTACCAAGTGGGGCGAGTTCCGTTTCATTCCCTTCAAACAGAAAAGCAACGGCCTGGAGCACATGGCTCTTATCAAAGGAACATGGGAGCCGGGCGAACCGGTCCTCGTCCGCGTTCACTCGTCGTGTGCAACGGGCGATATTTTCGGGTCCGTCCGGTGCGACTGCGGTGCACAGCTCGAAGAGTCTATCCGTATGATAGAAAAGGAGGGTAAGGGTGCCGTGGTTTATCTGATGCAGGAGGGCAGAGGTATCGGCCTCTGCAACAAAATCAGGGCCTACAAATTGCAGGACGAGAACGGATACGATACGGCGGAAGCCAACCTGCAGCTCGGTTTTGCCGTGGACGAGAGGGATTACGGTGTGGGTGCCAGCATCCTGCATGCGCTCGGCATTACCAAGATGCGTCTGATGACCAACAATCCCACCAAGCGTGCCGGACTCGAAGGATACGGACTCTCCATCGAAGAGATAGTGCCTATCGTGACCGAACCCACGAAATACAACGAGCGTTACCTCAAGACCAAGGAGGAGCGGATGGGGCACAAGCTCGGTCTTTTCAAGCAGGAGCGACACTGAACCGGATATTCCCGTATGGCAGCCAATCCGAAAACCTTGCGTATCGTGTATATGGGAACGCCCGACTTCGCCGTCGCGCCCTTGAAGGCGCTGGTGGAGGGGGGCTATCATATAGTGGCGGTTGTTACCATGCCCGACAAACCGGCTGGTCGGGGACTGAAACTGCAGGAGAGTGCCGTAAAACGTTATGCCGTATCCGCCGGTCTGCCACTCCTTCAGCCGACAGACCTCAAGGCTGAGGAATTCATCGCGGAACTTACTGCCCTGCGTCCCGACCTCGGGATTGTCGTGGCATTCAGAATGCTTCCGCGGGCGGTATTCGAGCTTCCGCGATACGGAACATTTAATCTGCACGCCTCCCTGTTGCCGCAGTACCGGGGAGCGGCTCCGATAAACTGGGCGTTAATCAACGGCGAACGGGAAACCGGCGTCACGACCTTCATGCTGAATCCGCGGATGGACGAGGGGGCAGTCATTGCGTCCCGCCGGGTAGCGATTGCCGACGACGACAATGCGGGAACCCTGCACGACAAACTGATGACGGAGGGCGCACGGCTCGTTACAGAGAGCGTAAATGCCGTGGCGGCAGACGGTTTTCGGCCTGAACCTCAAGCCATGAAAGAGGAGTTGAAACCGGCTCCCAAGATATTCAAGAAGACGTGCCATGTGGATTTTATGGCTGAAGGCGTTCGTATCGTCAATCTTGTACGGGGGGTATCGCCTTATCCTGGAGCATGGGCTATGCTCCGGGAACGTGCCGTTACGGATGAGGTACTTATCCGCGAAGGGAGCGTGAAGTTCTATTCGGTCGTTTTCCTGCCCGATGCGGATGTCGCAGACGCGCCGGGAAGTGTGGCAGTAGAGAACGGTACGATGCGCATTGCCTGTCGCGACGGATATATCCTGCCGCAGCAGGTACAGCCGGCCGGGAAACAGCGCATGGGCATACAGGAATACCTGAACGGGCTGAAAGTCCGGGGCGAATTGAAGTTCGAATAGGAAAACCGATGATAACGACGGAACGGCAGCGATTGGCTGTCGTTCCGTTTTTTTATGACCTCTGTTTGGCACCTGTCGTCTTGAAAATCTTGCCGTGCTGCCTCTTTTCAATCCTGTTCCCGGTCGGTCATGGCGCTGTTTTGCAGCTAAAATTTTTACGGCATGCAACAGGAAAGACTAATTTCGCATCTATAATAAGGAAGTGGATTCCGAAACAGGATTCGTTAGAGAACTGTATTGTTGAATAACCGAAAATGTCTCATTATGAAAAAGTTTACTCTTCTCATTGTTTCGTGCCTTGTTTGTTTCGCCCTCGCATCCTGCCAAAAGACCGAACCGGAACCGGAATGCAAACTCAAGGATTTTCCCTATGAAATCTTCGAGGTAAAAAAGATGAAACTCTATATCGCCTCCGAGAAATACCATCACCCGGATTTAGATTGTTCGGCAGAAGAGTTATATGCAAGTGACTATTATTACATCATCAAATTTGCCGAAGATCACCCTTGGAGTTGGCATGCATGGCCTATTACCGACTTTTCTTACGAAAAGGGCTATGAATACATAATTGAAGGTTTGTGTATAGATTATGTTGTGGAAGGAGATATGATTTTCAGAACGTTCCAATGTTGTAAGATTTTGTCTAAACAGAAGAAACAATCTGAAAATTTGCCGCAATAATGGGAAGAATATCTTTCATCCGGCCGGTAGAAACCGGCGACTGCTTCGAAAGGAATGACTTTATCGTACTGGAGTGGCCGTTCCTGGCTGCGAAACGGAACAGGTGTCCCGCAAAAGAATCTTTCGTGGGACACCCACTTATATATTCTTTGATAATCCGGAAATTATCATTAAGATTGTATGAGTCGGCGCAGCGGATTTGTGCGCCTTGAGAAGAAAGAGACTATCCTAATTAAAACGTATGAACCATGAAATCACGGACGAAATGGCTGTTTTGCCTCTGCCTGCTGGCGTGGCTATCGACGGGATGCGATTCAAAGTCGGATATAACCATCAAAGACCCTCCCGGGGCAATGGATACCGAATGGGAAACTCATTACATCTATAAGAATGAATCGTCTTTCGATATCGAAATGGAATACATTTCTTCGAACGGGGATAAGCGGGTGGGAGAATCCGTTCAAATAAAACGAGGGGATGAGTATCAAGTGATACAAACGAATAATCCGGGAAACTTTTCTCCCTTAAATTTGCTATATCCCGAAGGCAGTACAGGACGTATTACCATATCAAATGGGATAGTCGAAATCTCATACAGGTCCATACATACGGTTGAGAATAGCGTATATGATGAAGAATCGTATGTGCAGACGAAAGACGAAAAATATTTATTGTATCTTACTTATTATACCTATACGTTCACCGATGATTGTTTCAAGGACGGCACACCGATAGGAAATGCCGAAATATCCATTGAGACCGTAGGGGAGAATCGGTCGTAAGCCGTTTCGGACAATGCACGATCTGTCCGAAGCGGAATAAGAACCGTAAACAAACTAAACAGGGCCCTGCCGCATCCGGCAGGGCAATTGACTGTATTGCCCGGGAAACTTGTCCTGTTTTTGAAATGCGTATATCCGGAGTATATCCGGGCCCCTTGACTACTGGCTGCAACCGGAAGACACTCTTCGGCAGGAGGGAAAACAGACGGATAGGAGGATAAAACAGGAGGTAAGGCTGTCGAGAACAGACATAAAAAACGGGGCCGGACAATCCGGCCCCGTTTCGCTTATTGCAACAGGCCCGCAAGCCTGCTTTATCGGGAATTACTGAATCTCCTTGATGATGTCCATACCGATACGGATGGCCTCTTCGTTCATCGGGAGCGACTTCCATGCACGTTCCGGAAGCGATTTCTTCAGTCCTTTGTAGACATTTTCAAGCGTTACAATCGGACGTACCTTCAGATAACCGCCGAGGATAAGCGTGTTGAAAATGCGGGAGTTTCCCCTTTTGGCAGCCTCTTCGGTAGCGTCGATGACATATATCTTGATGTCTTTGCGCTGCGGATGGCGCGTGATGCCGTTCGTGTCGTAAATGAGCACTCCGCCCGGTTTCACCTGGCTTTCGAATTTGTCCATACTCTGCTGGTTCAGAATGATGGCCGTATCGAAAGTCTGGAGGGTAGGCGAACTGATAGGCTTGTCGCTAATGATGACCGTCACGTTCGCGGTACCGCCACGCATCTCGGGACCGTAGGAAGGAAGCCACGAAACCTCGTAGTCCTGCATGACACCCGAATAAGCCAGAATCTTACCTGTGGAGAGCACGCCCTGCCCGCCGAATCCTGCTATAATTAACTCTTCTTTCATAGTTTCTTTGCCGATTTTGAATTAATTAACCTTTGATATCGCCGAGCGGATAGAACGGAACGAGGTTCTCCTCCATCCATTTGTTAGCATCAACCGGGGACATCTTCCAACCGCTGTTGCAAGTCGAAACCATTTCGACGAAGGAGAGTCCCTTGCCTGCGAGGGCGTTCTCGAATGCCTTGCGGATAGCCTTCTTTGCCTTGCGCACGGCAGCGGGGGTGTGTACCGACTGACGGGTTACATAGCATACGCCGGGAAGCGGAGCTATCATGTCGGCAATCTTGTAGGGGAATCCGTGTATCTTCGGGTCACGTCCGTACGGGCTGGTAGCCGTCTTCATGCCCACCAGGGTGGTCGGGGCCATCTGGCCGCCGGTCATACCGTAGATGGCGTTGTTGATGAAGATAACGACGATGTTCTCGCCACGGTTGCAGGCGTGAATCGTCTCCGCGGTACCGATAGCAGCCAAGTCACCGTCGCCCTGATAGGTGAACACCATCTTGTCGGGATTGGTACGCTTGATGGCGGTAGCCACTGCACATGCACGTCCGTGGGCGGCCTGCGACCAGTCTATGTGAAGGTAATTGTATGCAAACACCGAGCAGCCTACGGGCGATACGCCGATGGTCTTGTCCTGTATGCCCAAATCCTCTATCACTTCGGCGACGAGGTTGTGGACCGTTCCGTGGCTGCACCCCGGGCAATAGTGCATCACTTTGTCCGTGAGTACAGGCGATTTGCGGAATACCAGGTTCTCTTCCTTTATTTGTACTTCGAATTCAGCCATATCTTTACTTGTTTATTATTTTCGTTAACAATGCCTCGTAAACTTGGTCGGGCGAGAATACGGCACCGCCGCTGCGGCCGTAGTGCTCTACGGGAGCCTGGCCGTTTACTGCGAGGCGTACATCCTCTACCATCTGTCCGTGGTTGAGCTCTGCCGAGAGGAAACCCTTTACCCCCCTTGCGGCGAGGTCGTGGAGCACCTTGGACGGGAACGGATAAAGGGTGATGGGACGAACGAGACCTACCTTGTAGCCTGCTTCGCGGGCCATCTCTACAGTCATCCGGCAGATACGTGCCGCGGAACCGAATGCTACGATAATGTAATCGGCATCCTCGGTCATGAACTCCTCGTAACGTACCTCGTTCTCGCGTATCTTTGCATACTTGGCGATGAGCTTCTCGTTGAACCTCTCCTGTGCATACGGGTCGAGTTCGAGCGACGTGATGACGTGTTCTTTCCTGTCTGCCGTTTTGCCGGTCAGGGCCCAATCGCCGTCCTGGGCGATGATTTCTTCTGCGGTACGGCGCGGACGCTGGTCGGCCAGTACCACCTTCTCCATCATCTGTCCGATGACACCGTCGGAGAGAATCATTACCGGGTTGCGGTATTTGAACGCCAGGTCGAATGCGTCGAATACGAAGTCGTGCATCTCCTGTACAGAGTTCGGAGCCAGTACGATAAGGTGGAAGTCACCGTGTGCGCCGCCTTTGGTAGCCTGGAAATAGTCGCTCTGGGAGGGCTGTATCGTACCCAGACCGGGGCCGCCGCGCGTAACGTTGATGACCACACAGGGCAGTTCGGCACCTGCAATGTAGCTGAAGCCTTCGCTCATGAGGCTGACACCGGGGCTCGACGAGGAGGTCAGTACCCTTTTGCCCGTGCTGGCCGCACCGTACACCATGTTGATTGCCGACACTTCGCTTTCAGCCTGAAGAACGACCATTCCGGTAGTCTCCCACGGTTTGAGTTCCATGAGCGTCTCCATTACCTCCGACTGGGGGGTGATAGGATAGCCGAAATAGCCATCGGCGCCGCAACGTATCGCCGCTTCGGCGAGCACTTCGTTGCCTTTCATCAATCTTACCTCTTTCTTCATCGCTTACTCGAATTTTTGTCTGTAAACTGTAATGACGCTGTCCGGGCACATGATAGCGCAGCTTGCGCAGCCGATGCAGTCATCCGGGTTAGCCATATAACTGTAGTTGTAACCTTTGCCGTTCACGTGCGGCGAAAGGGCCAGCACATTGTTCGGACATGAAGGCACGCACACGCCGCAACCTTTGCAGCGTTCGATGTCTACAATGATAGTTCCTTTGATTTTAGCCATAATATATTATGATTTGTTAAGCCATGGGCTATTTTGCTTACAAATATATATACTTATTTTGTAACTAAAAATAGGTACGCACGTTTTTTTTAGCATGAATTGCAAATTGCCTGTATGAGGGGCGACAATCGCTTCCGGAAGGGGCCGGAAGGGTGGGGGCGGCATCCGGCATAACCGTACATCCGACGGGGGCATACCGACATAAGGGGAGGGGGCTACGGAGATGTCGTAACAAAAAACACTATCCCCGCGAACTGCCGGGAAAAGAGGGCTCGCGGGGACGATTTGAAAGGATGGTGTTATCGGTCGGTCCGCGGGATATTGGCCAATGCGTAGTCGAGCCGGCGGAGCGTCTCCTCCTTGCCGAGGACTTCGCACATCTCGTACATCGAGAAGCCTTTGCTTTCTCCTACGATGGCCAGGCGGAAAGCATTCATGATTTGCCCCATCTTGTAGCCGTGTTCCTCTATCCAGGCGTGACAGACGGTCTCCATATTTCGGTTCGTAAAGTCGTCGATACCAGCCAGTACCTCCCGCAGTCCTGCGACGGATTCCGGGTTCTCTCCTTTCCAATATTTTTCCGCCACTTTGGCATCGAACGACACGGGCGCGCAGAACAGAAAGTAGGAGAGTTCCCAGAAATCGCTGACGAAAGCGGCTCGTCCTTTGATGTACCCTGCGATGCGTGCCGCCTTCTCGAAAGGTATCTCCACGCCGTGCTCACGCAACAGCGGGAGGTAGGCTTCGGCCAATTCGTCGTTGTCGCGTACGTGCATGTACTGTGCATTGAACCAACGCGCCTTGTCGGGATTGAACCGTGCCCCGGCCTTGCTGACGCGTTCCAGCGAAAAGTCGGCAATCAGTTCGTCCATCGAAAACAGCTCCTGCTCTGTCCCCGGATTCCAGCCCAACAGCGCGAGCATGTTGATGAACGCTTCGGGAAAGTAGCCGTCTTCGCGGTAGCCGCGCGACACCTCCCCCGTAGGCGATTTCCATTCGAGCGGAAAGACGGGAAATCCCATCTTGTCTCCGTCCCGTTTACTCAACTTGCCCTGCCCGGTAGGTTTCAGCAGCAGAGGCAGATGCGCGAACTCGGGCTGCGTATCCGTCCATCCGAACGCCCTGTAAAGCAGATAGTGAAGAGGCAGGGAAGGGAGCCACTCTTCTCCGCGTATCACGTGCGATATCTCCATCAGGTGGTCATCCACGATGTTGGCCAGATGATAGGTAGGCAGCCGGTCAGCCGATTTATAGAGCACTTTGTCGTCCAGCGTAGAGGTGTTCACCGTTACCTCGCCGCGGATAAGGTCGTGCATATGCACCTCCTCGTTTTCGGGCATCATGAAGCGGATGACCCATTGGTCGCCCCGTTCGATACGCGCGCGCACTTCCTCGTCGGTCATGGCCAGCGAGGTCGCCAACCGGCCTCGTACCTTATAATTATATGCGAAAGCGTCGCCCCGCTGTTCCGCTTCCGTACGCAGGGCATCCAAAGCCTCCGGAGTATCGAAGGCATAGTAGGCATTACCCGACTCGACCAGCCGCAGGGCGTATTGCAGATAGATTTCCTTTCTTTCGCTTTGCCGGTAGGGTCCGTGCGGACCACCTTCGCGTACCCCTTCGTCGGCCCGGATACCGCACCACTGCAAGGCATCGAATATGTACTCCTCCGCTCCCGGCACGTAACGGTGCGAGTCGGTATCCTCGATGCGGATGATGAAGTCGCCGCCGGCCCGGCGTGCGAACAGATAGTTGTACAATGCCGTTCGGACACCACCCATATGCAGGGGGCCTGTCGGACTCGGCGCGAAACGAACCCTTACCCGTCTCTTCGTCATTTGTATATCGCTTTTATGTAACTGTAATTATTTTTGTCTCCCGAGCCGCGCCTTACCTTATATTATATTCGAGACGCATGGTGATGCGGGCTTTCTTGTTTTTGCTCGAAGTATTGAAGTTGCCTCCGGCGGAGAACTCTTCATTGGTATTGGCCCCCGTTATCTGAAACACGCCCATGCGTGCGGTCTTGAGCTTGCGCAGTTTCGCGCCCGATTTCGCCGCTATCTTTTCGGCACGGGCTTTCGCGTCGACGGTGGACTTTTCGATTAACTCCAGTTTCAGGTCATCCAGCTTACTGTAATAATAATCAGGCTGAGAGGACTCGAGCTGTACGCCTTGTGCCAACAGAGCGGATATCTCGCGCGATATGTTCTCCACCGCTTCCACGTCGGTGCTTTCCACGGTGAACTGCTGCCGCAGGGTATAGCCCGTAAAACGCTGGCCGACATAGTTGCCGTTCTGGTAAATAGGTTCGGTATTCTTGTAGGAATCCACGAACATGAATACGATATCATCCGGTGCAATGCCCTTCTGCATAATGAAATCCTGTACCTTGCGCTTGTTTACTTCAAGCTGGGCATAGCCGTCGGTTATCGAGGGGTTGTCCACTACTATCCATCCGCGCCAAACGATGAGGTCCGACACGAACTCTTCCTCTCCAAGTCCGGTTACCACAATGGTATTCTGTTCCTTGTACTTATACTTGTACGCTCCCCCGAGGATGAATGCGCAGACGATAATGGCTGCACAGATGACGATTGCCGTGTTTGTTTTCATAAGGATATGAGTTTTAGGTTAAACCAAACAGTTGTCTCCATTCCGATTCAATGCTTCCCGAGGGAACGGAATGCCGGCAGCAGGAAGCCGAAAAATGCCTTCGGATGCGTTTTATACGTTGAACAGAAAGTGCATGATGTCGCCATCCTGTACTACATATTCTTTTCCCTCTATCGCTATCTTGCCTGCCTCCCGGCATGCTTTTTCCGAACCGAGTGCGATGTAATCGTCGTACTTGATTACTTCTGCACGGATAAAGCCCCGCTCGAAGTCAGTATGGATAATTCCAGCTGCCTGAGGTGCTTTCGTTCCTTTGGTAAAGGTCCATGCCCGCGATTCGTCCGGCCCCGTGGTGAAATAGGTCTGTAAGTCGAGCAGTCGGTAGGCCGCTTTAATAAGCCTGCTGACCCCCGATTCTTTCAGTCCTACGTCGGCAAGAAATGCCTCCCGTTCCTCGAAACTCTCCAGCTCCGCGATGTCGGCTTCGGTAGCCGCCGCAACAATCAACAGCTCCGCATTCTCGTCGCGTATGGCTTCGCGCACGGCCTCCACGTAGGCATTGCCCGATACGGCGCTCGCTTCGTCTACATTGCATACGTACAGTACCGGCTTGTCGGTCAATAGATTGAGGTCGGAAACCGTTTTCCGTTCCTCTTTGTCGAGTTCGACCGTGCGGGCCGCCTTGCCCGATTCGAGCGCTTCCTTGTATTTCTGCTGCTTGAACTGGGCGTTGCCCAGGTTGTAGAACGCTTCGGCACGCTCCCCGTCCGTACGCAGCGAGTCGGCCGCGGCCCTGCGCATCGTCTGCTCGGCCTTGTCGAACCGCTCGGCCTTGTAGAGGGCGTTGCCGAGGTTGTAAGTCGCCTCGAACGATTCCGGTGCGGCCTCCAGCGCCCGCTCGTAACGTTCGATGCTCTTCTCGTAGTTGCCCTTGTTGTATTGCCGGTTGCCGCGCCGCACCTCGCTGCGTTCGGGCATGTTCTGCGCCGAAGCCCCGAGTGCGGCCAGGAGGAATACCACTGTGTATATGAGTTTATACATCTGTCACGCATTTTAGTTTTTCACCGGCTCCGGCCCTTCGGTCTCCTCCTCCGCCTCGGCGACCTTGGTCTCCTCGACGAAATAGTAGGCTTTCAGGTAGTCGGCTTCGTTCTGCTCGGCCTCGGGCGTCGCCTTGGCGAACTTCACCAGATCGGCGTCCCGCAGAATGGCCGTGAGGTCCATCCGGGCCTTGTCGGGCAGCTCTTCGCTGCGCATCGCCTCGATGATCTCGTCGGAGGTCATCTCCATGGCGCCCACGCCCCAGCGCGCCGCGATGTAGGTGCGCAGGATGTCCGTCAGTGCCGAATAATATTGCTTGTGCTTGTTGTTCTGCCACAGCTTCTGGTGGTGCAGTGCCTCCAGCGCCTTGATCGCCACGACGTGCGGCGGCTGGGGCGGTGACGGCCTGAACAGGTCGCCGAGGCGTTTGCCGCGGCTCTCCAGGTAGCGCTTCAGCGCATAGGCCGCCGCCAGCAGCAATACGAGTGCGAGCGCGCCCCATTTGGCGTAGCCGCTGACCTCCCCGAAGCGGAACGGCAGGGT
>ENA-OOZY01001345-OOZY01001345.1-human-gut-metagenome-genome-assembly--contig:-NODE-1345-length-15004-cov-3.280353_pt1 | contig 15004 bp, 10 predicted proteins | sample MGYA00241047_ERZ501410 | MGnify/ENA primary metagenome ERZ501410 (study PRJEB25962, sample SAMEA2042621) | human gut metagenome | biome: human gut; feature: human-associated habitat; material: faeces... | reverse complement strand
TTGCAGGGTGCAGGGGCAGCGCCCCTGCCGGAGTCCAGAGGCAGAGCCTCTGGCGTCTCCCCTTTTACCCCAATTCCTTCACCCGGTGGCAGGCGACGAAGTGACCCTTCTCGACTTCGTTGAAGGGCGGCATCGACTGCGCGCAGGCTTCGGTGGCGTGGGGGCAGCGCGTGCGGAACGGACAGCCCGACGGCGCGTTCAGGGGACTTGGAATGTCGCCGGAGAGGACAATGCGCTTGTTCGCGCGCGCAGCCTTCGGGTCAGGCAGCGGAACGGCGGACAAAAGCGACTTGGAGTACGGGTGCAGCGGGTGATTGTAGATTTCCTCCGCCGACGCCAGCTCCACCATCTTGCCCAGATACATCACGGCGATTCTGTCCGAAATGTGCCGCACAACCAGCAGGTCATGCGCAATGAACAGGTATGTCAGCCCCAGCCGATCCTGCAAATCATCAAACATGTTGATGACTTGCGCCTGAATCGACACGTCCAGCGCCGACACCGGCTCGTCGCAGACGATGAATTCCGGATTCACCGCCAGCGCGCGGGCAATGCCGATGCGCTGCCGCTGACCGCCGGAAAACTCGTGCGCGTAACGCGAGGCGTGTTCGCTGTTCAGTCCGACATAGCCCAGCAGCTGCAAAATGCGCTCCTCCCGCTCCTTCTTGGAGGAATACAGGTGGTGCACATCCAGCGGTTCGCCCACGATGTCCGACACGGTCATGCGCGGGTTCAGCGAGGAATACGGATCTTGGAACACCATCGTCGCCTTCGTGCGGAATTTCTGCAAGTCCGCTTTCGTTTTGACGGGCTTGCCATCGTAAATGATTTCGCCCGCCGTCGGCTTGTACAATTGGAGGATGGTGCGCCCAACGGTCGTCTTGCCGCAGCCGGATTCGCCCACCAGACCGAGCGTTTCGCCCTTGTTGATGGTGAAGGACACATCGTCGACCGCCTTCAGCGGCTTGGTGCGGAAGAAGCCCATGTTGATGTCAAAGTATTCTTTCAGTCCTTTGACTTCCAGCAATGGCTGGTGCATCTGCGCTTCAGACACAGGGCACTCCTCCTTCCTCCGTGATGCTGCCGTCCTCAACGCCCTTCTTGACGTTCATCCAGCAGGTTGCCATATGATCGTCATTGATGAGCATCCGAACCGGCTTCTCTTTCAGGCAAATCTTCATCGCCGCCTCGCAGCGGGGCGCGAACGGGCAGCCTTTGGGCATGTTCAGCAGGTCAATCGGCGTACCGGTAATCGGCTCCAGGCGCTGTCCGTTGTTCTCCGCCGTCGGGATGGAGCGCATCAAGCCCTTTGTGTACTCGTGGCGCGGGTTGTAGAAGATTTCATCCGCCGTCCCCTGTTCGCAGATGGAACCGGCGTACATGACGATGACCTCGTCGCACATCTGGGCGACAACGCCCAAGTCGTGCGTAATCATGATAATCGCCATGCCCATCTTCTTCTGCAAATCGCGCATCAAATCAAGAATCTGCGCCTGAATCGTCACGTCCAGCGCGGTCGTCGGCTCGTCGGCAATCAGGATGTCCGGCTCGCACGCCAGCGCCATGGCAATCATCACGCGCTGCCGCATACCGCCCGACAGCTCGAACGGGTACTGCTTCATGCGCTTTTCCGGCTCGTTGACGTTGACCAGCTTCAGCATCTCCACCGCGCGTTCGCGCGCCTGATGGCGGTTGCGGTCGGTGTGCAGCAGAATCGCTTCCATCAGCTGCCGACCGATGGTGTAAGTCGGGTTCAGGGACGTCATCGGGTCTTGGAAGATAATCGAGATGCGATTGCCGCGCACGGAGCGCAGCAGCTTCTCGTCCGCGCCGACCAGCTCCTGCCCGTCGAATTTCACGCTGCCGCTGACGATTTTGCCCGTCGGCGCAAGAATCTGCATGACGGAATACGCCGTGACGCTCTTGCCCGAACCGCTTTCGCCCACGATGCCCAGCACCTTGCCGTGGTCAAGGCGGAACGAAACGCCGTCCACCGCCTTGACTTCGCCCGCGTCGGTGAAGAAGGATGTATGCAGGTCATTGACTTCCAGCAATGCCATTTTGTCCAGCTCCTTTCATCACGCATTCAGCTTCGGGTCAAATGCGTCGCGCAGGCCGTCGCCGAACAGGTTCAGGCTCAGCACGATGAGGCAGATGACCACGGCGGGGATAATCAGGCGATAGGTGTAGGAATAGATGCCGTTGAGCGCGTCAGAAGCCAGCGAACCCAGCGAGGGCATCGGCGCGTTGACGCCCAGCCCCAGGAAGGACAGGAAGCTTTCGGTGAAAATCGCGTTCGGAATTTGCAGCGCGGTCGAAATAATCACGACGCTGATGCAGTTCGGCAGAAGGTGCTTGCGGATAATCCACTGCGCCTTCGCGCCCGTCGCCTGCGCCGACAGCACGTACTCCTGCTCACGGAGGGACAGAATCTGACCGCGAATCAGGCGCGCCATGCCCACCCAATAGAGCAGACCAAAGACGATGAACATGCTGATGATGTTCGAGCCGATTTTCTCTAAGATGGTGCCTTCCACATGCAGCACCTGCCCCAGCACGACCGACAGCAGGATGATGACCAGCATGTCCGGCAATGAGTAGATAATATCGACGATTCGCATGATGAACAAGTCCACCCTGCCGCCGAAATATCCTGCGACTGCGCCAATCATCATGCCAATCACCAGCACGATGATGCTGGCGAAGAAGCCGACAGCAAGGGAAATTCGTGTCCCGTAGACGACGCGGATGAAGTAGTCGCGTCCGTGCGCGTCCGTGCCGAAGATGTGCGGGAAAACAGATTCCCCTTTGTCGATTTTCTTCAGTTCCGTCTTGCCGTACTGGAACGGCGCGAGGTTGTTGTAGCTGTTGTCCATCGGGCGACCCTTCGTCTGTCCCAGCATCTGGTCATACGAATACGGCCAGAACATCGGGATGATGATGGAGGACAGCGTAATCAGCACAATCAGAATCAGGCTGATGGTCGCGACCTTGTTTTTCAGCAGGCGCTTCACGCCGTCGCGGAAAAAGGTCGAGGACGGCCGCATCCGGGAGATGACTTCCTTTTCCTCCGCCGTCGCGGGCATGAAGGAATCCACATCCAGATGCAGGCTAAAGGGCTTTTTCTTGTTCATCATCATGGTGCAGATGCCTCCTTATTCGTAATCAATGCGCGGATCAACCACCTTGTAGAGCAGGTCGCTGATCAGATTCATAATCACGATTAAAGAGGCGAGGAAAATGGTCGTCCCCATAATCATGGTATAGTCGCGGTTGGTGATGCTGGATACGAACTGGCGGCCGATACCCGGCACGGCGAAAATCTGCTCGACGACCATCGAGCCGGTGACGATGAACGCCAGCATCGGGCCGAAATAGGTGATAACCGGAATCAGCGAGTTCTTCAGCGCGTGACCGAAGATAATTTTCTTGCCCGAAACGCCCTTGGCGCGCGCGGTGCGGATATAATCCTGCCCCAGCACGTCGAGCATGGAGGAGCGCGTCAGGCGCGTGATGTAGCTCATCGGGTAGAGCGCAAGGGTGATAATCGGGAGGATCAGCCCTTCGGCCGTCGCGCCGTTCGCGGGTACCCAGCCTAACTTGACTGAGAAGACTATCAGCAGGAATGACCCCATAATGAACGACGGCATAGACACGAACGCGGTCGTAATCACCATGATAATCTTATCCAGCACGGTGTTGCGCCGCAGCGCCGCCAGCGCGCCGAGGACGATGCCGGCAATCGCCGCGCTGAACGCCGCAATCAGACCAAGCTTCGCGGAGGTCTTCATCCCATCCAGAATAATGTCAATGACCTGACGGCCGCGCTGCTTCAGGCTCGGCCCGAAGTCCAGCTTCGTCACCACGTCGCGCAGATACGTCACATACTGTTCACCCAGCGGCTTGTCCAGCCCGTACTTGGCCTCCAGCGCCGCCTGCGCTTCCGCGGAAATTGCCTTTTCACTTGCGAACGGTCCACCCGGAATCGAGTGCATCACGAAGAACGTCACCGTGATGACAATCCAGATGGTCAGCAGCGCCAGCAGCACGCGCTTGAGGATATAAAACAGCATCTTGGAATTCATCCGCTCCACCTTCCCGGCAGGGGCGCTGCCGCGTCTGCCTGCGTTTCTTGTTCATCGACACGCCAAACCAGCTGGCTTCACCGTGTCGATGCTTTATTATGCAACACTGTATGGAGAAAATCAAGTGTTTTGTTGCACAAGCTGTGTTTTTTTTATGTTTTTCTCGTGTATTTTGAATATTTTCGTCCAAGTTGTTGCATTTATCAAGTTTTTCTGCAAGTCCCTGTTCATTTTTGCGCACAAAAAATGCAGGACGCTCATTCGTCCTGCATCATGGTAACGAAGTGAATTACTCCGCTGCCGCCAAGCTGCCGAAGATCTCCAGCGGCATGTTTTCCAGCGCGTCGCCCACTTCCTTGCTGGCGACCTGGAACGTCACGGCGAGAACCGTCTCGTCATCAAGGAAGGCATACAGCGCCAGCACGGTGTCGCCCGGCGTGTACATCAGGCAATAGTTTTCGTTGACATACAGCTCAGCGAGCATTCCTTCCGTCGCGCCCGCGTCCTGAATGCCTTGCAGCAGCGTTTCAAAGCTCATCGCGGACAGCTGCGCCGTAATGCTGACCGTCTGGTCGGCGTTGACGGCGAAGAGCAGGATGTTCTCGGCGTTTTCCGTGCCTGCGGGGACTTCCTGAACCGCCCAGTCCGCCGGAATCTGCATCGTCAGCCCCGTTTCACCCAGCGCAACCGTCTGCGCCTCGAAGCTGACGTTCATTTCAACTGCCGGCACTTCCGCTTCTTCCTCCGCGAACGCAAAGGCAGTGCAGCACATCATGAGCGCCATCAGGAGAGCAAGGAGTTTCTTCATATTTGTTTCCGTCCTTTCTTTTCCAGCATGATTCGGCTGATTTTTTTTCCATATTGAACAGCCACATCTGGTAACATTTATGATACCAAATGGAAGCCGCTTTTGCAATACGCTTTCGCGCAGGAAAACGGTTGATTCGCGCAGATTTGGGATTTCAGAATGAAGCAGCTTCCATTTTCATTCGGAAAATGCGAGTGAAGTAACTTTTATTTGCTTTTCAATTCTCACCAAAACAAACAGTTGATTCTTTCCGTAAAAGCGGACTTTGCTTCCCTCCCCCTTCACAAAAAGCGGGGCACCGCGAGAGCTTTCGCCCCCGCAGCACCCCGCCATCCGCGGATGCGCAATTCCGCATTGTCCCTTACTTCTTCGTCCAGTCCTGCTTTTCGCCGATGCCGTAGTTTGCCGGCAGCACGTCGTCATCAACCAGCACGAAGCCCAAATCCGCCGTGTAGGTCGTACTGGCGGAGGTCACCTGCACCGGGTTCGATTCACCGTTTTCGCCCAGAATCGACGCAATCAGCGGAATATCCGTGCGCATACGCGTCGGCACAACTTCCGTCGGGTAGATGGGCTTGAGCGTGTACACGCCGGGATACAGGTTCTCGAAAGTGTAGTAACCGTACGCGTCGGTTGTCGTTTCCGCGACGAGCTGGTCGTTTCGCCACAGCTCGATGCGCATGTCGCCCAGACCGAGTTCGCCCGCGTCCTGCAGGCCGTTGCCGTTCAGGTCAAGCCAGCAGAAGTCGCCCAGCGTGCCCGGCTGCACCGCGCCGATGTTCTGCTCCAGCTGATGCTGGCTCATGCGCAGGGCAATCAGGTCGCTCTCTCCCTCGCGGGCGGTGTAGGTCGTCATCACGCTGATGTTCTGCCCGTCCTTGAGGCGCGTGTCGTCCTTTTCTACGACGACGTAGCCGTTCGGGAGCGTCACACGCAGACGGTAGTTGCCCGGCATCAAGCCGCCAAAGCGGTAGATGCCGTCCTCGCCCGTCGTCGCGTTTTGCAGTTCGCTGCCCTTTTCGTCCAGCAGGATAACCTCCGCGCCGGACAGGGGCGCAATCTCGCCCGCGTTGTCGCACCAGACCATGCCGCCGATGCTTGTGTCAATCTTCAAGCCCAGCATCGGAGCAGTATAGTTGTTGTTTTCGCTAATTTCAATCTCGGTCATGACGAGCTGACTGCCCTCGGTGGTGAAGGTGCTGTCGCCCAGACGCGCCGCCTGCGTACCTTCCTTGAGGTCGTAGGCAAGGCTGTACACGCCGGGGGCAATGCCGTCGATGGCGAACCGCCCATCCGCATCGGTCTGCACCTGCGCAAACACCGCGCCGGTTTCATTCAGCAGGGTCAGCTTCTCGTTTTCCGGGGTGATTTCACCCGCGTCCATGCGCCCGTTGTCATTCTCATCCACCCAAACCTGGCCGGACAGCTTCGACGGAATCACGCCGCCAAGCGCCTGATTCAGCCATTCCTCGCCCAGCCCGATTTCGATGCTCACCTGCTGCTCGTTCAGCCCGTGCATCAGCGGCAGGGTCACATTGCCGTCCAGCTTGGAGAGCACCATGCCCTCCGGGAAGCGCAGGGTCAACGTGTAAGCGTCCGGCCGCAGCCCGGTGAAGCTGTACGCGCCCGTCGCATCGGTGAGGACGGTCTGCTCCGTCAAATCCTCGCGGGAGGGGGTCAGAATCAGCGTCACGCCGGCAAGCGCCGCTTCGTTTGCATCCTGCGCGCCGTTGCCGTTGTGATCGGCAAACACCATGCCTTCAATGTCGCCCAAAGCCAGTGCGCCGCACAGGGGCGCTGTGACTTCTTCGCCCACGCCGATGGTAAAGGAATCCGTCGTGCCGTCGGAATCCGGCGCGATGGTGTTGCCGCCGTCCGCCAGGGGAGCAAACACGCCGTCGCCCGGCAGCTCGTAGCGCAGGCGGTACGTTCCGGGCAGCACCGCGTCAAACAGGAAGCTGCCATCCGCGCCGATGGTGCGGGTCGCCACGTCGCCGGTTTCGTCCATCAGGTGGACCACCGCGCCGAGCAAGCCGCCTTCATCCGCGTCGCGCAGACCATTGTCGTTCTTGTCGGCAAACACCACGCCGGACACATGTCCGGGGGTAATCATGCCGATATCAAGACCCGTCAAATCCGCGCCCATTGTCAGCGCCACCGGTTCACTTTCGCCCGCGCCGCCGGAGAGGTTGCGGAGGATATTGCCGTCGCCCGTGCGTGTGAACGCCAAGCCGTGGTTCGCGGTCGCGCTCACGGTGTACTGCCCCGGCGCAAGGTCATCGAAGGTATACACGCCGCTGCGGTTCGTTTTCGCCGTGCGGGTATTGCCGTTTTCATCCGTCAGGGTGACGGTGAAGTTGTTGACCATCTTTTCCGCGTCCATCCGGCTGCCGGAGAAGTCGTCATCCAGATACACCGTGCCGGAGATGCTGCCGTAAGTAATCGCACCGATGGCCATCGTCATCTCGCTGTCATTCTCCAGCACCACGTCGGAAATCGTGTACTCGCGGCGGTCAGTGCCGGGCGCGAACAGGTTGCCGTACTCGCCATCGCCCGCGATGGTGTACACATAGCCTTGCGGAATCGTCGCTTTGACGCGGAACGTGCTGCCGCGGATGTTGGCGAAGGTGAAGCGCCCGTTCTCGTCGGAGACGGTGTTCAGCAGCTCCTTGCCGATGGCCTGACGGTACAGGACGACCTTCACGCCTTCCAGCGTCTTTTCGCCCTCGTCGTACACGCCGTTGTTGTTTTCATCCAGGAAGCAGATGCCGTTGATGTCAGAGCCCTTCATCACGCCAAGGAGGACTTCCTCCAAGTCACCGCGTTCAAGAATCACCTGATCCGTTTCGGAGCGCTTGAATTCGCTGGTGATGATAGAGCGGCGATTACCGCCCGTCTGGCTATATCGCGCAAACACCAAGCCATCCGGCAGGCTGTATTCGACATTGTATGTGCCGTAGCGCATTTGACCGATGTAGAATTTGCCGTCCTCGCCGCTCTCGGTTTCGTACACCAAGCCGTTTTTCACGCCGACGGCGCGGATTTTGATGCCCGCTTGACCGGGTTCGCCGTCCTGATACACGCCGTCGTCGTTTTCATCCAGCCACACAAGGCCCTGCAGCGCCGCCATCGTCATCACGCCGACGCCCACGTCGGTCACAGAACCGGCTTCGAGGGTCAGCGGCACGCTGCTTTGCACTTGTTCGGTCGTTTCATCCATGATGGACATGTTCGCGCTGACATTTTTGCCGTGCGCGCCATGGCCGAAGCCTGCGGGCAGCTCGCTGCGCAGGACGTACGTCCCCGCCGGCACAGCCAGCGACACTTCGCCGTTCTTGTCCGTTTCGCCGGATGCCACAACAACCTCCACGCCGTTGACTTCGGTGATGAGGCTCATCGTCGCGCCGGACACGCCTTCCTCGTACTTCCCGCGTGAACCGTTGTTATCGTTGTCGCGGAAGGCGTGGATGGTCAGCGCCGCCGGATTCGCCGCCTTCGCGGTCACAGTCGCGGGTTCGTCGCTAATGACGAGCGCGCCGTTGGCAAGGGTCACGCCCGCGTCATAGCGGACGACGTACGTCCCGTATTCGAGGAACTCCGCCTGCCAAGCGCCGTTTTCATCCGTCACCGCTTCCGCCGCGACTTTGCCCGCCTGATTAACCAGCTGCACCTGCACGCCGCTCATCGGCTGACCGTCCAGCCCCAGCACCACGCCGGAAGCGTCGCCGGTGGCATGGTTCGCCAGCGCCGGCAGCACAACGGTTTCGCCCGCACCGATTTCCACCAAAATGCTCGCCATCACGCCCGTATCGGTCGTGCTGAGCGTCCAGCCCTCGGTGTCATACAAGCCGCGCGGCAGGGCTGCCGTAATCTGATAAGTATCAGGATACAGGTTGTTCAGCGCAAACGCGCCGCTGACCGTCATCTGTTCGCTCATCCGCTGGCCGGAAATCGTCACTTCCGCCGGGGCAGACAGGTCGTCGATGCTGCCGGTCATGCCGCCGCTGAGCGTCAGATCCAGTTCATAGCGGCTGGTCTGCATCGCCTGAATGTTCACCAGCCACTGTGCCTGACCCTTCTGCAGGTTCGGCCAGCCATTCACGCCCGTCAGCAGCGTGCCTTCCGGCAGCGTCACCGTGACGGCGTATGTCCCGTGGAAGAGGTCGGCTTCCTCCACCGTCTCGCCATCGGTCAGGTAACCCGTGCGGGTCGTTTTGCCGTCCTCGCTGACAATCTGGTACGCCACTGCCGCGTTCACGCCGCGCATGAGCATCGTCAGCGTGCCGTCCACGGGTTCAGGGGTGGGGGTCGGCGTAGGCGTAGGCGTCGGGCTCGGCGTGGGCGTCGGGCTCGGGGTCGGGGTTGCCGTCGGGGTTGGCGTCGGCGCTTCCGTGGGTTCCTCCGTCGGTTCTTCCGTCGGATTCTCGGTCGGATTTTCGGTCGGCGCTTCCGTCGGCGCTAAGGTCGGGGTAGCCGTCGGGGTCGGCGTAGGTGTTGCCGTTGGCGTAGGCGTTGCCGTCGGGGTCGGCGTAGGTGTCGGGGTGGGCGTCGGCGTAGGCGTGGGTTCAGGCGTGGCGGTCGGCGCCATCGTCGGCGGCACATAATAATAGGAAGCGTTCACCTTCGTCACGGAATCCGCACCCGTGTAGCGCTCAATGTTGATAATCTTGTCGCGCCAGCTTTCAATGGCCAGCGAAGCCTTCGTCATTCGCAGGGTATACAGCCCCGTGTGAATCGCCGCCGGCAGGGCATAGTCGCCCCGGCTGTCGGTGTCGAAGGAGAGAATCGTCTCGCCGCGCTCGTTAATCAGGTCAAAAGAGGAGCTGCTCTCCGTGTGCACGGTGAACAGACCCGTGTCCGTCAGCACAGCAATGACCGCTTTGTTCAGCCGTCCATCGACAATTGACACGGTGTAGCTCGCCGCCATAATGGCGTCCTCCGGCATCGTTTCCGCCACCGGGACAAGCTGCACATTGCCCGTGCCGGGGACGGAAATCGGGTCGCTGCCGAAGTCGGTCAGGCGAATCGTGCCGACCGCCGCCCCGTTCTGCATGACGGTAAAATCGCCCGTGAATTTCCGGGATTCATACGTTCCCGCGCTTGTGGCATACATGCCCAGAAAATCCACTTGCAGCATCGTCAGCTCCGATGCCGCAGCCGCGGGGAGCAGCATCAGCAGTCCCAGCGCGAGCAGGAGTGACAGAAATCGCTTGCCAAGCATCCTCATCTTGCCTGTTCCTCCATCTGAATCATCCGCAAGCCGTGCGGAGTAAAGTCACAGAATAATCCATGTACTATGGTAAAGCAATCCGCCCGACTTGTCAACCATTCCGCGCATATTTTTACAATTGGATTGCTTTTCTGGTCGAAAATCAGCATGTTCCGGCAATAGAAAAGAAGGCTGACTTTTTCAGCCAGCCTCCCATGCGGATACTATTTCCAAATGAGAATGCGCCGAGATGCACCGCAAATGATTCGTTCTGGCTAACGCAAACGCCAGCATGGGAAAGGCGCAAACAGATGGCACATCCAAATGCAGGAAATCGTATCAGTTGCTGCCGCCCATCAGCAGGGTCAGCATGCTCTCCGGCAGACTCATCAGCAGGGTCATGGGCAGATTCTGCAGGTTGTTCATCACCTTGACGAACCACGTCTGGAACTCACTGTCCGTCATCGCGCCCAAATCCTGCGCCTTGCTCACGTCCAGCGCGTCCTTCGCGTCGCAGGTGCGGGTTTCCGCCGTGATGGTCACAACGTCCAGACCCATGAAGCGCACCAGCACATCCACCTTGCGGACGCCCTGTTCGCCGTCCATCGTCGTAGCGGTCGTCACCACAACGCCGAAGCCCTGCTCGACACCGTCCACCGTTTCCTTGATTTCCACATCAACAACGCTGCTGTCCGTGCCGACGCCCTTGCCGCTGACGTTGATTTCAACGGGGTCTTCGCCAGCATAGGCGGTCAGGTTCGCCGTGAAGTTCTCCAAGTCGCCTGCGAAGGTCAGCGTCGCCGCGGTATCTTCCGCGCTCTTGATGGTCACAAGCCACGTCGCCACGCCGTCCGCCGTGTTGCGGGTCGCAGTGAAGGACATCGGCAGGGGTTCTTCGCCGCCGTTGTTGATCTTCACCGAAGCCGTCATGCGAACCAGCTCGCCTGCTTCAGTCATCCAGTATTCGTAAACGATGTCATCCGCATAGAGATCTGCTTCATCAAGTTCTTTCAGCAGGTCGTCCCAGCTCGTGTCAGCAGCGGAAAAAAGCGCATCCATGTAAGCGCCGATGCTCGGAACGCTGTGGATCATTTCCAGCAGGGCTTTCTTCATCTCGGCCAGCTTTTCCGGCGGAACGGTGACTTTGACGTAGCTCTTCGCTGCGTCGCAGTCGCCGGGCTGCTCGGTCACTTCTGCCATTTCTGCACCGGACAGTATTTCGTTCATCATGGTCATGAACGCCGTGGTGTCCGCCTGCGTCAGTTCTTCCATGAGCTGCTCTTCCGTCATGCTGCTCAGATTCGCCGATGCTTCCATCAGGGCAGTGTATTCCGCATTGCCGCTCAGCTGTTCCTTCGATTCTTCAATCGCCTTGTCGATCTCCTCGTCGCTCTGACCGGACATCTTCATCGTCGCGCGGAGGGCTTTTTCCTTGATGGCTTCCACGTCCTTGCTGTTCACAGCAATCACGCCGCCCAGCAGCGCGCTAGACACATACATCAGCTGGTTTTCTTCCGCAGCAGTCGTCAGCGATGCCATACCCAGCACGCTCTTGCCGCTCAGGTTGAGGTCAAAGCCAGCTTCGTCGCCCTGCTGATAGCCGGTCAGGGACAGCGCCGCCAGCAGGTCGTTGATGGCAGCCATCGCGGTGTCATCCCCGCCCAGCGCCGCCACGAGGTCAGCGTTCAGGTCGTGGATGGTGATGGTGGTTTCCTGACGCGCGGCATTGTCCCACACGCTGTTTTCCGCCATCGAGGTCAGGGGCATCGCCAGCATCATGATGCTGAGCAGTACCGCAAGCAGTTTCTTCATGGGGTTTTCCTCCTTGTTATTTGGTTTCCCTTTTTCTTTATAGCGAACACTGCGGGGCAGTGATGCTTTCGGTTGACTTACTCTGCGTTATCGCGAATCAGCTGTGACACGCTGGTGGTGAACTGGCGCGTGCTGTCCGGCAAATTCATCATGAACCGCGGCAGAATCTGCCCGGTGGTGAACATCACGCCCGTCATGTACGCCTTGAAGCGCACACTGCTGATTTCGCCCAAGTCCAGCACGTCGCCGTCGGACAGCAGGGGGCGGGATTCGCACGGGCGTGTTTCGGCGGCAATCGTCAGGAAGTGCTCGCTATGCCACAACAGCCGCACAGCCACGTCCTGCCGTACTTCGCCATCCACCATCTGGGTGTCCATGCTGGCGCTCCAGCTAAGGCCCTTTTCTTCCCCGTCCACCGTGCGGTGCATTTCCAGCAGGACATTCGCTTCGTTCGTCAGCGACGAAATGGTGCAGCGGTACAGCCTCTGTTTGCCGTCATCCGACGCAATCAGCACCGCTATTCCGCCGTCGTCCTCCATCTTTATCTGAACGTTCTTGCCCTTGCCCGCTGTTTCCTGCCGCCAATCCAGCCGCACGTCGTCGCCTGTCGGATGGAAATTCACCGTGATTGCTGCGTTCAGCAGCGTATCCTGCGCCAGCGTCGGCGTATGGTTCGGCGCAACCTTGTAGCTGATCACCACCCGCAGCAGGCGCATCGACGAATCCACATACTGCGCCACCTGCGCATCTTCCACCAGCAGCGTCTGCTGACGCAGCCACGTCTGCAAGTCCGTATCCTCGACGGGCTGATTCTGCGCGAACGCCACCAGCTGCCGATACGTATTGAGCAAATCCACATACGCCTTGACGGCGGGCGTTTCCTCCACCGTGTCCAGCAGAATGCACAGCACCTCCATCAGCTGCTCATTGCTGAGTGGGAAGTACAGAATGTTCTTCGCCGATTCGCATCCTTCGGGTGGATTCGAGACACTTTCCACCCGCGTAACCTTCAAAATCTTGTTCAAGCGCATAGCAGCCTGCTGCCAGTCCGTCTCGAACAAGCCATTGGCAACGTCCTCCGGCTGCATTTCGCCCGTTATCAGCGGATTTTTCGTGATTTTCGCCAGCAGTGCGCCCACGTTCTCGTACTCTTGCGCAATGGATTCGCTGACTTCCTTAGCGGGCAACTCCACCCCTGCGTCCGCATACACGCTCTGCGACGCATTCCACTGATGGAGGATTTCCGCGATATGCCGCATATCCTCTTCGAGATTCAGGTGCAGTGTTCCGCCCAGCACATCACCGCTGATGTAGACATCCGCGCCGCGAGTCTGCACGCCGTAATCCAAAATGGACTGGCCATTCAGAAACAGCTCACACGAGGTGAACCCCTGCCGATAGACCTCCACGCGCAGGGCATCCAGCAAATCCCGATACGCGGTTTCCGCCGCTTCCTCCATTTCCGCCACGAGCGCCCGCCCGTTGAAATCGCGGAAGGTGATGGTCGTCAGCGTCGCTTGGGGCGCGTTTTCCTCCGCCAGTCCACACAGCGGCAGCATCAGCGCCAGCGTCAGCAGAATCGCAAGCAGCTTCTTCATTCGTCAGCCTCCTTGACATTCGTTTGTGCGCTTTTCAGCATTCCATTACCATTATATCAAAAAAAACACCTGTTGCAAGCGAATATGCGCAAGTTTTACAATTCCATGCCTGAAAGATGCAAATTTGCGTCTGAAAGCGCAGCTTCGCGGAAAAATGCTTGATGCCGTCATGCAAAATTTCTGTGAATGGCGCAAAAGGCCGTTTTCCCCTCTTGTGAAGCGCGAAAAAATATGCTACAATAGACAGAGTATTCTGGATTACTGAAAGGAGCTAATTCGCATGGAATTTCTGACCAAGCTTTTGGGCATCGCCAGCGCCGTTGCGGAAACCACCACCACCACCGGTGCGGCCGACCCTGCCGCCGTCACCACGGATTCTGCCGCTGGCGGCATTGTCGGTATTCTCTTCAGCCTTCTGCCGCTGCTGCTGGTTTTCGTCCTGATGTACTTCATGATGATTCGCCCGGAGAAGAAGCGCCGCAAGAAGGAGCAGGACATGCTCGCATCCCTGAAGAAGGGCGACCGCGTGTGCACCATCGGCGGCATCTACGCCACCATCGAGAGCATCAAGGACGACACCATCACCCTGAGCGTCGGCAAGGGCGACCAGACGATGGTTGTTGCGCGCTGGGCGATTCGCTCGGTGGAAGATGTGACCATCGAAAACGAGACCGAATCCCTGAACTAATCGCAAAATTCCCGGCTTCGTGCCGGGTTTTTTTTGTGCCCGATTTTCCCGCCGCGCATATGCTGGGAGTGAACAGCTCACACGATGGGAGGAATCGCCATGAATCAGCGTCCGAATTGCTGCCGTCCCATGCCGCCGCAAGCGCCTTGCCCGTGCAGACCGCCTTGCCCGCCGAAACCCGGTTGCCCGGCTTGTCCGCCGACGCAGAAGGGCATTTTATTGCCGCGAATCCTCGCCAGCGGGCGGGAGTGGCAGCGCCGCGCGTGTGTGGCGCTGTACGTCGGCGGTTTGCCGGAGGATGCAAACGGGCGACTGCAGCTCGTCGGCGTTACGGCGTGCGGTGACGCGGATTGGGAGATTGCGCCGTACCAAGAACCGCGCCCGTGCGGCTGCCGCGGATGCCGACCGTCTCGACCCGCGCCGTGCTTTCTGCGGGTGAATATTCCGGTTGTTTGCCAAGTGCAGGCGGAGTGCGGGCAGGTTTTGCGCGGCGAAAGTGTGCTGACGACGGATGTTGCGCTGCCGATTCGCTGTGTGCAGGCGGAATGCTGGCGCAACCAGATGATGGTGCTTCCGTGTGTTCGGCTGATTGACGGCGGCGCGCCTGTGTGTGCGGATGGCTGCCGTCCCCCTGTGTTTGATTGCACGATTGAGCTGCTCGTCGAAGCCTACATGACGCGATGGGAAGCGTGCGGCACCCCTGCGCCGACTTGTCCGGATTTACCGCTATTCCCCCCGCCGCCGTTCGGGTGACAAGGGCGTTTGGAAGACCCAAGGGGCTTTGCCCCTTGACCCCAGCAGGGA
>ENA-OOZY01001330-OOZY01001330.1-human-gut-metagenome-genome-assembly--contig:-NODE-1330-length-15091-cov-6.141394_pt1 | contig 15091 bp, 14 predicted proteins | sample MGYA00241047_ERZ501410 | MGnify/ENA primary metagenome ERZ501410 (study PRJEB25962, sample SAMEA2042621) | human gut metagenome | biome: human gut; feature: human-associated habitat; material: faeces... | reverse complement strand
CTCCTGCCGTAAAGCCTCCTGCAGCACAGCCGGGTCATGGGGCTGGGCCTCATACCGCAGGAAATTTCCCAACACCCGGTCAGGGCTTCCGTCAAAATACTGGCCATCCGGGATGTCACGGGTTCCATGCTCATAAAAGAGCCGGTTCACGCTCACCGGCTGGGAGGCTTCAACGACGTGCCGGAAATGCTGCTGATAGTCCAGCTCATAGAGATTACCCCGGATGGTGCCGCCCTGTGTGCCGGTCAACTCCACCGCATAGGCCAGTATCTTGTCACGGGTCTGTTCTCCATAGAACTTCCATGTGTTGTGCTGCCGGGTGCCTTTCAGGAAAACGTCACGCTCCCGAAAACAGTATGTCCCAGAGGGCCGGGACATCCAAAGCAGGGCCTTATCCACGGCCTGATCGCTGGCGGCGTCCCGATGGATAATGCTTTTGTCAATGTCAAAGTCATTCTGATAAAAGGCGGTATGCTGTCGCATGATCTGTTCCAGCGCGGCCAGAACATCCACATTTTCAAACTTCTGCATTTACTCCACCTCCAATCCCTTTGATTTTTCCCGCGCCGGTGGCTTCTGGCCCTGTTCTGCCTTTGACGCTTGGAGCTGCGCCCGGATGGAGGGCTTTTCTTTCTCTCTGCGGGCTGCAAGCTGCAAGGCGCTGGGCTTTTCCCCAGAAAGGGGCTGGATGCACTTGATACGGTCAGTGACGCGGATAGTGGTATCGTTTAGCTGCCGCTGCCATGCCTCGGCCTTGGGCGACCAGCGAAAACCGTTGCTTTTCATCTCGTCGCGCACAGTGGCATCCGGCTTCCCCTCAAAGTAGATTTGCAGGCGGTTGGCCTCCCGGTTGATCTCCACGGTGCCGCCCTCAAACTCCCAGCCTACATAGGCCGCCTCCTTGTGCCGGGTCAATTCCTCAATCCGGCCCTTTAACCGGCGAATTTCGGCGTTATTGTTGGAGAGCTGCCATGACTGGAACGGCTTTTTCTCATAGTGCCAGCTTGACGCCATATCCGCTTTCAGGTTTTCAATGCCTTTTTCGGTCAGGTGGGGGCATCCATCCAGCGTCCCATGCTTGCGGTAGTAGGCATTGACGGCTTTCATCAGCTCTTGTGACGCTTCCAGCTTTTCCAGTTTCTTTTCCAGCTTGGAAACGGCCTGCGGATCGTCGGCGCTGATTCCACCCATGCCGGTGCTGCGGATTTTATCAAGTAGGCCCTGAATGTACTGAAATTCCTCCATGTTGCGGTCACTGGCGGCGTTCTGCTTTTCCTTTGCCCGTACCGGGAAATTCGCAGGCCCGGCAATCAGGACAGAGGGAACGCGGGCGGTGATCTCATAGCCCTTGTTCATGTTCTCCGCTAACTTGCGGGCGTAGGTATCAAGGAGCTGGTCTATCTTTTCGTGATACTCCGGCTCTACACGTTTTTTCTGGCGCTCCGCGATCTCCACGGCCTGATCGATATAGTGCCGGTATTCAGCCGTGGCGCTGCCGAGCCGGTAGTCGGAAAAGCTGATGGCTTCCTTGGCGCGGCGGGCGGCTCCCTCATTGATGGGATAATAGCGGACAGCCGTTTGTGTAGGCTCGGCCCCGGCGTTTCCTCCTGTGTCTGGCCGGAACCAGCCGCCACATCCTCAAAGGATATCTGTTCGGGTTCCTCCGGCTGCGGTTCGGGCGGCGTATTGTTGATAATGCCGTCAATCATGTTTTCGTTCTGTTCGGTGGACAGCTCGGCGGTACGCAGGGGATTTTCCCGTTGCGGCTGTTCAACCGCCACGGCAAACGCCTGTGTCCCGTTCCCCATGATAAGGTACTTGCCGTCTTCGGATTCATGGTGGAAGCCATAGCTTGCGGTCTCCATCTGCTCCCGGCTCATGTCGGTTACAAGAAAACTCCCCCTTGGCGTCTGGATGTTTTCGCCAGTCAGTAAGGCGTCCGGCGTGAGCTGCTTTTCCCGCTGGATGAAGAACTCCGGTACCTGTGTAAAGCCGAAGCTGTCTACATAGTGGGCGGTATCCTGTCCATTCTGGTGCAGCACTACCACGTCAGAAACGGAAAGTCTATGTCCCTTAAAGTCTTTTGGGTGGTCGATATTAAATGTGAGGTAAATGTCCTCCAAAGAGGTGTTTTGATTCAGCGGCGCAGTATAAACAAGGTCATAGTTGGTCCTATCTACGGTCAGCCCTGCGGCCTGCAAACGCTCGTATGGTTCAAACCGATAGTCGCGGGTTTCCTCCCCGCCTCGGAGCTGATAGATAGAAAAGGTGTCCTGCTGGGGCGCTTCATAGCCAGCCGCCGCATATTCCTCCACGGTCATACCGGCTGCGGCGGCCTCCTGTGCGATCTCGGCCTGCACCTGCGCTTTGTAGTCCTGCAAGGTCTGGTCAAAATCGGACAGCTTCGGCGGCTCCGGCAACTGATACTGGCCCTGATTCAGCATGGGGCGGCACTCCTGCACATAAGAAAGAACCGCATTACAATAGGAAGTTTCCTCCGGCGTCAGGGTTTCCCCGGATTGTAACCGGCCCTGTGCGGCCTGCTCCATTTGTGACAGACTACAATGCAGCTTCATGTAGGGGATAAACTCATGCAGCAGCATATCTCGATGGGCCTTATCCTGTTCCCATGCCTCCGACCCGCCAGTGGACAGCACATGATTTTTCCAATGTTCATCCTGTGCGTAAAATTCGTGATAGCTCTGGATATGCTCGATCAGGGAACCGTCCCGATCTCCAAAGTCCTGCCGTCCTTCGTAGCTGTCCGGCTCACCCTGAAAAATGCAGTCAATGCGGAACTTGGTTTTGTCATAGCCCATATTTTCCGGGTATTCCGCATCCAGCCGGGCAAACAGGGCGTCGGCCTCATGCAGCGGCATTTGCTGGCCGTCCTTTAGGTGGGGGCTTTCACTCCATATCACGGTTACAACCGGCTCCGCTGCCGGGTCAAGGGCCGGGGGTCTGTTCTTCCTCGGCCTGTGCCAGTGCAGGGATAGCATTTGCCTGTTCGGCAGCTTCCTGAAATGTTGCCAGTGCGTCGCTGGCCAGAATGTCCGTTACCAATACCTGTGCTTCCAGGTCGGCAAGGATTTCATCACGGGCTTCCAGCAGGGACAGATCGGGATTGTCAAGCTGTCCGCCGTCCAGCGCCTTAAAATCAGGGCCGTACAGGGTATAGTCATAGCCGGTTTCGGTGGTCTGGACAAAAAGGGTATTTCCATTATCCAACTGATAGGCGGCCTCTTGTTCCTTTGGCTGCTATTCCTGCTGGGCCTCACGTTGCTGCTGAAGCTCTAACAGGTGGATTTCCATTTCATTGATAAGGTCATTGGCAGCGGCCTGGATCGTTTCAAGGGATGCCTGTAATTCTTCCAAATTCCTGCCGGAACTCCAATTTGCGATATATCCAAAGGAATAGTCGGACGTGTCCAGCCCCCAATACTGACATACCGCATAGGCCACGCTCTCGGCCTGAACCTCGCGGGTGGCCTTGTCCGGCCTTTTGTCCTCCGCAAGATGGAGGTTTTTCTCATACAGGCGGGCGTGGGCGACTTCATGGATGGCGGTCTTTAGGGTCTGCAATTCGCTCATGCCCTCATTGACAGCAATGCGCTGTTCATTGTAAAAGCAGCGGCTCTTGGCCCCGTCCAAAATCGGCTCAATAGAAATGGCATAGGGGGACGATTTTTCCAAAGCCGCCTGCAATTCCTCAAACCGTTCCACGTCTCCGGACAGCATATTTACATGGGCCTCTGGAAGCTCTTTGCCCTCGGTCTGGCTTATGTCATACACCGATACCACACGATAATCCGGCACCGTGATTTCCTGTTCGTCCATCAATGGCTTGCCGTCTTTGTCCTTGATGGGTTCGCCGGTATCTGGGTCTTTCTTGGGAACGCGCTTTTTGACCTTGTAGAAGTTGGGGGCTAAAATTTTTAGGCCCCGTTCTCCCTGTTTGCGGGTTCGTTCAAACTCGGATTGCCATTTCCCGGCCCCGGCGACAAGGGAAGCGTCCAGCTTCTGCAAGAAAATCAGCATGGTATTTCGGAAACTGTATGTGTGGAACTTGGACATTGAAGTGAGATAGAATTTGTAATTTTCGCTGTCCAGAACACCGCGCACACCAGCTTCAAGCCGGTCGGTGATCTCTTTCATGTACTCGTCCTTGGTTTTGCCCTTTAAGATAATCGGGGCTGCCATCGGCAGAACGGCAGCGGGGGACGCCTGTTCGGTACGAAAGGCTTCCCGGTCAGCTTCCGGCTGGGGATAGGACATTACCCGGTATTCCTCCGGCACCGGCTGGCCCTCATGGACACGCTGCCACTCGTCGCCGCTTCTTACGATATAGCCGTACTGCGTAAATGTGCCCTGTTCCTGCTGGGAAATGTGGCGTCCAAACTGCGCCGTATCAATCCCGGTTTTCCATTCCTGCGGCATATCCACCATGCCGGAATGGTTCAGATAATAGTCGCCCAACTGCCCGGCGCTCATAACGTCGGGAAGATGCACATAGTAGTCCACGTTCTCGGTGTAGTCGATGATCTGGCCGATGCTCTCAAAACCGCCACGGGGATTTTGCAAAGCAGCGTTTAGCTCCGCGATCTCGGCGGCGTCAAGCTGGCCCAGCCGGGCAGCAAGGAAATTTAATTCGTCCACGTCGGCGGCCAGTACCATGTCATAGGGAATGGCGAGGTGTCTGTCCTCTGGGCAGGAATACCCGTTGATAAAAAAATCCTGCGGATTATCGGCGGTAATCCCGACATCCCGCAGGGCGGCTTGCAGCTTTTCGGTTGTGGTGGGCAAATTCAGCCAGACGCCTTGTTTGCCCTGTTCAAAAAGCTGGTGATTATGGACTTGGATAGAAAATACTTCGTTCACGCGGTCACTCCTTTCTTTGTCCTGTTCCATCAGACGGTGCATCAGCTCGTAGTCCTCAATGCTCATGTGGCCGTCATATACATAGGGGTCTATTTCTTCGCCGTTGTAGGGCTTTTCATAAAAGGGAAGCCCCACTTCATGGGCCTTGGCCCGCGCTTCCTCCAACACCTCCGGGGGCAGCACATCGTCGTGGGCCTCAATAAACTGGGTAACATCATTCAGGCCGTTTTCATAGTGGCGGCGTACCCCGGCGGCCAGCCCGTCAAGGCTCATGCTCTCGTCCAGATAGCCGCAATAGTAGCTGTTTAGGATAACGGCCTTGGGGTCTGCGGCCTGTATTTCGGCAAGCCGCATCTTATCCTCCGGGTACAGGGTTTCGCCCATTTCAAAGTGAAAGCTCTCGCTGTTCCATGAACGGCCCTCACGCCAGAACGCCACCCACGCAATGCCATCCCGCAATTCTTCCTGTTGCTGTTTTACAGCCTCCCGTAAACTTGCCATGTATGGTCTCCTTTCTTTGAAAATAGGGGTTTGGGGATTCCCCCAACAAGCAAAAATCCCCGGCCCGGCAGGGAACCGGGTCGGGAGATTTTACCGGGAGTGTGGCTACACTCCCTATGCTTGCTACGTTACTTCGTCAGCTTTTCCTCTCAATCCGATAGTTGACGTATGTCCTGCCCGTATCAGCTAAAAGCACCGTCCCGTCGTAGGTTTTGCCGGTCTTTACGGAATAGAGGCCCTTTACCTTGACCTTTCCGTTTTTGAGCAGCGCGGCGGCGATCTTCGGGGTGAACGCTTTCTTGCGTTCCTCAAAGAATCGGTCATTCTTCCACATGACAAACTGGCAGGCTCGGTTTCCGCAGTAGTAGTTTTTCTTGCCCTCGTAGACGTTCTCGCCGCAGCGGGGCCAAGTCCCAATAACCACGCGCTCGGCCTGAAACAATTTCTGCTTATCCTCACTGATACAGGAATGGGTCTGCACCAGCTCCCGCGCCTGCGCCTCAATACCGTCCATAAACTCGTCCGGGTCGGCCTGCCCCTTGGCGATCTCGGTCAGACGGCTTTCCCATTCAGCGGTAAGCTGGGGAGAAGTGAGTGCATCCGGCAGCACCACAGCCAGATTGATGCCGTCCTTGGTGGGAATGAGCTGCTTGCCTTTTCTCTGGACAAAGCCCATCTTCACCAGCTTTTCCAGAATGGCGGCGCGGGTGGCCGGGGTTCCCAATCCTTTGCGCTCGGTGTCCTCCGGCATATCCTCGGCCCCGGCCCGTTCCATAGCGGACAACAGCGTATCTTCTGATACATTTTGTCAAGGTGGTTTTAAGAAATTTTCCCGCAATCGTTCATAATAAGCCGCTTGATTTTATCGCTCATAGTTTCCTTGCTGGTGGTGCTGAAGTGGATTTTCACCCGATAGGTCGTGTTTCCGATTTTCTTCACAATATCGGGCTGTTCTGCTTCCTTTACGGTCAGAGGGGAAGCGTTTGCGGGGGTGCTGGCTTTATTGCTCATAGGCTCTCCTTTCCATGAAAAAGCCCTCATGCTACGGCGCACAAGGGCTTATAGTCATTCTTCTATAACTCTGAAAGTGCGAAAGTGCAAAGCGCAAAGGGTCTGCGTTTTGCACTTTCAGCTTGCGGGTTCGGGTGGCTGCTTCTTCTTGATGAAGTTGTACCATTGACCGCCGACACGCCTTGCGCCTAAAATGCCGCCCATGTTGCGCTTGGCGTTCTGTACCGTCCTTTCGGATATTCCGGCTTCGGCGGCTGCTTTTACGATTTCCTCGCTGGCAAGCTCCTTTCCGTCTGCCAGTAGGTCAAGTATCAGCTTTTCAGCCTGTTCGGTTTTGGTGGCGTTGTTGCCGCCCGCGCCGGACAGCAGCTCGTCGGCGGTTATATCATATTCGCCTATCCACGAAAAGCCCGTTTCCGGGTCAAGGCAAAAGGCAACGGGCTTGCCCTCCGGCGCAAGGGAAGATTTGTCATGGACGATAACGCGCACATTCGGTTCTCGCTTCACGCGCCCGATTAAAAGGACGCTCCTTGCTGCGGCTCTAAAGTCGATAGAACCTAAGCCCCTGTATGCGCTCTGTCCTCCGGCAGCTTTGTTGAGATGTCCGATAAGGATAACGGCGCACCCGGTACGCTCCGCAACTTCGGCAAGGCGGCGAAAAATGGGGCGGACCTCGTTTGCCTTGTTCATGTCGGCTTTGTCGCCCATATACGCCTGTATGGGGTCAAGGATAATCAGACGCGCCCCGTTCTGCGTGATTGCCTTTTCTATGCGCTCGTCGGAGAGGGTAAGCTCCCGCTTGGCTTCATCAATCACAAGTACGCGGTCAAGGTCGGCTTCTGCTTCCATCAAGCGGGGCTTGACGGTATCGCCCAGCCCGTCCTCGGCGGTCTGGTAAATCACTTGGAATGGCGGCAAGGGCTTCATTCCCGGCAGCGTTCCCCCGGTGGTGCAGGCGGCGGCAAGGCGTAGGGCAAAGGTGGTCTTGCCCTCGCCGGGATTGCCTTGCACAATGGTTACTTTCCCAAAGGGAATATACGGCTCCCATAGCCATTCAACGGTCTGTGTGTCAACCTCGCTCATGCGGATAATCTCAACGGTTTCTTCCTGCGGCGGCTCTTTCAAGCCGTAAATCGCTTCCCGGATATACTTCCCGTCCGCGATTTCTCCCCGGCGCGTCTGCACCTCGTTCCAATCTTTGAAAAGGGGAATAAGACGGTGGACGGTCAAGCCCTCCGGCACAAGATCTGCAAGGCGGCTGCAAGCATCGTTTCCGGCTTGGTCGCTGTCAAGGCAGAGATAGACGGTCTGAATGTCTGGACGGTCAGAGAGGAAGCGTAAGAGGGCTTTCTCGCCTACGCCGCCCAACGATAAATAGCTCTGCTTCTGCCAGCCCTTTTTGAACAGGCAGAGGAAAGATAAGAGGTCTATCGGGGCTTCAAAGACAAACAACCTTTCGCCCTCGCCACGGTAGCAGAAGTTAAAGGATTTGTCGCTGCCTTTCACATCAAGCCGAAAACTCCCGGCTGTGCCGCGCTGATGGGCGTATCGCGGTATGCCGCTTTCATCTCTGCCGACGAATACGGCGTTATGGTGGGCGGCTTCCTCGTAAATGTCGCCATTGGAAAGAAAAAAGCCCGTCACATCTTCATCAATGCGGCGGGCTGCTGTGAGGTAGTTCCTCGCTATGCGGTTGTCGGTGCTGCGGGGTGGCAGTCGGAAGTCGGATAGGGGCGCGGGGCAATGTCTGTCCGGCGGCGGGGCGGCTCCTTTTTCGCCTGTCAGCAGTTCAACGGCTTCGGTGAAGCTCTTGCCGAAAAACTCCATGACAAAATCAACGGGGCCGCCGCCCTTGCTCTGGCTGTGCCTGTACCATTTGTTTCCCCGGACGGTCAAGCTGTCGTGCCGTTTCCAACGGTATTCATTCCCGGCGCGGGTAAGCTGCTCGCCCTGTGATTGCAGGAAAGAAACAAGGTCGGCTTGGTTGGCGCGGTCTATCTGCTCTTGGGTGTAATACATGGTTAATACCTCTCTTTCTGTGGTTGAATTGTTCATAGTTTTGAAGTAAAATAAAGTCAACAAACTTGAATTTGACAAAGGAGTGTGATTGTATGAAAAGGCAACTGCAAGGTATAGCATTGATTTTAGTTAGTATCCTGCTGATGTTAGGATATGGCAATGTGGCTTTTTTTGATTTAAGTTTCAAATGGGCTTTAATCTTTTCAGTTATCGGCATTACTGGCGTTATAATGACATTTTTACCCGATAAGAAGTGAACACATTCCTTTGTCGGATGGGAATAGAGGACGGACAGGCAAATCAGCTTGCCCGTCCTTTTCTTTATCGCTCCTGTTCCTGCCGCTTGGTGTGGTTCTGTGTCTGCTCCGGCTGCTCGGCTTTCAGTGCAATATCAACGCACTTGCGTATCTTCTGAAGCTCGGCAACCTCGGCGCGGGTAGCTTTCAGTTTGGTGTAGTCGGTATCTCTCTGCTCTTTGAGGTCGGCGTATTCATGTTTCCATTTGGAGATAGGCAGCGTCTTTGTATCTGTCAGATTTGCATGGAGATAGCGGCTTGCTGCGTTCCATAGGGTCAGTTCGGCGCGGTGGGCTTCCTCATACTTATCCCGTTTGTTCGTCCAGCCGTTTTTCAGCTTTTTCAGTTCGGCATGAATGGGCTTATACTGCAAATAATTCTCGCCGTTCTCTATCAGCTTTTGCAGTTCTTTCATGCGCTGCTCGGCGGTTTTCATTCCCTCCCGGATTGAATAGGCTCTATCACTGACAGAGGAAAGGGCTGCGTCCAGCTCATCAAGATTAGAGATACCATGCTCGGAAAGATAGTTGACCGCTGCCGCTATGGTTTTCAGTTCGTCGGCTGCGTGTTGGTGCTGCCAACTTTGCGAATACTTCCGGCTCTTTTCTCTCTGAACGCTCAAATACTTCATCAGCAGATTTGCAAGGTTGGGAGATTGCGGCGGCTGTTTTGGGGCGGTTTCCCGCGCTTTGAACAGGTCGGCAATCCATTCTTTGAGCTTCCCAATCTGCGCCCGGATTTCCCGGATAAGGCGGTTTGCCTTTTGAATATTGCGGTTCAGTTCGCCTTTCTCGGTGGCGATACCTTTCTTCTCCATCTGGCAAGCCGCCACGCCCATGTGGACGGTGGGTATCTCGTCAATGCCGCGCTCGGCGTTGCTGCGGTGGTCGATACGCTCCGGGCTTCCGTTCCTCTCCAAAAAGTCGTTGGTAAAGTCAGCCCATACCTTGCGCCACAAGAGGGTGTTGTCCTTGTCGTTCCAGCCTGTAAGGTCAATTTTGTGCGTCTTGTATCTGCCGCTTGGCAAGCGGATACGCTCACCGTTTTCATCAAGGTCATATTCCTTTTTGGACTTTGCCGCCCACGCGCCGCGCCCGTCAAGGGGGCGCATGGTAAGCATGATATGACAATGGGGATTGCCGCTGTCGGTGTCGTGAATGGCAAAATCCACACACATTCCTCTGGAAACAAATTGAGAGGAACAGTATTCCCGGACAAGCCGGATCTGTTCCTCTCTGGATAATTCTATGGGGAGCGCCGCGTCAATCTCTCTGGCAAGCTGGGCGTTCCCGGCTTTCTCGTAAAGCTCCACGCTGTTCCACAAGGTTGAACGGTCAGCGAATGAGGGCGGTGCGTGGGGCGGCAGCATGATTTCTGTATGGGCAACGCCGCCTTTGCGGGTGTAGTCATGGGTCATTCCGTCCCATTCGTTTGTCAGCTTTTCGCCGCTTCGGTAGGCGGCTGCGGCAACGGCTGATTTGCCTTTTCCTCGGCTCACAATGCCGATGTTCCAATGGTAAATGGCTATGGGTATCACCTCCCGGATAGGATAATAAAACCCGCAAAAATGGTACAGACGCCAACGGCGGGTGTACTGTTTTTGTGGGTGTGCAGGGATAGCCGCGAAGCGGCGCAAGGGGTGCAGCCCCTTGTTGCGGCAAAGCCGCCATATCGGAGCGCGGGGAAATCTCCCTGTGCGGAGATAAGCCCTCGGCAGAGCGCACACGCCCGCAAGGGTGTATAAGTGCGCCCTTAGTTCCTAAGGGATTTTCAGCTTGTCGTTTCCTCGGCTCGTTTTTTCAAAAACTCCCGTACCAGCTCACTCGTTAATGCAAGCCGGAGAAGCGCGGCAGCTTCCTCGTCGGTCATGGTCTTTGCTTCCGGCACAATGCTTTCAAAGACCGCGCCCCGGACGATAAGGCGGTGGCTGCGCGTTCTGCGCTCCTCTTTGGATAGCTTCTGACGCAACATCTTTTCCCGGTTCTCAAACTGCCGGATTTTCTTCTTTCCGTCCTCAATCTCGGCTTGCAGCTCCTCGCGGGTTTTCTCTCTTGGCTTTGTCATGGGTGGTCGCTCCTTTCTGCTCATAGGCATAGAAAAAGGACAGTCGATTTTCTCGGCTGCCCTTTTGGGGAAAAACTTTTTCTCTCTTATTCTGTTAAAATTTCTTCTACTGCGGAAATGTGATTTGCGTCATACTCAATTTCTAAAGCTCCGCCAATCGTATCAAATGCTTTTAGTTTTGACAAATCCGTTTCTGCGTTTGATGTTACAATAATATGAAGTCGATATGGATTTTCATATACAGCAGAAGAAGAAACAAATGGTAACTCCCCATTACTCATGGCAGTGCTGACTTTAGCTTGTAATTCAGTGATATATTCTAATGTGATGGTTCCATTAGAAGTTTCCATATCATCATGTCCTGTTCCATATTCAGCAGGAGTATCGGAACCTACCTCATGGTAGGTATCTTCATCAACAGGCGCGTCAATGATTATATCGGGAATGTTGTTTTGCTCAGTTCTTTCTACGCCCTCTTTGACATAAAACTGATATGTCCCGTTTACCTTTACAATGCAAATAGCGTCATCTTTAGGGAAGTTGACAAAATGGTAAACCGTTTCTCCAATCATTCTTTCATCTTCGCTATCCCCCACAATACCCATAACATTGCCTAAATCATCTGCGGTAATCTTATAGGTGTTTTCAGCAGTCAATCCTGTTGCATTTTCATCTATAATTCCGAAAATTTTTCGTTCAGAAAAAGAAATCGGGAAATAAAGAACATCGCTTCCTTCCATTGTAAACCCATAGGCGTTTTCTTCTATAGCGGGTGGGGTGTCAGGGGTATCATTTCCAATGAATCGGGGAAGTGCAAATGCACCGATTATAACAAGACATAGGCAAGCTGCCATAGCTCCCCACTTAGTCCAATTCTGTTTCTTCTTTTTCTTTCCTGCTTTCTTTTTGTAGTTGAGGGCTTCATCAACATATTTTGTATCAAGTTCGCTCATAGCGTCGGAAAACTTCTTTGCATTCATACAAATACCTCTCTTTCAATCAAATATTGCTTCATTTTCTCGCGGATACGGGTCAGCCGGACAGAAATGTTTTTTTCTGAAAGCCCCATAAACTCGGCTATGTCCTTATAGCTGTCAGAAAACCAATAGCGGCGCATGAAGATAACTCGGTTTTCGAGGGTCAGCGTGTCCAAAAATTCTCCAATGATACGGGCTAATTCTCTGGCTTCAATTTCATCTTCCACGGTTTTCTGGTCTGCGATATAGCCCTCGATTTCCTCTAAGGCAATCGTATAGTGTCCGCTTCGTTTGGCTGCTTCCTTTCTCCAATAGATTTTGAGCGATATGTTCCGAACGATTTTCACGATGTAGCTGAGCAACGGGTTAGGCCGTACCGGGGGAATAGCGTTCCATGCGCCTAAGTAAGCGTCATTGACACATTCCTCCGCGTCCTGCCTGTTGTTCACAATGTTATACGAGAGGTTGTGGCAGACTGTTCCATATTTATTATCCAGCTCCCGTATGCCTTGCTCGGAACGCTCAAAAAACAGGTCTATGATTTTTTCATCATCTATCATTTCACCGCCTCCTTTCCGGCTTCACTTATATACTACGGTTTTCGCGGCGGATACTACATCAAATCCAAAACTTTTTCAAAAAAATTATACCATACTTCGCGTGAGATTGCTCGCGGCAGCTTTCGCTGCTTCACTGGCGGCTCTCCGGCGTTCCTCGCTGTATGGGGCGGTCAGACGGAAAGAGAAACGCCCCTTGCGGATTTCAAACTCCATGCAGCCCGTGTCCGGGTCTGCGTCGGTCTGGCGGCACTGGTCGGGGTGCTGTCCGGCATAGGCGGCAAGCCGCTTCTTTAAGTCGGTGTTGTGGGTGCGGATATGGATAAGGGGGTCTTTCTCGTCAAACCAAATATCGGTGGTCTTTTCCTGCTTCGTAAGCCCTGTTCTCATAAACTCTCCTTTCTGCGCCCCTGTTACGCAATAGGGGCATTTTTCGGGTGTTTTTCCCGGCTCTTGACTTGGGGAAAATGAGGATTTTCAAATAGAAACCGCCCGGACGGGGAGTGTATCGTTAGGGCGGCTGTTATCGCAAGATTTCTGTTTTTTCCGGCTCTTGACCGTCAGACATAAATTAGCTCATGCTATGTGTTCTCCTTTCTGCTCGGCGGCAGGGGGCAGCTGCTTGGCTTGCTCTTGTTCCTGCTGCGCTTTCCATTGTCTGCGTTTCTTTTCCATATAGCGTCGATTGTATTCTGCTTTTTTTGCTCGGCGGCGTTCCTGTTCCGCTAACGCGGCCTTTTCTTCCTCGGTCAGTTTCACTTCCTTGTGAGGGATGTCCACCTTACCAACAAAATTAAAGAAAATTTCAATTTCCTGCGTTCTGCTTGCTCCTTTGCCCTGGGCTTGGTGGACGAGGATTTTTTCTACAAACTCATTTATCATGGCAGGGGTCAACTCGGAAAAGTCTGTATATTTTCTGACAAGGGAAAGAAACTTTTCGGCGTTGATGGTTTCCCTGCTTATGCGTTCAAGTTCCTGTTGGTCTTGGGAAATGATTTCTGTCAAATCGCTTAGCTCGGCCTCGAAATCTCTGAGCATTTGTTCAAAAAGGGTATCGGAAAGTCGGCCACTTACATTGTCCTCATAGAGCTTTCGGATTAGGCGGGTCAGTTCATCGGTACGCTTCTCGTTGCGCTGCTTCCGCTGGCGAATGGATCTTGCAGCTTTTTCCTGCCTGTCCTCGGAAGCGGAGCAGACCTGTGCCATAAACTCAGCTTCATTGTTCAACGCATAGTCACAAACGCCCTTGATGGCTTCCAACAAAAGCTCGTTTACAACAGCAGTACGAATAAGGTGCGTCGTGCAGTATTTATCATAATGCTGGTTGCCCAAATCATAACGGGAACAGTTGTACTCGTCACGATCCGGACGCTTTTTCCCGTTGGGTCTGCCCGCCCAGTCACGCGCGTTTCCGGCCTTGCCCCTGTGGTTATACATCTTTGCACCGCAATCCGCGCAAAACATCAAGCCGGTTAGTGGATTGGCCTTTCCTATGCTGTCTGTCCGGCGAATGGTTTTCCGTAGAGTTTGTACGCGTTCCCATGTTTCCTTGTCGATGATAGCTTCTTGTGTGTTCTCAAAAATGACTAAATCCTCTTTGGGGGTCATTTTGACGCGCTTATCTTTATAGCTCTCCTTATAAGTCCGAAAGTTTACCGTATGCCCCATATATTCCTGCTTGGAGAGTATGTCGGCAACTGTACCGCCGCGCCATGTGTAGGGGTCTGCGGCATTGTAGTTTGATTGATGGTTTCCCATACCGCGCTGTGCAAGATAGTAAGAGGGGCGCTCAACCTTTTCCGTTGCCAATATGCGGGCAATTTCATACGGGCCTTTTCCCTCAATGGCCATGCGATAAATCCGGCGTACTACTTCGGCAGCTTCCTCGTCGATAATCCAATGGTCTTTGTCGTTGGGGTCTTTCTTGTAACCGTAGATACAGTGGTTGCTTGTGTGCTTGCCGGACATACCTCTTGCCCGTAAAACAGAGGTTATCTTACGGCTGCAATCACGAATATACCATTCGTTCATAATGTTCAAAAAGGGTGCAAACTCGCTGCTTTCCCGTTTGTCGCTATCTACTCCGTTGGTAATGGCAACAAACCGCACACCTTTCTCTCTGAACATCACTTCGGTGTAAAAGCCCACCTGTAAATAATCTCTACCGACGCGGCTCAAATCTTTAACAAGGACAGCAGCGATTTCGCCTTTTCCAATGCCCTCAATCATGCGCTTCCAACTTGGGCGGTCAAAACTTCCACCAGACCAACCATCATCTGTGAAGTGGACGCAATTCGTAAAACCGTTGGCTTTCGCATAGTCCTCCAGCATTTTCTTTTGATTGATAATGCTGTTACTATCACCTGTGAGGTCATCGTCACGGCTCAATCTCTCATAAAGGGCGGTGATTTTACCGTTGCCTAATTTCTTGGGTTTCATGGGAACGCTCCTTTCTATGGGTGATTTCTTATCCCCCTTTCACAGCATATATCTTCGGTGTAGGGCTTGGGCGGCGTGGTGAAATGCTCGGTGACAGAGGCGGCCACATCCGCAAAGGTCTGGCCCTCGGTCAGTTCCGGCAGCTCCCGTACCGCTTCGGCTTCCTCGTCGGAATCCGTTTTCAGGGAGGAACGGAAACGGCGGTCAATCTCTTTCCAACCGTCGTACAGCACTGTTTTTCCCTTTGCGGTAAAGGACTGTCCGGCACATTCAAATGTAGCCGTAACCGCTTCAAAGATATGTACTGCGGCGGTCGCCATGAGCAGACGCGCCCCGGCAAGGGTAAGGA
>ENA-OOZY01001269-OOZY01001269.1-human-gut-metagenome-genome-assembly--contig:-NODE-1269-length-15714-cov-2.573408_pt1 | contig 15714 bp, 13 predicted proteins | sample MGYA00241047_ERZ501410 | MGnify/ENA primary metagenome ERZ501410 (study PRJEB25962, sample SAMEA2042621) | human gut metagenome | biome: human gut; feature: human-associated habitat; material: faeces... | reverse complement strand
CAAGGCTCCCCGCGGGCACCTGCATGTTCTCCGGCACAAGCGTCCCCGCGGCGATCAGGCAGCCGTCCCCGATGACCGCGCCGTTCAAAATCGTCGCGTGCATCCCAATCAGGCAGCCGTCGCCCACCGTGCAGCCGTGCACAACGGCCCCGTGCCCAACGGACGTTCCGCGCCCCACCGTCACATCCAGCCCGGGACCGGTGTGCAGCACGGCGTTGTCCTGCACGTTGGAGTTTTCCCCAATGGCAATGTGCCCGGTGTCCGCCCGCAGCACCGCGCCGTACCAGACGCTGCTGTTTTTCTCAAGCCGCACGCTGCCCGCCAGTGTGGCGTTTTCGGCCACAAACGCCGCGCCGTTGTCGGCAGGGGCATGGTGGTTTATTGTGATGAAAGCCATACTATTGCATCTCCGTTCTTTTCGCGCATTTCCGCACGTTGTAGGGGTCGGCGTCCTCGACGACCCGGGCCGTTCACGGCCACCGTCAGGTTCCGCGGGCAAGCACTGCTCACCCCTACGAATTTATTATAACGCACCCAAACAAAATTGCAAACACCCTGCCAAATGTGCTACAATATTCCCGTAACCACAAAGGAGTTGTATTATGGCAATCAAAATGATCTGCAGCGACATTGACGGTACGCTGCTGCAATATGGCCGCAAAAAGCTGGAGGGCGAAATTTTCGACCAGATCCGCGCCCTGCATGACCGCGGCATCCTGTTCTGCCCGGCATCCGGGCGGCAGTACACCAGCCTGCGCCTGCTGTTTGCGCCGGTGGCCGACTGCTGTGTTTTCCTGTGCGAGAACGGCGGCGTGCTGTTCAAGGACGAGCACTGCATCGCCGAGAACCCAATGCCCCGCGCACTGGCGGAGGAAATCGCCCACGACCTGTGGGATCGCAGCGACGGCCAGGGCGAGGTCATGCTCTCGGGCCAGAACTGCGCCTATCTGATGGAGCGCGGCCTCGGTATGCTGGACCGCATCCAATTTATCGGCAACCGTTACAAGGTCATCTCCGACCCGTCCGAGATTCCCGAGGAGATCGTCAAGGTGTCGGTCTACCTGCATGAGGGCGTGGAAAAGTACACGGACCGCTTTGTGCCGCGCTGGCAGCAGGCCAACTGCGCCGTGGCGGGTCCGTACTGGATCGACACGACCACCGCCAACAAGGGTGTCGGCGTCGAGTCGCTCTGCCGCGTGCTGGGCTTCGCCCATGACGAGGTCATGGCCTTCGGCGACAACTACAACGATGTAGCGATGCTTGACCTTGTCGGCACGCCTTACATCATGGACGGTGCCGCCGCGCCGCTGCGCGCACGCTACCCGCTGCACACGCCCCGCCCGGAGGATGTGCTGCGGGAATTTCTCCGGAAATGATGATTCAACCCATTTATGGATGAATCGTACACATCCCACACAACTTTTTACCCAAAATAACCAAAGATTCAGCTTGTTTTTGGAGCTTTTTCCGTTGACGTTGGCGGCAGAGTATGTTATTATAATAACAGCTTAATTATTTGCGCTGCGCCCTACCGCACCGCATCTATGGGAGGAAAAAGCTATGAAAGAATTCACCTATACAATCAAAGAGCCCGTCGGCATTCACGCACGTCCCGCCGGCATGCTGGCCAAGGAGGCCAAGACCTGCCAGAGCACCGTCACCATTGTTGACAAGAACGGCAAGTCCGTTGACGCCACCCGTCTCATGGCTCTGATGGGCATGGGCATCAAGTGCGGCGACACCGTCACCGTCAAGATCGAGGGTGCCGACGAGGATACCGCCGCCCCCGCTCTGGAGAAGTTCTTCAACGAGCATCTGTAATTCCGGCATCATGTACGGCCGCGGCCGCCGCAGCAAGACGGCAGCCGCGGTTTTGATTTGAAGGAGGCTCCCCAATGATCACGATTCAAGGCAAGGGCGTTTCCGCCGGTGTCGGCGTTGGCCCGCTTTACTTTTACCGCCGTGCCACGGCGGAGATCAAGCGCTACACGGTGGAGGATACCGACGCCGAGTGGCACCGCTTCAAGGGTGCGCAGACCGGCGCAATCGAGCAGCTGGGCGTGCTGGCCGAGCAGGCCCGCAAGGAGGCCGGCGACGAAGCCGCCATGCTGTTTGAGACCCACCAGATGATGGCCGAGGACCTCGACTTCGAGGAGGCCATTGAGGATCGCATCGTCAACCAGAAAATGAACGCCGAGGCCGCCGTCTCCGACACGTCAGAGCAGTTTGCCGAGATGTTTGCCTCGATGGACGACGCCTATATGCAGGCCCGCGCCGCCGACGTCAAGGATGTCAGCCAGCGCATTCTGGGCATCCTGTGCGGCATCGTGCAGGGCGGCATTGCGTCCGATGTGCCGGTGCTGCTCTGCGCTGATGACCTGGCCCCGTCCGAGACGGTCCGCATGGACAAGAGCCTGCTGCTGGGCTTCATCACCCGGGAGGGCAGCTCCAACAGCCACACCGCCATCCTCGCCCGCAAGAAGCGGGTGTTTGACACGCCCATCTCCGAACCCGCCATCGTCGGCATGGGCGACGCGCTCAAGCCCGAGCTGGAGGGCCGCGCCGCCATCGCGGACGGCAGCACCGGTGCGCTGGTCATCGACCCCGACGACGACACCCGTGACCGCCTGCTGAAAAAGCGCGACGAGCAGCTGCGCCTGCAGCGCCTGCTGGAAACGCTCAAGGGCCAGGCCAACGTAACGAAGGACGGCAAGACCATCCGCATCTACTGCAACATCGGCTCGCCGGAGGATGTGCATGCCGTGCAGGTCAATGACGGCGGCGGCATCGGCCTGTTCCGCTCCGAGTTCCTCTACCTGAACACGACGGACTATCCCACCGAGGATCAGCAGTTTGAAGCCTACAAGCAGGTGCTGTCTGACATGGACGGCAAAGAGGTCATCATCCGCACGCTGGACATCGGCGCGGACAAGCAGATCGGCTACTTTGACCTGCCCAAGGAGGATAACCCCGCCATGGGTATGCGCGCGCTGCGCATCTGCCTGACCCGGCCCGAGATCTTCAAGACCCAGCTGCGCGCTCTGTTCCGCGCGTCCGCATTCGGCAAGCTGGGCATTATGTTCCCGATGGTCACCTCCGTCTGGGAGGTCCGTGAGGCCAAGCGCATGTGCGAGGAGGTCCGCCGCGAGCTGAAAAACGAGGGCATCCCCTACAGCGAGGATGTGCAGATCGGCATTATGATCGAGACGCCCGCCGCGGCCATCAACAGTGACCGTCTGGCAAAGGAGGTCGACTTCTTCAGCATCGGCACGAACGATCTGACCCAGTACACGCTGGCCTGTGACCGTCAGAACAACGACCTGGGCCGCTTCTACGACCCGCATCACCCCGCGGTGCTGCGCCTGATCCGCCTTGTGACCGAGAACGCCCACAAGAACGGCATCTGGGTCGGCATCTGCGGTGAGCTGGGCGCAGACTTGACCCTGACCGAGACCTTCCTCGCCTTCGGCGTGGACGAGCTCTCCGTCACGCCGCGCTCCGTTCTGCCCCTGCGCAACGCCGTCCGCATGACGGACACCCGCGAGAGCAGCGAGCGGATTCTGTCTGACCTTGATTCGGATTATACGGCACGATAAAACGACAAAAAGTAAAGAGACCGTCTGAAACAGGCGGTCTCTTTTTGGTTTATCCAGTTGTTTGCGGCCAGCCCTCTGGCCGCCGTGAGCGCTTGCGGCAACGGGAAAGTCCACGGGTTGCCACCGTAGGGGGCGGCGTCCTCGACGCCCCGCAGAGGAACTGCTAAATGGGCAGCGACGGCAAAGCTGCGGGCCGGGCATGCCCGGCCCCTACATTTATACCTCCGCCAGTTTGCACAAAAAACTTTCCACTCCCCTGCTCTGCCCATGTAAAACGCCGAAGTTATTAAATATACATTGACTTTACATATTTATGCAGTTATACTGTATACATCAACCAAGTGAGGGCTTGGGAAGGTACAAACATTTGAGATACATTGAATCGAGGAGATCATCATGAAAAAAATCACTGCTCTGATGCTCAGCTCCGCTATGATGCTGAGCCTGGCCGCCTGCGGCGGTTCCGCTTCCACCGAGACTGTTTCCAGCGAGGCTGCTTCTTCCGAGGCCGTTTCCACCGAGGAGGCCGCTTCTGCCGACGCTGCCGCGGTGACCACCGTCAACGCCGGCAAGCTGACGATGTCCACCAATGCCGCCTTCCCCCCGTATGAGATGACCACCGACACCGGTGATTTCGAGGGCATCGACATTGAGGTTGCGGGTGCCATCGCCAAGAAGCTCGGCCTGGAGCTGCAGGTCGACGACATGGACTTTGACGCCGCCCTGCTGGCCGCCCAGAACGGCAAGAGCGACATGGTCATGGCCGGTGTCACCGTCACCGACGAGCGCCTGAAGGTCATGGACTTCTCCGACACCTACGCCGAGGGCATCCAGTCCATCATCGTGCCTGAGGGCTCCGACATTGCCACCGCTGACGACCTGTCCGGCAAGGCCATCGGCACCCAGCGCGGCACCACCGGCTACCTCTACTGCACCGATGACTTCGGTGAGGAAAATGTCATCGCCTATGATGACGGTCTGACCGCTGTGCAGGCCCTGAACAACGGCCAGGTCGATGCCGTCGTCATCGACAACGCCCCCGCCCAGGAGTTCGTTGCGGCCAACCCCGGCCTGAAGATCCTTGACACCGCTTACGCCCAGGAAGATTACGCCATCGGCGTTGCCAAGGGCAACACCCAGCTGCTGGACGCCATCAACGGCGCTCTGGAGGAGCTGCAGGACGACGGCACCCTGCAGGCCATCGTGGACAAGTACATCACCGCTGAATAAGCGCTTTGCAGCAAGCGGAAAGGCACGCCGGTATCCCGGCGCGCTTTTCTTTTATTTAGTGTGATTTTTCCCGGAAATATGGTATAATACAAATGTCGCGCTGTAGGGGCCGCATATATGCGGCCCGCAGCCTTCCCGCAGGCAAGAGTTTGCCGGAAAGCCGCGGGCCGGACATGCCCGGCCCCTACAGGTGTGCTGAATTCAAACAGAAAGAAAGGTTGTGTTGCGGATGGAAGCACAGTTTGAAGCGCTTTCGGAGCTGGTCAAGAACGGCCAGAAACTGAACTTCGGGCAGGACTTCTTCGTAAAATTTTACCAGGCATTTCTCTACTCGGACCGCTGGCAGCAGTACATCAAGGGCGTGGGCACGACCCTGCTGGTCACGGCCATTGCACTGGTGCTGGGCGTTGTGCTGGGTGCCATCGTCGCTATGGTCCGCGTGGGCTACGCGCAGCAGAAGCCCCACCACCGCAACCCGATCCTGGGCATCTTCAACGCCGTAGCGCAGGTGTATGTCACCGTCATCCGCGGCACGCCTATGATGGTCCAGTTGCTCATCATGAGCATGGTCATCTTCGCCAGCAGCCGCAACTTCACGATGGTCGGTGCGCTGGCGCTGGGCATCAACTCGGGCGCCTATGTCTCGGAGATCATCCGCGGCGGCCTCATGGCCGTTGACCCGGGCCAGATGGAGGCGGGACGCAGCCTCGGACTCAACTACATGACCACGATGTTCGAGATCATCATCCCCCAGGCCATTCGCTCCATCCTGCCTGCGCTGGGCAATGAGTTCATCATGCTTTTGAAGGATTCCTCGCTGATCACGGTCATCGGCGGCAAGGAGCTGCTGTATGCCGCGCAGGGCATCATGAACCGTACCTATGAGCCTATGTTCCCGCTGCTCGGCGTGGCCGCGACCTATCTGGTGCTGGTCGTGCTGTTCAGCGCGCTGCTTGCAAAATTTGAGAGGAGGCTGGCGCAAAGTGATAGACGTTAAAGGACTGCAGAAGAACTACGGCGGCCTGCAGGTGCTCAAGGGCGTGGACCTGACCATCAACAAGGGCGACTGCGTTGTGCTGGTCGGCCCCTCGGGCTGCGGAAAATCCACGTTCCTGCGCTGCCTGAACCGTCTGGAGGAGCCGGACGGCGGCCATGTCATCTTCAACGGCAAGGAAGTCACCGACCACGACATTGACCATGTGCGCCAGAAGATGGGCATGGTGTTCCAGCATTTCAACCTGTTCCCCCACCTGACGGTGAAGAAGAACATCACGCTGGCCCCCGTGCGTCTGGGCCTGATGAAGCAGCCCGAGGCCGACAAGAAAGCCATGGAGCTGCTGGAGCGCATCGGTCTGGCCGACAAGGCCGACACCTACCCCAATATGCTGTCCGGCGGGCAGAAGCAGCGCATTGCGATTGTGCGTGCGCTGGCCATGAACCCCGACGTGCTGCTGTTTGACGAGCCGACCTCCGCCCTTGACCCCGAGATGGTCGGAGAGGTTTTGGAGCTGATGAAGGAGCTGGCCCGCGGCGGCATGACGATGGTCTGCGTCACCCACGAGATGGGCTTTGCCCGCGAGGTCGCAAACCGCATCATCTTCATCGATGAGGGTATCGTCAAGGTCGATAAGCCGCCGAAGGAGTTCTTCGCCAACCCCGAAAATGAGCGCTTGAAGGCATTTTTGTCAAAGGTGCTGTAAATTTGTATAGAAAGCGGTCTGCCGATGGATTTTCGGCAGACCGTTTTTTTGCCTGCGGGGACGCCCCCGGGCGGATATGGAATCCGCCCCTGCGCTTTCACCGCGCACGATATTCTGCTGCTATTATATACGCCCCGGCAAGTTGATTCTTTGCGCAAAATGTGGTAAAATAGCACTATTACTATGGATAACTATGCAACCACGATTTTACACATAAGGAACAGGTATTTTTATGGCTGAAAATCTGCAAACCACCCGCCCGGCTGACGAGGGCTGGACTACGGTCATCCGGCCCAAGACCGGCTGGTTCGACATCGACCTGCAGGAGCTCTGGCGCTACCGCGACTTAATTATAATGTTCGTCAAGCGCAACTTTACCGTGCTGTACAAGCAGACGATCCTGGGCCCCGCGTGGATCATTCTGAACCCACTCATCACCACCGTGATTTTCAACGTTGTGTTCGGCGGCATGGCCAACATGCCCACCGACGGCGTGCCCGGCTTTTTGTTCTACATGGCCGGCAATACGGTGTGGACCTTCTTTGCCAACTGCGTCAACAATACAGCCAATACGTTTGTGACAAACTCACAGATTTTTGGCAAGGTGTACTTCCCGCGCCTGACGATGCCGGTCAGCCAGGTGCTGACAAGCCTAATCAACTTCGGCATTCAGGCGGTCATGTACCTGATCTTCTGGGTGTACTTCTTTGCCACGGGCAGCGGCGTCACCTTTACGCTGTGGGTGCTGGCTGTGCCGTTCGTCGTGCTGGAGGTCATGCTGCTGGGCCTCGGCGTCGGCATCATCGTGTCGTCCTTAACGACGAAGTACCGCGATCTGGCAATTGCCGTCGGCTTCGGCGTGCAGCTCTGGATGTACGCCTCCCCCGTCGTCTATCCGCTGTCGATGCTGGATAACTCCCCGCGCCTGCGGGTGCTCGTCCAGCTCAACCCCATGACGTCGCCGATTGAGATTTTCCGCATGGCTACCTTGGGCACCGGCACGGTCACGACGTTCGGCATTGTGTACAGCCTGATTTTTACCGCTGCGGCGCTGGTTTTGGGCGTCGTGCTGTTCAGCCGCATTGAAAAGACCTTCATGGATACCGTATAAGAAAGGGGCGCGTAACTATGTCTGCAAATGAAAAACGCCCTGTCATCGAGGTCACGGGGCTGAAAAAGCAATACAAGCTCGGCCAGATCGGCGGGGGCACGCTGACCCACGACCTGCAAAGCTGGTGGGCCCGTGTGCGCGGCAGGACCCGAACACCGTCATCGGCACCGACCAGCGGCTGTTCGGCCAGACGTTTATGGCGCTGAACGGCGTTGACCTGACCGTCTATCAGGGTGAGGCACTGGGCATCATTGGCCGCAACGGCGCGGGCAAATCCACGCTGCTCAAGCTGCTCTCCCGCATCACCGCCCCCACCGAGGGCGAAATCAAAATTCGTGGCCGCGTGGCCTCGATGCTCGAGGTCGGCACCGGCTTCAACAACGAGATGACGGGCCGCGAGAACATCTATATGAACGGCGCGATTCTGGGCATGACCCGCGCCGAAATCGACGCAAAGCTGCCGCAGATCATTGAATTTTCCGAGTGCGGCGACTTCATCGACACACCCGTCAAGCGCTATTCCAGCGGCATGTTCGTCAAGCTGGCCTTCGCCGTGGCCGCGCATCTCGACAGCGAGATCATGGTCATGGATGAAGTTCTGGCCGTCGGCGATATGAAATTCCAGCAGAAATGCTTAGGGAAAATGAGCGACGTCGCCAATCAGGACGGGCGCACGGTGCTGTATGTCAGCCATAATATGTCGACCATTCGTCAGCTTTGCACCCGCTGCGTCGTGCTGGACAAGGGCAGGGTCATCTTTGACGGCGACGTGGAGCAGGCCATCGCGGTCTACATGGACACCACCGACGTCAACGTTGTCCACTACGACCTGGCCGACGTCGCCCGCATGACGGGCAGCGCGGGCAAGCGGTTCCGGCTGGAAACGCTGGATTTCGTCGGCAAGGAGTCGAGCGTGTTTGCCGATACCGAAAAGATGCGGGTAAAAATCACCTGGCGCGTTTCGGAGCCGTTCGCGGGCATCCACATGAAGATGAACCTCCACGCGCGAGATTCGACGCCCGTCGGCATCACCCATCCCGTCGACCTCGGCCCCGCCGAGCCGGGCAAAATCTACACCTCTGTGTTTGAATTTGACCCGAGTCTGCTGGGCGAGGGACAGTATTTCTTCTATCTCGACATTTTTGACGGCGCGCTGGCCCACGCGGTCTGCCTGGACAAGCCCGTGACCGAGTTCGCCTTTGAGGTGACAAACAGCGACCTGACGATGCCCGAGTGGGCGTCCGGCTGGGGCCGCATCCACTTCCCGCCCGTCAAGCTCGTGCAGGAGTAACGCATGAAACCGAATTTGTACATCTGCCACACCGCGTATCAGGTCTTGGTCGATCTGCTGCGGGCCGGGCGCTGCGCCGGCAAGCCCCACACGATGGTGCTCTCCGCCTCCGTGCCCGACACCGCCGCGCTGGCGGCACGTCTGGACGCGACGGGCGTGGTCAAGACTGTCCTTGTGGACGAGACGCGCTGGCCCGGGACCGTGACGGGGCTGTTTGCCCACCGGCGCGCGGCCCGCGCCTTTGAGAAGCTGTGCGGCTGGAAATTGAACCGTGCAGCGTTTGAAAACGTCTATATCCACAACGATTGGAGTGTGCTGGGCCGCTATTTGCAGGATTGCCGCGCCGGGTATATTCTGTGCGAGGACACGTTCGCCAGCACGCTCGGCCCTGACCAGCATCTTGTGACCGACCAGCGCGCCGCGGCGGATTTTGCCGCGAAGCAGCGCGGAAAAGGCTACCTGTACTGGGGCGACAGCCCGTGGTGCGTCCGCGTCGAGAGTGAGGACGCCGCGCGGTGTACGCTGTTCCCGGCGGACCGCATGGTGACGGACAGCAAGGCCAAACTGTTAGAGAGCCTGACCGACGACGAAAAAGCGATGGTGCGCCGCGTATTTTTGACGCAGCCCCTGCCCGAGAAGGCAGACGGCGCGACGCTTTTGCTGCCCCGCAGCTTTGTGGCCGACGGGCTGATGACCCAAGCGGAGCAGGACGCGATGTTCAAAGCGGTGGCGGAAAAATACGCCGTTGGGCCGCTCTTTATCAAGACACACCCGCGGGACACGACGGATTACGCCGCCCTGTTCCCCGATGCAGTCATTTTGGAGCGCACGATGCCCAGCGAGGTGCTGAACTTCTGCCTCCCCTTCCATTTCGCCCGTGCCGTCACCGTGCAGAGCTTCGTCCTGCGCGGCTTCACCGCGGCGGATGAGAAGATCCTGCTGACGCTGGAGGAGGCGAGGGAACTCCTATAAGCGGCTGAGGATGTAGGGGCGAACATTGTTCGCCCGTCAACTTTACGAAACAACGCTTTTTCGGGAAAGCTGTAAATGAGGCAAACAGCCGCGGGCGAGCAATGCTCGCCCCTACAGAGAGCTTCCCGCGGATATATTGAGGTATAAAACCATGAAAACAATCGCTGTGATCCCGGCGCGCTACGCCAGTACCCGGATGCCGGGCAAGCCGCTGGCCGATGTGCTGGGCAAACCGATGATCTACTGGGTCTACAAGGCCGCCAGGGCCTGCCCGAAGCTGGACGATGTGCTCATCGCCACCGACGACGAGCGCATTGCCGACGCCTGCAAAACCTACGATATGCGGTATATTATGACCAGCCCCGACCACGACACCCCCACCGGGCGCATCTGGGAGGTCAGCACCGTCGAGGACGCCGACCTCTACCTGCAGCTCATGGGCGACGAGCCGCTGGTCAACCCTGCGGCGTTCGACCTGATCCTGCCTGACACGCTGCCCGATGACCCCTATTACGTCGCGGTGCTGACGAACGTTATGGAGCACCCCGCCGACGTCATCGACTTTTCGAACCAAAAGGTCGTGACGAACGCCGCACGGGAGATCCTGCTGATCTCCCGCAGCCCCATCCCCTACCCGAAGGGCACGCTGGATTTCGAGTACGAGAAGGTCACCGGCATTCAGCTGTACAGCAAGCAGGCACTGAAATTCTACCATGATACGCCGAAATCTATCCTCGAAAAGGCCGAGGAAAACGACATGATGCGCTTTATCGAGAATGGCCACAAGGTACACGCCATCGTCAGCCCGTACAAGACGGTCAGCGTGGACACGCCGAAGGATCTGGCGCTGGTAAATGAAATTTTGAAGGAGAAGCAGCATGGCTGATATTAAACTGCTGGACTGCACCCTGCGCGACGGCGGCTATGTGAACAACTGGCAGTGGGGCTTCGGCTCGGCGCGCCGCATCATCCAGACGCTGACCCGCGCGGGCGTGGACATCGTCGAGGTCGGCTTTCTGCGCAATGTGGACGGCTACGACCCCGACGTGACGGTCTGCAACACGATTGAGGAACTGAACCGCCTGCTGCCCGACGAGGGTCAGCGCGGCCACACGATGTACTCCGGCATGGCGATGCGCTCCAACTACGACATTGCCAAGCTGTCCCCCTACGACGGCCACGGCATTGAAATCATCCGTATCACCGCCCATGATTACGACATTAAGGACGGCATGGACTTTGCCCGCCGCATCAAAGAATTGGGCTACAAGGTCTCCATCAACCCCATCAACATCATGGGCTACAGCGACAAGGACCTGCTCTGGATCTTTGAGCAGGTCAACGAAATTCATCCGTGGCAGTTCTCCATTGTGGATACCTTCGGCAGCATGCGCCGCCGCGATCTGGAGCGCATCGTCAGCATGGCTGACCATAATTTAGCCCCGGACATCCGCCTGGCGCTGCACCTGCATGAGAACATGGCGCTGAGCTTCTGCCTGGCGCAGGAATTTCTCGACAAGCACCTGCGCCGTGACCTGGCTGTGGACGGCAGCCTGATGGGCATGGGCCGCATCCCCGGCAACCTGCCGATTGAGCTGATCGCCGACTATATGAACGAGTACTTCGGCGGCCACTACAACATTGACGACCTCATGGATGCCATTCAGGACCACATTGCGCCCATCAAGGGCAACTGCGCGTGGGGCTACACCCCGGCGTACTTCCTGTCGGCCAGGTTCAATCTGCACCGCAACTATGCCGAGCATTACCTTGGCAAGGGCGATCTGACGAACCGCGACATCAACCATATTCTGGCGGCCATCGCGCCGAACAAAAAGACTGTGTTTGATGCCGCCTACGCCGACACGCTCTATACCGAGTACAAGAACCGCCGCATCGACGACGCAGGCGCACTGGCCGCCCTGCAGAGGGCCTTTGCGGGCAAGACCGTGCTGGTGCTGGCCCCCGGCGGCAGCCTGGCTGCCGAGGCTGGCCGTGCCGCTGTAGCAGCCGCGCAGGCCGACGTGACAGTCTCGGCCAACTTTGTGCCGGATTTTGTGACGCCCGACTATGCGTTTTTCACGAACGCAAAACGCTTTGACGTGGATGCCGCCTACCCCTGCCCGCTGATCTTGACCAGCAACCTGCGCGCCGACAAGGACGCGGCGGTGGTCAACTATGACCGGCTGTCCGCCACCGACGCGCAGGGCGGCAACAGCGTGCTGATGCTGCTGCGTCTGCTGCGCCAGTGCGGCGCGGCGCGGGTGCTGCTGGCCGGTGCCGACGGCTACAGGCCGGGCACTGCCGCCTACGCGGACGAGGGCCTGCACACCCACACCGGGCGCGGTGCGGCCTACAATGCCCAGATGGCGGGGGCCATCCGCGCGGCGGGTCTGCCCGTGGAATTCATCACCCCCAGCGAGTACGAGAGGGTCTGACGATGATACGACTGCTGGTGCTGGACGTGGACGGAACGATGACCGACGGCGGCGTCTACTACGATGCTACCGGCAATGAGCTGAAGAAATTTGCCATCAAGGACGGCGCCGGGCTGGTGCTGGCGCGCACGGCGGGCATCCGCGTGATGATCTGCACCGGGCGCGAGTGCGAGGCCGTGCGCCGCCGCGCCGCAGATTTGAAAATCACGGACATCTACCAGAATGTTGGCAAAAAAGCCGCGTTCCTGCGGGATTTCATGGCTGAAAACGGCTACGCGCGGGACGATGTCGCCTACTGCGGCGACGACCTGAACGATCTGGCGGCCATGGCGCTGTGTGGCTTTGTGGCCTGCCCGGCGGATGCCGCGCCGGAGGTGCGGGCGCGCGCCGACTATATCTGCCCCCAGCGCGGCGGCGAGGGTGCCGTCCGCGGAGCGGTGGAGAAGATCCTGCGCGGGGACGGACGCTGGAACGACGCTGTGAAAAAGGCGTTTCAGGTGGAATTGTAACGCTAAACTTGCGGGCGGCTGTAGGGGTCGATGCTTGCATCGACCCGCGGGCGGATGCGAGCATCCGCCCCTACGGCCTAACGGAAGGAGATTTCATGAAAAACAAAAAACATACCCCCCTGCTGGCGGCACTGGCAACGCTTGTCGTGTTGCTGGCGGGCGTGGTGCTGATCTGGCTGGCGAAGGTCCGGCCCGATGTGGGCAAGGGCCGCAGTGAGATCGTCACCGACTTCCTGCGGGCCGAGCTTTTGCAGGACGGCCAGACCGCAACGCAGGTCTTTACCTACGACAAGGATATTTTGACGATAGGTCTTGAATTTTACCTGCCGGGTGACCAGCCCTGCGGTGCGCTGGACGTTGTGCTCTACGACGCCGACACCGGCGAGGAGCTGTCCCGCTCCGTCGGCACGATGGACTACATCGTGCCCGACCAGTACACGACCCTGGGGATGGACCCCGCCGTGACCGGGCAGGAGGGCCGCCGCTACAAGCTGGCCGTCACGCCGCACTACACGACGGACGCGATTTTGGCCATCGGCCACAGCGACGGTGTCGCGCTCTGGAAGGAGCAGATGGCCGTGGATGACCGTGTGATCGACGGCACGATGGCGATGCAGATCACCTACCAGCGCATCGGCGGCTACCTGACGCGGTTCTTCCTGCTTGTGGGCGCGCTGGCCGCGGTGCTGGCCGCGCTGGCCGTGTGGGCGGTGCTTAGCAAAAAACTGGCACTGCACCGTCTTGTTTTTGTGCTGGTGCTCGGCTTTGGACTGCTGTACAGCTTTGTGCTGCCGCCTTATGCCGCGCCCGACGAGAAATACCACATCAACCAGAGCTTTACGCTGGCCTGCCGCTGGGCCAACGACCTGTCCCACGACGAGTGGCAGATGGGTAAGGTGCCCACGACGACGAGCTTCCGCCGCGTCGGTGACGAGGACGCTGACCTGCAAAACGAGAACACGACGGTCTTTACGTGGGAGGCGTTTACCTCCCAGCTGTTCACCACCACAGACCAGCCCTTTGACAGCCATCAGGAATATAATGAATTGCAGACCGACCAGAACCCGCTTCTGTACGTCGTCAGTGCGGCGGCAGTGTTTCTGGCCTATGTGCTGCATTTTGGCTTTGCGCCCGCGCTGTTTTTGGGGCGGCTTGCAAATCTGCTGCTCTTTGCGGCGCTGGCGGCGCTGGCGGTCAAGACCGCGCCGTTCGGCAAGCGGGTCTTTACCGTGGCCGCGCTGCTGCCCATGACGCTGCACCTGGCGGCCAGCTTCAGCCGGGACGCGCCGCTGCTGGGGCTGTGCTTTGTGTTCACGGCGCTGCTGATGGACGCGGCGTTCGGCCCGAATCAGAAAAAGGCACTCTCCCCCGCCCGGCTGACGGCGCTGCTGTTCTGCGGCGTGCTGCTGGCCCCGGGCAAGCTCGTCTATCTGCCGCTGGCGGCACTGCTGCTGCTGGTGCCCGCCGCGCGGCTGGGCGAAGAAGTGCGCCTATCTGGCCGCCTGTCTGGCGCTGGCGCTGCTGCTGAATACGGGCCTTCTGACCGATACGCTGCGCAGCGGGCAGACCGCAGTGCAGACCACGGCGGCGGAGGACGCAGACCGCGCGGTCAAGAGCCGCCCCGCAGAGCCGGACGAAGCCTACGAGGCCGAGATCTGCGGCGAGAGTACGCTGGAAAACTACGTCAAGCGGCTGTATTATTACGTGGACGACAACCGCAGCCCCGCGGCCCGCGAGGTCGCATTCTGGGTGCAGGCCATGCAGGAGGGCGACGTCAGCCCGGCGGTGCTGGGGCAGAGTTTCCTCTTTTCGCCCGACAGGGCCAACAGCTACACCGACGGCCAGGCATTTTACACGATGGCCTCCTATGCGCTGCTGGGCACCGACGTGACCGACGGCAACGCGGACGCCTACCTGCCCTATTTTGCCGAGGGCGGCGCGGTGCAGGCCTACAAGCAGCTGTTCAACCTGACCAGCTGTGTCGAGAGCTTCTCCGCACTGGGTGTGGACGTCGGCACGATGGATGACCGCATCCCGCTGGACCGCACGGTGCTGGCGCAGGAGGTCGAGGCCGCCCGCGCGACCCGCAGCACCCAGAGCACGGCGGACGAGGCCGACAAAGCCACCTACACGCCGGGCTACATCCTGCGCCATCCCGTGGACACGGTGCTGCTGTTTGTGCGCAGCGCCGTGGAAAACGGCGACCATTACATCCGCACGCTGGTGGGCGGCAGCCTGAGCTACTACACCGTTGATCTGGCCTGGGGCTGGGTCGCCGTGCTGTACCTGCTGCTGGCCTACGCGGCGCTGCCCGTGCAGGGCGCGGTGATGAAGCCCGCCGGTAAGGCGCGCGGCTGGTGCTGCGCGGCGACGGCGCTCTGCTGCCTGCTGGCCGTGGCCGGGTGCCTTTTGTGGACACCCACCCATTACGACACGCTGTACGGCCTGCAGGGGCGGTACTTCCTGCCCGTGCTGCCGCTGCTTCTGCTGACCTGCCTGCCCCGCCGTCTGGCCGCCGTGCCCGACGAGGACACCGCCCAGACCCGCCTTGTGGCCGCGCTTGCACTGGTACAGGCGGGGATGGTCGTGAATATTATGCTGGCGATTATTGCAAGGTGACTGCTTTGCAAATAAAAAATAAGAAATAAGAAATAATAAATTTGGTGGACCGCGCCGCGGGACGGCGCTCAAAATTTTGTTTTCGCCTTCAGGCGAAAACACCACATTATTTATTATTTATTATTTATTATCTATTATTTTGAAAAGGCCAACTATAATGGTTATCTGTTTCTTCTCAACGCAATACCTCCCCACCCCCGGCGGGGTCGAGCGGTATACCTGGAATCTGGCGCGGCGGGGTGTGGCGG
>ENA-OOZY01001265-OOZY01001265.1-human-gut-metagenome-genome-assembly--contig:-NODE-1265-length-15739-cov-8.994134_pt1 | contig 15739 bp, 21 predicted proteins | sample MGYA00241047_ERZ501410 | MGnify/ENA primary metagenome ERZ501410 (study PRJEB25962, sample SAMEA2042621) | human gut metagenome | biome: human gut; feature: human-associated habitat; material: faeces... | reverse complement strand
AGAACCACCATCCAGGCATTTTGTTTAGTAATAGAAAAAGGTGCAGTTGATTATTGCGTATTGTCAATCTCTCTCAAACCGGGTAGTAAAAATACGGCAAGCGCAACGATGATAATGCCAATTCCGCAAATGACAAACCATTTCTCAACTCCCAGCCGCTCCGCCAGAGGCCCGGAAATGACAAGGCCAAACGGCATGGCGAGGGAAGCGGCGCTTGTCAGTAGAGAAAAAACTCTCCCCAGATATTCTGGTTTGACCGTTTCTTGAAAAATCGCATTTTGCACACCGTAAAATGGAGCGGAAATTCCCATAACAGTACAGCACACAACAAAGACAAGAAATGCGTCTGGCGGCAAAAGCCCGGAGAGCATATTGCTAACGCCCATCAGGAGAACGGAAAGACCGATGGTGTACCGCCGTTTCTTAAAACCGCCCCAAATGCTCAGAATGACTCCGCCAAGCAGCATACCAACCGCAAAAGCAATTTCAGCGGCAGAGGCATGGGCCGGTGTTCCTTTGAAGTATGACATACAGATGAGAGGAAAAAGCGTACTGATTGGCATATAAAAGAACATATAAATTACACCAATCCAGAGCAGAGCAAAGAGGCCCCTGTTTTGCTTTAATACCACATACCCCTCTTTCATATCCTGTAAAAACTGTTGTCTTTTCGTTTCTGGACATAGTTCAGGCGTTGGTATGGACGAAATCGCAACAGTCACACAGGCAAGGATTGCACCCACAATATCTAACAATATAATTGCATTAAGAGGCCAAACAGCATATAAAAACGCTGCGGCAGCTGGACTGATAATCGCACTTACTGCTTGCATGGTCTGCGTGTAACCAGCGCATTTTGTAAGTTCCTCTTTTGGCACAATCATAGGTGTTGCTGCGCTGAATGCTGGAGAATGAAAAGCAGTTCCCGCACTTCGGATTAACAGGACAACCATAATAGACCATACGGGCAATTCCATGTAAAACGCCACCAGCGCCAGAATACCGCCAGCGGCGGCAATTATCAAATCCGCACCAATCATTACGCTTTTACGGCTGTGCCGGTCAACAAAAGCACCTGCAAACGGGCCTAAACAGGCTTGCGGCAAAAATCCAATCAGTGTTGCCGCCGTCAATATGATTGCAGAATTAGTTTTCGCAACCAAATAAAAGATAATGGCCATTTGCAAAATACCGCTGCTAATAAAGGATATTGCTTGTCCGGCAAGAAGTGTAAAATAAGTTTTTCTCCATGAATTGTTGTTTTGGGTCATAATGCGAACCTCCTTTTTTATTGCATTGTTCCTTTGTTTCTGCAATAAAAAGCAGGCGTTGTCCCACAGAGAGGGCAGACGCCTGCATAACAACAAAGCACGAAAAAACACCACGATACAGTTCAAAGACTGCTCGTGTCAAACCTACGTGTTCCTTTGCATACGCACGCAAAAAAAGCCCACCATCATGTGGAAAGGTACTTCTACTTTTTATTGCTTATTAGCGTACACAAATTAACACACGTAAGCCTCCTTCCAATCTCAAACTGTCGCACAGTATAACACACATCCGATAGACTTGTCAACCATTTTTAACCTTGTTTTCCATCTTGTTTTTCCATCTCTTACGGGCAGTAGCAAAGCCAGGCGAGCCAGTCAACGGTCAAGATGAACGGCGCTTTCAGCGCCGCCGTTGACAGTCTCGCCCGTCTTTGCTAATGGGTAATCAAGGCGGGAAAGCCATTTTAGGGCTTTCCCGCCCATTTCAATTTTGGGAGAAGAAAGGCCCCAAAATGAACGAGTGCGGCCAAACACTTTTAGGGATTGGCCACCTTGTCCACCCATCCAGCGGGGCGGCGGGGAACGGTCAAGGCCGGGCGTCAGCCCATTCATTTCAGCCTTGACGGTTTCCTGCCGTCCTGCTACTTTTCCCGGAGTGTGGCCACACATCTGGTCACGGTGTCCAGAGCTTTGGGACTTTTTGTCCCATAGGCCGGGGGCGGAGGACGAGGGACGGGGGCTTTCATAATACGCCCTGTCTGCTGCTGAAATCAGCCCTTTGTTTCCGGCTTACCAGCCCCAAACAAAGCCCTGCTTTCCTGCCGCGTCAAATGCCCTTGCCCTCCCCGGCGGCAACGGTATTTTCAGGGCAACGCCGACAGAGCGTATAACACACTACACTTTGCTCCGCAAAGTCGTGTGCCAAATGGGGCGCTGCCCCCTTTGGAAACCCCCGCAACAAACAGGTGCTATGCACCCAGCCGGGAGCATAGCGCCGTTTGTTGTCAGCAGCCCGTTTCACGGTCTGCGTGTAGTTCCTTGTAAACTGACCTAACCCTTTGATTAAACTACGCGAAAGTGAAAGTGTATCTACATAAGAAATTTTTCCATCATATCCAAGACGCATTAATGTTTCTGAAAGAAAATTCATATCAAAAGACGCATTATGTGCACATATAGTAGTTTGCTGTTTTAAAGCATCTCCTAGAAAGTCTACTAATTCTGCATACACAATACATTCTTTCGGTGCGTCTTTTACCATTTCATTTGTAATGTGATTAATAGCGGTGGCACTGTATGGAATAAAGACTTCTGGATTAACCAATGAACTATATCCTTTGATAATCTCTCCATTTTCAAATAAAACAGCTGCAACTTCGATTATCTTATCATTCATCGGACTTAATCCTGTCGTTTCAACATCGAAAGCAATATAACGTTTTTTCAATTCTTTAACTGTAGCGTAATCCACTTGCTTTTTATATGTACCAACGTATCCTCTTATCAATTGTTCTTTTACTGTTGGTTCCGCTTTTTGCGTGACCATATTCACTGTAGTTTTTTCTTGTTTATCTTGCTTTACTGGTATACTCTGTTGTGATTCTATTGCTTTTTTCTTGAATAATTTATCAAATATTCCCATCTCAAATCTCCTATCTTTTCCTCTGTAACATATGCACCATCATTTTGTGAAACATTTCCTGTTCATACTCATCCAAGTCCATCCCCATACTTTGAAACATCCCCATAACAATTCTTGACATATCATTTTCGTTAAAACTTGGCTTCTTCTTTTTCTGAAATATTGCCTGTTTTTTCATAGTGACTATTTGATTTTTTAATTCTTCTGTACTGATATCTTGTTGTGGTACATCATATTCTTTCTTAATATCTTTCAGCATGGACAGGAAAATGCTTTTGATTTTTTCAAGATCAGCCTCGGTTCCAGTAACCTTTTCTGCATTAAGTCTACGAATATCATGCTGTCCTTCGATTCTATGTTCCGGATGTTCCTTTATAAAATCTTTTATATTTGCAGTTCCTATATCTATAATTGCATTTCTACTAGCAAAACCAGTGTTATGAGCTTCTGTAAAATAAGCATTAACAATATCAAGAAGTACAGGAAAATATGGATGTTCTAACATTTTACTTAGTAAACTTCCATTTACTTTTCCTTGCAATAGTTGAAGCAGCGCTTTATTGGTCAGTCCTAATTCTTCCAACTCAACATTCCTTCTAATACGAACATCTGATATGCAAAGTAAATAATCCGTTGACACATTATAATATTCTGCAAATTTTATAACCAAATCATGACTGACTGATTTTGTTTCTCCACGTTCAATTCGACTTAATACCGATGCCTGGATATTTAATTCATCTGCAACTTCTTTTTGTGATTTCCCAGTTCCGTTACGAAGATCACATAATCTTTGATAAATGTTATCCGCTGGCAATGATTTCATAACATCATCCTTTCCATGTAACTTATTATTGCAATTCCATTTCATCATTCATCTTAGTGAATCCATATTTCTCATATAATGGTTTTCCCATATTTGTTGCTTCAAGAGAGATTGCATGTATTCCTCTCTGTTTTGCTTCAGCGACCAATAAATCCAACGTTTTATAAGCAATTCCTTTTCTTCGATATTCCGGCTTTGTATACATATTCATTATGTATGCCTTTTTGCCTGTTGGATTATGAAACGTAGGCATTACCTGAAAAAAACTTATCCCACCTGCACCAACAAATTCGTGACCATCAAAAACCAAGTATGCCACATGGTTATTTTCCAAAAGAGATTTTTGATAATATAGATACGATTGTTCCTTAACATAAGACATATCCATATCATCACTAAGCTGATTTGCAGCACGAAGAACGGTAATTCTGGTTTCCGTTAGTATTTCTATATCCTCAAGGACCGCTTTTTTATAATTCAATTCCATAATTGCTTACCTCAACAATAACTCAGTTTCTTATATCATATCGCATCTAACCCTCTACCACAATTGCAAATTTGCAATTTTTCATCCCTCCGTCATTGTCAAATTGCAATCGCCGTCAATATTCAAGGCACTTCAAAAATTCGTGTTATCCTCACCTTATCAAAAGCAGAAATTGCTTTCGCACCTTGACAATTAGAGAAACCGGAATCGGCGGTAAGCATATAATGACACTCACTTCTAAGATAGACGATCGGGGAGGCTCGGCACTAAAACGGCGAGTTATGGATAAGTCCATAAGAGGAACGTGAAAGACCGTTCACCAAAGAAACTGGAATCTCGGCTCAATCGATAAAGCTGCAAATGGGACTTGCACCAATAGGAACAGGGATTCATACAATAACGATAAGGCAGAGAGGATGTGATAACACTTGAGTAAACCAACCTATTATCTTTGGAAAAATGATTTTTCTACACAAGAAGATTTTGAAACAGCAAAGGAAAAATATAGGAAACTGGGATTTCGAGTTGTCACATATTTGGATGGGCAGAATGATAAGAATATTCACGATGGCTTAAAGGCAGTAATCAAAAATCACTACTGTAACACGAGCAGTTGATAAATTTTCTTCCCAAATATATTCTATATTTACATTATTCATGTTAATATATTTCATATAAAGAAAGGAAGTGAGTTTATGAATGTTGGATATGTACGTCTATCAAGAGATGATGACAAACGAAATTATGTTTCTATCGAAAATCAGAAATTAATTATTAGCCAATTTGCGGCAAAATGTAACATGGTTATCGACCGCTGGTATGAAGATGATGGCGTTTCAGGTTATATTTTTAATAGACCTGGACTTAACCAGTTAATGGATGATTTGGATAAAGACATTGATCGAGTGTTTGTAAAAGACCTTTCACGCGTTGGACGTCACAATGCAAAAGTGCTCCTTCTTTTGGAAGATTTTAAAGAGCGAAAAAAAGAACTGATTGTTGTTGATACAAATTATAATTCAGAAACCGATGATGATGATACAATCGGTATCACAACGTGGTATAATGAAAAATATGTAAAAGATATCAGCAGAAAAATCAAACGTGCTCTTGAAGCTCGTCAAAAAGAGGGAATATTGATGACACAGCCACCATTTGGATATAAAAGAAATGAAATAGACAAATCCAAAATAGAAATCATACCGAAAGAAGCAGAATATGTGAAGATGGTCTATGACCTTTATCTGAAAGGCTCCGGCTATCGCATGATTGCCAATTATCTGACTGAAAATAAAGTTCCAACACCTTCTATGGTTCGCCATGAGCGTGAACTGGAAGAAGGCAAAATCACAAAACGTCAGATTGCAACAGTGTGGTCTGACTCTATGGTCAAAGATATGCTTGGAAATGATTTTTATATCGGAACTTTACGTTTGCGAAAACGTGCTCGTTCTACTGTTCACGGGAAAGACAAACGTGTTCCAAAGGATGAACAGTATGTTTTTGAAAACCATCATCCAGCCATCATTGACAAAGCTTCTTTTGATCTAATTCAGGATATGAAGGAAAAACGTGTCAAGAACAATTATCGTGGCAGTCGTGGGCAATGGATTGGTTCTGAGATACCGAATCCATTTGGAAGTTGCCTCTTTTGTAAAGATTGTGGAAGGCGTTTGACTCCAATCAGAAGAACAACTTCCAGTAGAGAACGCAAATATTATATCTGTACCACATACAACATCAAGGGCAAACGTTATTGTTCAAAATCACATCTTATCGAAGAAGAAGATCTGATGGAAGATGTTGTAACTTACATCAAGCTCTGTCGTGATTCACTCTGCGAAGTTATTGCCACCTATGATATGAAGGATTTCGATTCTGAAAAAAGAACGGTTGAAGAAAAGCGTTCCGAAATTCAAAATCAGATTGACGAACGAAAGAAACAACTGAAAGTTCTTTTTACTCAGAAAGTTAGAGATTTATCCAACGCTCACGGGAATGAGGATATTGTCAATGAAACCTATGATGCACTGCAGCAAGATATTCTTTCACAGATTCATGGACTGGAAATGCAATTAAGTGAATTAAATGATACCAGTCTGGAGAATGAAGATGTAAAAGATAAACTCCAGAATGCATTACAGGTGGTTGATAAAATTATTGAAAATGGTATTCTTGACCGTAAGGATATTGAAATCCTAATCGAACGTATCGAAGTGGATGAAGATGGACTTCCTGAAATCGAATTAAAATATGGTCTGTCTGGTCTGATCAAGTATAGTCCGGCACAGGAAATGAATCGTCGTGAGAACGAAATCATTTACCATACTATGAGACTGATTTATGAAGATGAAAGAGGTTACACCTCCGCAAAATATTTATCAAAGGCACTTACTGATTTAGGATATCCAAAATCCAAGAGAAGCGTATTGCCCTATATTGGACTCATGATGGATATGGGTATCGTAGAACCAAGTGATAACTCATTGAAACCATATACCATTGTTAAAACAAAAGAAGAATTACAGAAGGTAATGGATGATTTTTACCACGAAAAACTGGCAAAAAATAATGATGGATCAATATATGCCCATGATTTACATGATGTAGCGAACGACAGGCGGTATGCCGGAAATGGTATTTGAATATATCCTAAAGCAGCACGACATTGATCCGCTCGCAGATCTTGCCATCGACCAGAGCATCGACTTCGGCTCCACCGCTGCCGCGTTCTCCGGCGGGCAGGGGGATTTCACGGTAGAATTCGAGCCTTCCGCAACTGCACTTGAAAAAGAAGGCGTCGGTTACGTCGTCGCCTCTCTCGGCGTCGATTCCGGCTATGTCCCCTACACCTCCTACAGCGCAAAATCCAGCTATATGGAGGAGCATCCTGACATCATCCAGGGCTTCACGAACGCACTGCAAAAGGGCATGGATTACGTGAACAGCCACACACCGGCAGAGATTGCCGAGGTTATCGCTCCGCAGTTCCCGGACAGCGACCTGGAGACCATCACCACGATTGTCACACGCTACGCCGAACAGGATACCTGGAAAGAAAATCTGATATTTGAAGAAGAGAGCTTCACGCTCCTGCAGGATATCCTCGACACCGCAGGAGAGCTTTCCGGGCGCGTTCCCTACGAAAATCTGGTAACGACGGAATTTGCCGAGAACGCCGCAAAATAATCGCAAAACGGGCGCCCGCGATGGGTGCCCGTTCTTTATGCCGGCTCACTGTCGTTATCTTTAAATTTAATCTGCTTTGATACGCTCAGCGCCATCGTCATCTCTGCCATCAGGAACACAATGGACGTGCCTCCATAGCTGACGAACGGCAGCGTGATGCCCGTCGTCGGGATCGCGTTTGTGACAACGGCGATGTTAAGCACCACCTGCAGCGCAATGTGGATAAAGATACCGGACGCGATCAGCGAACCCAGAAGATCTGGCGCGTTCTGCGCGATAAACAACAGGCGGTACAGCATGAAAGCAAACAGCATGGACAGCACCACCGCACCAAAAATTCCCAGCTCCTCGCAGATAATCGTGAGGATCATATCGTTCTGCGCTTCCGGAACATAGTCAAGCTTCTGCAGGCTGTTTCCAAGCCCCTTTCCAAACACACCCCCGGAACCGATCGCGTAAAGCCCCTGCATGATCTGATAACCGCCAAGGCTGGAATTCGCCTCCGGATCAAGCCATGCAATAACACGGCGCAGACGGAAATTTTCGCTTCCGCTCAGCGTCTGCGCGTACATGATCACGGCGACTACCCCCACTGCCACAATCACTGCACCGACAATAAACGGCGTTTTCTTCGGGAAAACAATAAACAGCATCCCGACCGTAATTCCGGCAATAATGATCGCCGTACTGAGATTATCCGTAAAAAACAACGTGAGCGCCGAGCTAAGCGCACCGCATCCAAGCACGATCCAGAACGCTTTCATGGTTTTCATATTCTTCCCCATCTTAACAATCAGCACCGACAGGAATAAGATAACCGCAAGCTTGGCTATCTCGGCGGGCTGGATCGAAAGCGAACCAATATAGATCCAGCGCTTTGCACCGTAGATTTCCGTTCCTACAAATTTTGTGATAAATAGCAGGATATTCGCCACCACATAGAGCAGCCCGGCAAATTTCGCATAAACATGATAATCAATCTGTGAAAAGATCAGCACTGCCACAAAGCACGCCGCACTGATCGCCGCCTGCCTTTTAAAATAGTACATACCGTCGCCAAAGTCAATCTGCGCCGAATATGCGCTTGTACTGTATAACATAACCAGACCAAAGCAGGTCAGCAGAATGATACTTGCCAGCAGATTGTAATCGTAATAATGAAACACCTGCTTCGCGGCGGTTCCCGCTGATTTTGCCATGCTCCGCACCTTTTTCTTCTTTGCTGTTGCCATGGATCTCTCCTTACTTTTCCAAAACCATTTCTCTGTTCTTCCGTAAATTTTAGCACAATCGGACAGCAGATACAACGAAAACTTTTACGGAATCACCTCCAGAAACTTTTACGGAATCACCTCCAGATGCTCCGGCAGGTAACTGCAAAGAAATGCATCCACCCGGTTTTCCTGCCGCAGCTTAAAACAGCCGTATTCAAATACCACCTCATTCACCGTCCACTCCCGCTGACTCATTTCATATGCACTGACGATATCATGCGTGAATATCTCTTTTCCCGTCCGGTCCCGCATCCCGGAGCTTATCCGCTGATTTTCCATATCTATATCCATTCTTTTCGCCTCGCCCAAACACAAAACGTTATAAAAGTGGGAGCGCCGACTCAGACGACAGCGCTCCCCGCTTTACATTTTCTAGTATTCTCTGATTTCCCCGCATGCCATTTTCGCACCGGAATCCCCGGAAGGCTGCGTCCGGAAATCATCCGGCATATCATGGACGATCACCGTGCGGCCAACGACTTCCTCCGGCGTGAAACGATCGGTAAAAAAGACGGACAGCGCATATCCGTTATTTTCCAAAAGCGGCGGCAGGTCGCCCGCATGAAACGGATGACTGCACTTTCCCGGATTAAAATGTCCACCGACATCCGCAAACGGATCTTCCTCCGTCCCTTTGCAGACGCTTCCCTCATGGATATGAAATCCAAAAAAATTTCCACCGCAGACGCCCTCCTTCACCGGAAGGCCGGCAATCTCCGCCGTCACAAGCGTACCGCCCCAGAGCGGATAAAACAATACGTTTCCGCAGATGCAGTCCGTCTTTTGCTTCCCGTAGATCATCGCGTATGCCTCCGGCTTTCCCATCCTTATCCTGTGCAAAAGCATCTCCATATTCCCGGAAATACCGCTGAAATTGTCACAGCTCAGTGTTCCTGCCAGCTTCTTTTCCATATTCAATCCCCGCAGTCCGGGCATGATGCCGGCTGATCGAAGCTTAAGTTGAATGCATAGAAGTTTCTGCTGTCCAGCTTATCCTGCACAAGGCGCAGTGCTTCACCGAATCTCTGGTAATGCACCACCTCGCGTGCACGCAGGAATCGGATCGGGTCCGCCACCTCCGGCATGTTGCGCACGACACGCAGAATGTTATCATACGTGGAGCGCGCCTTCTGCTCTGCCGCCATGTTCTCATGCAGATCCGTGATCGGATCGCCCTTCGCCTGGAATTCGCAGGCGTTAAAGGGAACGCCGCCCGCTGCCTGCGGCCAGATGGAGATGGTGTGATCGATATAATACGGACCAAGCCCGGAATTCTCAATCTCCTCCATTGACAGGTTTCTGGTGAGCTGGTGAATGATCGTAGCAACCATTTCAAAGTGCGCCAGTTCATCCGCTCAGCATTGATGGATATCAGCGCTTTTCTTCTCGTGTAAATCTTCCTGCTTCCGCATAAGCTCTGTCTCCGCCTGCTGCAAAAATTCCGCTGTCGCCCTCTTCAGACGATCGATTTGCTTTTCGCATTCCTCCTCCGTCAGCTCCGAATAATGGATTCTGGCAGTGCAATTCTCCAGATGCAATATTTTTATGTTTTCTTCCACAATATCACCCCTGTCATCCTATGTCTGACGGGTTGTACCAGTTGCCTTTTTTCATCCGCACTGCATCCAATTTCTTCCTGCAGCTTCATAAAAGCCATAATCGCAAAAAAATCCGAACCCATCATCTGAGTTCGGATCTCTCTCCTGGAGCATACGGGATTCGAACCCGTGACCTCCACATTGCGAACGTGGCGCGCTCCCAGCTGTGCTAATGCCCCAAAATCTATAATTCATTATACCACTCCGCCTGAAAAATGCAACAGGAAATTTAAAAAAGTTTAATGGTACCATTTAAGCTTTGGGATCGTCCAGAAGCTCTCGCCGGGATGATAGGTAAGCTCGACCTGCCTGGTAACGCCATGATCCTCCACGCGGCATTGAAACTGCTTATATTCCTGGAAGCGCGGGCTGCTGCTCTGATAGCTTGACAGCACCTTAAAGGACTCCCCGTGAACGCCGATGTACAGAGGAATCATATTGCCGCATTTATCAAAAGATACAATAACCGGAACGACCGTCATGGATTCCGGGAAATAGGACGGATCGGTTAGCTGTGTACGCATCCTTGTGGACTCCTTTTATTTGTTCTAATCATATTATAAAACATATGTTCGAAAAGTAAAGAGGGAAATATTCCCAGTTACTGTTCACTCCGTTCTCAGTAACTTTCACAAATCCATTTAAAATTCGCTTCGCGAATGGGATTTGCTCACACCTGAATCATGTTCTCACGCCTCAATCAGCAAGTGTTTGAGGCTGGTGTGAACAATAACTATTCCCGGACATACATCGTATCTGATCACATTTAAAAATCACATGGAAATCCCGGACAAATTGTGATAATATAGAGCCATTGCAGGAGTCAGAAATGGAGGTTGCTTTATGAGACGGATGGAATTTTCTATAGAGGATAACGGCGATATGCTGACGGTCGGGCAGATCGTGACAGTCAAGGAATATCTGACCACGCGGCTGTACAGCTACATGATCGAGCACGCGATCGGAATGTCCCGCCCATACGGCGCCGGCGAGCGGCTGAAAACGGACCGCGGCCGGGTGGTAGAGATAAAGAACACCGGACGTTTCAATATCGCCGTGCTGGAATTTGACGAAGATGAATAAAAATTCCCGGATGATTCATAGCTTGCAAAAGAAAGAAATAAACTAATGTAAGCTTTCGAATCAGCCGGGGATTTTTATGTGGCATAACTTTCATTCTGACGAGATATTCGAATACCTGCGCAAATCACGCTCGGATGACCCCTGTCTTTCCGTGGAGGAGGTTCTTAAGAAGCACGAGCGGATTCTGCGCGATTATGCCGAAAAGCACCTCACCGGTAAAATCCCGGAGAATCACATTTTCCGCGAAATTGCCTCCTCAGAGACGATAGACGGGCGTCCAGAGCTGCTGCGGCTCTTAAAAGGCATCGAAGATACGCGAATTAAGGCGGTTCTGGTGGTGGAGGTACAGCGTCTCAGCCGCGGCGACCTTGAGGACGCCGGACGGCTCATCAAGCTGCTGCGCTACACAAATACGAAGGTAATCACACCGCAGAAAACGTATGACCTGCAGGACGAATATGACCGCGATATTTTCGAGCGCGAGCTGAAGCGTGGCAACGAATATCTGGAATATTTCAAGAAAATCCAGGCGCGCGGACGGTTAGCCTCCGTTCAGGAAGGTAATTATATCGGCTCCGTCCCGCCCTATGGGTACGATAAGGTGTTTGTTACCGTCGAAAAGAAAAAATGTCCCACGCTGGTGGAAAACAATGCCCAGGCAGAGGTTGTGCGCATGATTTTCGACCTCTACGTAAATAAGGATATGGGAATTGTGCGCATCGCAGACTATCTTGATGCACTCGGCATCTCCCCGCCGAAGGGCGTTCACTGGTCTCCCGCCGCCCTTCGCGATATGCTTCAGAACGTCCACTATATCGGAAAAGTTCGATGGAACCGGCGAAAAACCGTAAATGTCGTAGAAAACCAGGAAGTTCTTAAAACGCGTCCCAAATCTGAGCAATATCTGACTTTTGACGGAAAACATACCCCCATCATTTCGGATGAATTGTTTGAAGCCGCGCAGAAAAAACACGGCAGGAATCCCCGCGCAAAGTCAGATGTCACTGTACGCAATCCGCTCGCCAGCCTGCTCTTCTGCCGCTGCGGACGCGCTATGTCCCTGCACACGTACAAAGACCGCTCCGCCCCGCGGTTGATCTGTGATGATCAGACACATTGTCACAGCGGCTCTGTCCGCCATGAAGAGATGATAGACTGCATCTGTGAGATTATGAGAAAATGCATTGCAGATTTCACAGTAAAGGCAGATCCCCCGGTGAAAAGTACCCGTCAAACCCACACAGCTCTTATCAAACACCTTGAAAATAAGCTTGATACTCTGGAGAAAAAAGAGCTGCACCTGTGGGAAACATATTCTGATAAACAGATGCCGGAGCATATCTTTCAGACACTAAAGGATAAACTCCAAAAAGAACGTTCGGAAACAGAAACTGCTCTTACACTCGCACAGAAATCTGTATCGACGGAAAACCATCACGACAGAAAATCTCTGCGATTTTCAGACGCGCTCGCCGCCCTGAAAAATCCGAATATCTCCGCCGCACTGAAAAACCGCTATCTGAAAACTATCTTTGAACGTATCATCTATCACCGCGAAAGACCGGTACGCATAACAAAAGAACGCTGCTCTCTCCCCTCTCAGGCGCCGGAAATATCCCGTCCGAATGGAAGCTGGTACTCTCCGCCCTTCGAGCTGGACGTCTTTTTCCGGAAATAATGCGTGTGCTGACCCTGTATCCCTTTTCAGAAGCAGCACGTACGCTGCCCCTGCATTCCTTTCGTAAGCAGCACGTATACTGACCTCGCATCCCTTTCGTAAGCAGCACATATACCGACCTCGTATTCTTTTTCAGAAGCAGCGCGTCCTTCACTTCCATCATGCACGTGCTGACTCTTCCGTTCCGATGTCAGTCAAAACGCCCATTGTCTGACGGTCCGGCATCGCATAACGCTGGGAAAGGTAGCGCATGGAGGCGCTGATCTCTCCGTCTGGTCCTCCATATCACCGTACCATATAAAAAGCACAGGATAGTTTTTCTGTCCTGTGCTTCTTCTAAAATAGCATAAAAATCCGCTTTTGGCAACCACTCTTCAATTTTATTTGATTTATATGTCTTTTTCTGTTATAATTTTTTTGACGGGGAGCGGTGGCAAGCCCGCCCTCCCTGTTTGCCCTTAGCTGATTACTCAGCCCTTTCTTTTTGTTTCGGTTTATACTGCTCTTCTCCCGTCTCGATGAAAAGAATGAAATCATTGATTTCCTTTTCTGTCCATCCTGCAGCTCTTAATCCTAACAATAATCTCGCAACTTCTGTCATGTTCATATCGTTCATGTTCTGCTCCTTTCCCCGCTTGCCCGGCTATTGTCACTCGGTTTCCCTCTTGACAATTACATTATAAACTTTTTTTGGTTTATTGTCAATGCTTATTTTAAACTTTTTATGGTTTATTATCGACGTACTTAATTATATTGCCAGGCTGCATATCCAGCAACTCACAGAGCTGCCCCAAAGTCTTAATGCCTATCATTTCGCCTTTTCTCAGTTTCTGCATGGCTGATTGGCTAAGTATATTTTCTTTCAGTATCCTGGTGCTATTGTAGCCAGATTCTTTCAACGCTTCTATTACATCTATTTTATATGTTAGCATTTCACTATTCCCCCTTTTCTTTATTGTAATTCCAGAGAGAGAAAAAGTCAATAAAAATAATCCAAAAAAAGTTTATTTTTTACTTGACTTTAAACCATTATTGGTTTATAATATAATCATCAAAGGAACGGAGGAAAAAGTAATGAAAAAATATAATTTATCGGCTATAATGAAAAGAGCATGGGAACTGGTTAAGAAAGCCGGTATGACAATTTCCTCTGGTCTTAAAAAAGCATGGAAGGAAGCGAAAGAAATGGAAGAAAACTTAATCGAAAAACTGAAAGTAAATCTTGAAGATATGATGTATAATGATTATCATATCAACCTCGGCATCGACCGCGAGGTGCAGTCTAAAACATGGGAGAAGGGCGAAACTAAAAGAGAATACCTCTCAATCTCCTGCTTTACTGGAAACGGACGTTTTAAAGGCTCCTACAAATGCGGTTACGTTGACCTTGTAACAAACGAATATGTCTGCGAAAGATATGATGATGTGGACGCGGCAAACAAAGAATATATCGGAAGATAAGGAGGAAGATTATGATTATCAATGGCATCGGAGAAGTTGGAGAAGAAGTTATCAAAGGCATTCTGACGAATGAGGGGATCGATGCACTTGAATCCGGAGAAATGTCACTGGAAGAGGCTGGTGAAATGTACAAACTGGAACAGGTGAAAAAATTCAGTAGAATCGGTGAATTCGGGGATACTTTCCGTGCAAATTTCGCAAGGATTCCCGGCAATATCTACGATAAACTCTCCCCCGAAGAGGCTGCCCAGCTCGTGGATGCATTTTACAAATGCTATGGCGATGGAAAGAACGCATAGAAAAAAGGGCTTTAATAGCCCTCTTTCCTTTTTGCATCACTACACAATAACCGTAAATATTTCAATCCGCGCCCGCCAGATAGCCGGCGGAACCATGACAGGAAGCATCTATCCTGCCAGACAAATATATTTTACATGGTGCACGCGCTTTTGTCAACTCTTAATGATTGCATCAAACCCTGCTGCCTTCAGCCGCTTTACCAGTTTCTCCGCATTCGCCCGCACATCAAACGCGCCGCACTGTACTTTGTACTGACCATCCTCTGACTTGATGATGGCATCAAAGCCAGCTGCTTTAAGCTGCGCAACAAGCTTTTCGGCGTTCTTCTTTTCCTTGAAGCTTCCGCACTGCACTCTGTTCTGTTTGTTGAGCGGTTCTGGCTGCTTGTCCGTTTTATGTCCAAAGTACAGATGCCCCCATTTGTTGCTGCTGGAGTCACTGCCGAGATACTGGTATTCTGCAAGCAGTGTTGCGCATTTGTCTTTGTCAATCTTCCCGTTTCCGTCAGAGTAGTTCGTAAAACTCCGAAACTGAAGTATTTTTGCGTCCGTGAAACGCCGCACATCCTTTTTGAATACATCATAGACCGCCTGCCGCGCGGCATCGGATGTCGCCTTGGATCCGTAAGCAGAATAGTTTTTCCGCATGACTTCCGTGATGGTCTTTCCATATCCACCGTTCTCCAGCATATCATGGATACACTGCGCAACACCGAGGAATCCGTTCCGGCTTGCGATCACGCCAGCCTCGCCGTAGACCACCTTCGCAATAGCCTCCACATTACTGTCACCGATCTGCACACCTGAGATGTTCTCGTCAAACGCGCCGATCAGCTTCTTAAAGCGCTCCCAGTCACCGCGCGCCCGAATCTGCGATGGGCAGTTTTTCGCACAGACGTCATAGTGTGAGTATACCCGGCTTGCCGGAATG
>ENA-OOZY01001264-OOZY01001264.1-human-gut-metagenome-genome-assembly--contig:-NODE-1264-length-15743-cov-2.473802_pt1 | contig 15743 bp, 12 predicted proteins | sample MGYA00241047_ERZ501410 | MGnify/ENA primary metagenome ERZ501410 (study PRJEB25962, sample SAMEA2042621) | human gut metagenome | biome: human gut; feature: human-associated habitat; material: faeces... | reverse complement strand
CTCGTCAAATTTTGCAGATGCATTCTTCTTAACCAATGCGATTGCGTCTGCTACGTCATAAAGTGCAGAACGGTCTACATTTTTCATAGCCTCTGCATATCTTTTACCTGATTTCATTCTAATAACCTCCTAGTGGTATTGACGGGGAATCTCCCTCCCACGTTTTCTTGTTAATCCCATCAATTTGCATGTTTTAATCGGGTATGTTCACTCATCTAAGCTCGATAAGACCTCGCTAAGATTCGCGAACGACGTTCGCGCTAAGTTCGTGAGATACCTCACTAAGTGCTTACAGCCCCTGGAAGATCTCGATCTCTTTGCTGTCCTCGGTCAGCTGAACGATAGCTTTCTTTGTTTTCGCAGTTTTTCCAACTACAGCACCACGTCTTTTGTTCTTGCCTTCCTGGTTCATTGTGTTAACCTTGGCAACCTTAGCGCCTTCGAACATTTTCTCAACTGCTTCTTTGATCATGGTTTTGTTAGCTTCCGGATGTACTAAGAAAGTATATTTCTTTTCTCCCATAGCTGCCATACTCTTCTCAGTTACTACTGGTTTGAGGATTACATCATAATACTGTACGTTTGCCATTATGCATACACCTCCTCGATTTTTTCAACAGCAGCCTTTGTTGCTACTACTGTGTCATATTTCAATACATCAAATACGTTCATTTCGCTGGTCTGTGTTGTCTTAACAGTTGCAATGTTTGCAGCGGATTTGATTACGTTTGTATCCATATCGCCTAAAATAACTAATGCTTTGTCTGCTTTCAGATTGTTCATAACCTCTGCGAATTTCTTTGTTTTGATTTCGTCTAATTTCAGTTCATCAACAACGATGAATTTATTTTCCTGAACTTTAGATGTTAAAACAGATTTTAAAGCTGCTCTCTTTTCTTTCTTGTTTAATTTGAAAGAATAGTCTCTTGGTACTGGAGCGAATACTGTACCACCGCCAGTCCACTGTGGAGATCTTGTTGAACCCTGTCTTGCATGACCAGTTCCTTTCTGTCTCCAAGGTTTTCTTCCGCCACCGGATACTTCAGAACGTGTCTTAGCTTTCTGAGTTCCCTGACGATTGTTAGCTAACTGCTGAACTACTGCCATGTGTACCAGATGTTCGTTAATTTCTACACCGAATACAGCATCGTTTAAGTCCATATTGCCAACTTCTTTGCCTTCCATATTATAAACAGATACTTTAGCCATCTGTGTGTTCCTCCTTTCTTAAATGCACTATTTTGCTGCTTTTACTGATTCTTTGATTGTTACTAAAGCTTTCTTAGGTCCTGGAACAGCACCTTTAATTAAAAGCAGGTTGTTCTCTGCGTCTACTCTTACAACTTCAAGGTTCTGAGTTGTAATCTTAACGCTTCCCATATGTCCCGGCATTCCTTTGCCCTTGAATACACGGCTAGGTGTAGAACAGGAACCATTGGAACCCTGATGACGATGGAATTTAGAACCGTGAGCCATAGGTCCTCTATGCTGACCAAGTCTCTTAATAGCGCCCTGGAATCCTTTACCTTTAGAAATTGCAGTTGCGTCTACATGATCGCCTTCTGCAAAGATATCTGCTTTGATTTCATCTGCAAGATTATAATCAGCTGCATTTTCAAGCTTGAACTCTCTTACAAATCTCTTTCCAGACACACCAGCTTTTTTGAAATGTCCCATTTCAGCTTTGTTTACGCCATGTCTGTTTCTGATTTCTTTCTTACCGTTGGCATCTTTGTTTACAACTTTTTCTTTCTTGTCAACAAAACCAACCTGTACCGCACTGTATCCGTCGTTTTCAACAGTTTTAATCTGTGTTACTACACAAGGACCAGCCTGTAATACAGTTACCGGCACTAATACGCCGTCTGCATTGAAGATTTGAGTCATTCCGACTTTTGTTGCTAAAATTGCTTTCTTCATTATCTTTCCTCCTGTTTTTTCTACAGCGGAACGGTTTCCCGTTCATCCTAGAAAGCCTTGCGGCCCCTCAGGATTTACTACTTGTTTTGACTTTATTTCATTTTGATATCGATGTAGACACCAGCCGGCATTTCTAATCTTGATAATGCATCAACTGTTTTCTGTGTCGGAGCAATGATATCAATCAGTCTCTTATGAGTTCTCTGCTCGAACTGTTCTCTGGAATCTTTGTACTTGTGTACTGCTCTAAGAATAGTAACTACCTCTTTCTTAGTTGGCAGCGGCACCGGTCCGCTCACCTGTGATCCGTTTTTCTTTACAGTCTCGATGATTTTTTTTGCTGATGAATCTACTAATTTGTGATCATAAGCTTTCAATGTGATTCTCATTACTTGACTTGCCATAAAAAAAGTCGCCTCCTTTTCGCACTTTAATTCAGTACGACAAGCGGTGACTGTACACTTCTCCGTGTGTGTCATAAGCTTTACACACGTTGTTTCTACCTCTGTAGACCATATTCGTGATACAGTGACTTGTCGCCAGTTTCCTAACTTGACATTCGCTCCACGGAAAACCTGCCACAGCGGGCAGCAACCTCACGCTTCTACGCTATCAATGTCACAGCAAGGATTAGTATACACGACAGGTTTCGCTTTTGCAATACTTTTTTCAGAAAAATTGTATTTTTTTGTATACAATCCATTTTCTATCTTTTTTGCGGTATTTTCACTTCTGCCTTGTTTTTTCATTATAAAAAGCTGTTTACTTGCCGGCACCCTTTTGTCCATTGCAAATAAACAGCTTTTCTTTTCTATTATAATTCTATGCTCTTGTCAGCAACGTCTGCAAATTCTTTCTGCATTTCTTCGTTTGGAGCTTTGGTACAAAGACTCACAATTACGATACAGATTAAACTTAAGAAGAATCCTACCAGAAGGGAATAGATTCCGGTTCCGGTTCCAAGTGTTACCATGGCACCGTCTGCGTTTTTCATCAAAGGAATATAATCCCAGATGATAACTGCCACACCACCGGATACAATTCCTGCAATTGCTCCCGGTTTGTTCGTACGCTTCCAGAATAGTGACAATACTACCAGTGGTCCAAATGCAGCGCCAAAGCCTGCCCATGCATTGGATACCAGTCCCATAATGGAGTTGTTCGGATTCAGTGCAATGATATAAGCAATAATCGCAACTACCACTACGGTAATACGACTGACCATAAGAACCTTTTTATCACTTGCTTCTTTATTTACTACACCTTTGTATATATCTTCTGATACGGAAGATGCAGTTACTAAAAGCTGTGAATCTGCAGTAGACATAATTGCTGCAAGGATTCCGCACAGGAAGATTCCTGCAACAAACGGCAATGCATACTGCTTCGTAAACAAATGTGTAATCATATTAATGAATACATTTTCCGCAGAATCTGCCCCGGCGCTTCCAAGCACTTCCGGATACAGGTACGCTCTTCCAACCACACCGATGATGCAGGCAAAGGTTAAGGATAATGCTACCCAGACAATTGCAATACCTTTGGATTTATTTAATTCTTTCTGGCTCTTTACCGCCATAAATCTGGTCAGGATATGAGGCATTCCGCAATATCCCAATCCCCATGCGAGCTGTGAAATAATATCGATGGCACGATATGGCTCTCCACCATTCTGCCAGAGGCTCATATAGGAATCGCTTCCTCCTGCTACTCCGCTGGCATCTAAAAGTTCTCTTAATCCGCCATTGCCACTTACCACCGCATATGCCATCAGAGGCACTGCAAGAAGTGCAACCAGCATCAGCATTCCCTGGATAAAGTCTGTTACACATACTGCCATAAAACCTCCCATGAAGGTATACAGTAAAATAACAACTGCACCGATGGTTAAAGCTACGGTATAATCAACACCGGTTACTGCATGGAACAATTTTCCGCCTGCTGCAAATGCAGATGCAGTATATACCAGGAAGAATACGACTATTACTATAGAAGAAATACACAACAACACATTCTTCTTATCATGGAAACGATTCTGGAAATACTCCGGTAAAGTCAGGGAGTTATTGGCACGGATGGTATATCTGCGCAGTCTTCCGGAAATAAATATCCAGTTGCAGACCGTTCCAATAAACAGTCCAATAGCAATCCATGCCTGACCGGTTCCAAATGCATATACCGCACCCGGAAGTCCCATCAGAAGCCATCCGCTCATATCAGATGCCTGTGCGCTTAATGCTGCCACCCAGCCGCTTAAGCCTCTTCCTCCAAGAAAATAATCTTCTGAATTCTTTGTACTTTTCATATATTTCGCACCTATGGCAATCATCACACCCATATATACCACAAATGCCGCAAGAATCCACAGCACGTTACTGTTAAACATAAAATGTCCTCCTCTTAAATTACTTAATATTTAGAATAGCAATTGTTTGTTTTGTTGTAAAGTCTTATTTTATTTTGCCGATATTATTTATATAGTAGATTCTCATAAACGGCATATGTGAAAATGGATTTTCACAGAACTTTTCAAGGAGGAAAAGATATGAATCTCAAACTCGAAAACTCACTTGTGGTTCTTTCCCAACGCAAGAAGGAACAGGGGCTCCCGCAGCGTCCCACCAAAAAAGAACGGAACCAGGAGCTGACCCAGGAGGAACGCCTGTTACAGCATTATCAGGAACAGATTTCCCAGATGCATGAAAGTAATTTCCAGCAGGAGCTTCAGGCAAAATTAGATTCCGGTCAGGAATTAACTCCGGAGGAAGAACAGTATTTAGAAAAAGTCAATCCGGATGCCCTAAAAGAACATGAAAAGTTGAAGGAAGAAGTGGCAGCTTACCGTAAACAGCTTCAAAACTGCCGTACCAAAAAGGACGTTGAGAAGCTAAAACTCTATAAAATGGGACAGTTTATGTCTGAGGTTAAGACGGTTTCCAATGACCCACACATTCCAAAAGCCAAGAAAAAGGCTATGTTAGAGCAGATTTTAAAGCGTACCTATGCCATTGAAAAAGAACACAATGATTATACCAAGACGCCGGAATATCAGACAAAACCGGACAAAGAGCCTTACGAAAATGTAAGTCCAGCCGATAAGGATAAAAGTTCTGCCGATTCAACCGATGCAACGACATCCGATTCTACCGATAATGCAGAAATCTCTTCCGGTTCAGATTCTGCCGAAGAGTCTGTGGGTGCAGCGGATGATGGCTCAGATAAGCACACTGCCGATTTGGTCAAAGCAGAGCATGACGATAAGTCTGGTGAAGAACCTGTCACTGCTCAGTCTGTACGACGCGAAATTAATATCCATCTTTCCGGGCTCCGCAAAAAAGCAGCTCATATTGATGCCAGCGTGTAAGGCAGGGGATTTCTTCTTATTTTATTGTTTACAGATATCAGGAAAACAGATAGAATAATATGATATAGGTGATTCGATGATATTTTTAAGGTTTTTGAGAGAAAGATGATTTCATTCTGTCAACGACCTGAATACAATACATCTGCATTACCTTATATAATATAATATAATATAATGAATACAAAAGGGGGAGACATTTTATGCAATGTCAATCATGCGGAACACAATATCCGGATAACTTTCGAACCTGCCCGAACTGCGGTGCACCGGCTCCAATGCCAAACCAGCGTCCATACAACGGACAGCCAAATCCTTATAATGGACAGCCCCAATTTAATAACGCTCAGCAGAACCCTTATAATGGACAGCCTCAGTTTAACAATGCTCAGCAGAACCCTTATAATGGACAGCCTCAGTTTAACAATGCTCAGCAATATCCTTATGGCAATCCATACGCTGCACCGAATCAGGTTCCACAGGGAATGAGTAAACACGATTTCTATCATTCTCCACTCTGCAAGAAATACAGAGGAAATATTATTGCTTCTTCTGTTATCATTTATATATGTGTAGGAATTAATCTGCTTCTTATTGCTTTTTTACATACTTATACCTCACTGATTGATGCTGCAATTATGCTCGGACTCGGACTTGCTATTCATCTTGCGCAGAGCCGTGTATGCTCTATTTTACTTTGTGTCTATGGCGTCATTAATACCATTTACGTATTCCTTTCGTCAGGAACGTTTGGCGGATGGCTGATTCTTGTGGCAGCAATTTATGCTATTGTGGCAACTTTCCAATATCAGAGTGTTTGGAATAAATATAGCAAGAGCGGTCAGATTCCTTATTAAAATATATCAATATAAGTGATTAAATTTAATCATACACAAATGCACTTTTTTGTGTTAGTATTACCAAAGACATTTGAAAAAGGCTATGAAAAGGAATAGTAACTGTCAGGAATTCTCTCAGAAAGCCGCCGGTTGATGCAAGACGGCAGAAGGAATACAGTGAACTCGCCTTGAAGCTGCCGGCTGAACCCTATAGTAGGTCGCGACGGACTCCCACCGTTACCCGGGAATGGCATGATAGTGCCAATGAGTGCATGTAACAACATGAAATAGAGTGGTACCGCGAAAGTTTTCTTTCGTCTCTATGATTCATCTTCGAATGATAGAGACGGAAGATTTTTTTTACGCGAGTAACACTGCAACATAATCAGAATATTTTTTTGGAGGTTCAATATGAAAGGATACGAAAAATATCAGCGTGCATATTTTATGCCGCCTGAATGTACTTATGACTGGGTAAAGAAGGATTATATCGACAAGCCGCCTATCTGGTGCTCCGTTGATTTACGTGATGGCAACCAGGCTCTGATTGAGCCGATGAGCTTAGAGGAAAAGCTGCAGTTCTTTGAAATGCTGGTTAAAATCGGTTTCAAAGAAATTGAAGTTGGTTTCCCTGCTGCTTCCGAGACAGAATACAACTTTATGCGCGCCTTAATCGACCGCAATATGATTCCGGACGATGTTACCGTCCAGGTTCTGACCCAGGCAAGAGAGCATATCATCAAGAAAACCTTTGAAGCGGTAAAAGGTGCTCCGCACGCAGTCATTCATCTTTACAATTCTACCTCTGTTGCACAGCGTGAGCAGGTATTTAAAAAGAGCAAAGAGGAAGTAAAACAGATCGCCATTGACGGGGCAAATCTTTTGAATAAACTGGCTTCTGAGACTGAAGGTAACTTCTCCTTCGAATACAGCCCGGAAAGTTTTCCGGGAACTGAAGTGGACTATGCCGTGGAAGTCTGCAACGCAGTACTTGATGTATGGCAGCCAAAGGCTTCTAATAAAGCAATCATTAATATTCCAACCACTGTCGAAAATGCAATGCCGCATGTATTTGCCACTCAGGTAGAATACATTCACAAACATTTGAAATATCGTGATGCCGTAACACTTTCCCTGCATCCACACAATGACCGTGGCTGCGGTGTCTGTGACGCAGAGCTTGGTATTCTTGCCGGAGCCGACCGTATCGAAGGAACTCTTTTCGGTAATGGTGAGCGTACCGGTAATGTAGATATCATCACACTTGCCATGAATATGTTCTCACACGGCGTTGATCCGAAACTTAACTTCTCTAACCTGCCTGCAATCCGTGAGAAATATGAAAGTTTTACCAGAATGCACGTTTACGAACGTCAGCCATATGCCGGTGATCTGGTATTTACCGCTTTCTCCGGTTCCCATCAGGATGCCATTGCCAAAGGTATGGCATGGCGTGAAGAGAAAAAACTCAACGAGTGGTCTGTCCCTTATCTTCCGGTTGACCCAATGGATGTGGGCAGAACTTACGATTCTGACGTTATCCGTATCAACAGCCAGTCCGGTAAAGGTGGCGTAAACTACATTTTGAAACAGAACTTTGGCATTTCTCTGCCTGAGAAAATGCGTGAGGAAGTCGGTTATCTGGTAAAACATGTTTCCGATGAAGAGCACAAAGAGCTGTCTCCACAGTGGGTATATGAAATCTTTGAAGATAAGTATGTAAAACGCCAGCCTTACTTCCAGATTGAAGAATGCCACTTCAAACAGGTGGATGGTATTATGGCAGAAGCTACTATTGTTCATGGTGGACAGAACCACCTGGTAAGTGCCAACGGAAATGGCCGTCTGGATGCTGTCAGCAACATTATCAAACAGTACTTCGGCATCAGCTATGAGCTGTCCGTATACGAAGAGCACGCTTTGAGCCATGGTTCTTCTTCCAAAGCTATGTCCTATGTAGGAATCACCTGCTATGGTCAGATGTACTGGGGTGTTGGCATCGACGACGATATCATCAAATCCTCTATCAGCGCACTGGTTGTTGCAGTAAATCAGGTTCCTTCCATAAAATCCAGTGTTGAGATTCAGGATAAGCGCTTAATGGAAATGAAGAATTACATTCAGACAAACTACCAGACCGTTACCTTAGAGGATATGGCAAAACAGTTCCATCTCTCTGAGCCGTACATTTCCAAATATATTAAGGAAAAATCCGGTCAAACATTCGTTGAACTGGTTCAGGGTGTCCGCATGAAAAAAGCAAGAACTCTTTTAAAGAACGGAAATATGACTGTTGAAAACATTGCATACTCCGTGGGTTATCAGAATGTAGAGCATTTCAACCGCCTCTTTAAAAAGAAATACGAGATGACACCGGTACAGTACCGCAATTCCTGTAGTAAATAAATCTTGATTTAAGAATTTGATTAAAGAAACACGCTTAGACCTTGTACTAAAAAAGTACTCGGACTAAGCGTTTTTTCGTAATTTCTATCTTCCCGGCAAACTGTTATTTCCAACCGACCATCGGGTCTGATTAACCGCCGTATCTGATTGCTGCGATATCAGTCAGCTACGATATCAGGTCGACTGCCTTACAATCAATGTCGGGATTGTAATATAAGACTGGGCATACAGATTCGGTTTTCTGATTTTCTGGAGGATGTATTTCCCCGCCTGTACTCCCATGTCATACATATCAATATTTACTACGGTCAGCTGCGGCTTCAATATCTGCGAAAATGGATAATCATCAAAAGTAATGACCCTGATATCCGAAGGTATCTCTATTCCGGCATGATGCAGTGCATTGACGCAGCCATAAGCAATGTAATTATTGGCACAGATGATGCCATCCGGTCTTACTTTATTAGAAAGAATCTCTTTGGTCATCTCATATCCACTGTCACATTGGGATTCCCCGCGCTGCACATAATCTTTTGGCACCAGCACATCATGATCATTTAGAACCGACAACACGCCGTCCAGACGGTGCATGGAAATCTTATCCTCTTCCGTTCCGCCAATAAACGCAAGGGACTGACAGCCCTGCTCCAGCAGATGTTTCGCTGCCAGTTCACCCGCCAGGCGGTTATCAATATCAATCCAGCAGAAATGGCTGGTAAAGTTAGGATTGCCAATCACCAGATGGGGAATGGATTCCTGAAAAATCATTTCATCCAGTTCTTTAGAAATAACCGCCGCATGAATGATATAGCCGTCTGCCGCCTTCTCTTCTGCTGCTTTGTGGATATAATCTCTCGCTTCTACAGATGACATATTCTTTATCACAAGGCTATAGCCTTTTTCCGTTAAGACATGCTCCATCCCACACACCATTTCAAACATATGCGGGTTGGCAAATCCTGCATTCTTCCCCAGCGAGGTCACAAAGACAATGGTCTTTGTAGACTGTGTGACAAAATTTCTCGCCCGGAGATTCGGATGGTAATCCAGTTCCTGCATGACCTTTTTCACCCGGTCTATGGTCTCCTGAGAAATGGAATAAGAGCCATTCATAACCTTTGAGACCGTTGCCGTAGACACTCCTGCCTGCTTTGCCACATCCTTAATCGTAACCGCCATTTTCTGTCCTTTCTGCGCCAAAATAATTTTCCGCCATCATATCTGCATGCTATTGCCCGATATCCTGTTACCATGCAATGCGTGCTATCACTCTATCACTCTTCCACTCTGCCTTTTATTATTACATAACCGTAGCCGTCTAATTTGCTTCCCAGCAGTCCATGCACCAACAGAATCTCACTCTGTCCACTGCCCGGCTCTGCCAGAAATGCCGCAACGTCCATCGGTTCTTCATTCCTGTTTATCATAACACGAATCCGCTCTGTAGCACTATATCTTTCATAAATGTAGAGTCCGCCTTTTTCCTGGGTGTAAACCATACGGAAATCACCTCTTCGCAGCAGTTCTTCTTTCCTGCGTAACTGAATCAGACTCCGCATAAAAGTAAAAAGAGAATCGGGCGAATTCTGTTCAAAGGATTTCTCCCGGAGTTCTTTTTCTTCGATGGCTTTTGCTTTGCATGCCTGTTTCCATGGCATTGCCTGCCGGTAGTCCGCCTCTTCAATTCCGGTTATGCCAAGCTCATCACCATAGAAAACGGACGGCATGCCCGGAAATGTCATCTGGAAAATCAGTGCCAGCCGGTACTGCCATTCATGTTCATTGCAAAGAGAATAGAACCGGCTTACATCATGGCTGTCTAAGAGATTTAACTGTGCAAACACGGTCTGTTCCCGGTAACGCATCCGCATATTTGTAACCCGGCTGTCAAATGCCGCGCTGCTGATGCTCTCTTCTCCAAAGAAGCGTTTACAGTGTTTCCGGAAATCATAATTCATCGTTGAATCAAATATGGTTCCATCCAGCCAGTGATTGGCAGTCTCCCAGACTTCACCGATTAAGATTGCCTCAGGGTTGACTTCTTTTACCTCCCGGTAGAATCTTCGCCACAGGGCATCATTAATCTCACTTGCCACATCTAACCGCCAGCCATCTGTGTGAAATTCTTCCACCCAGTATCTCCCTACTTTGCAGATAAAATCTGCCACTTCCGGGTTTGCCGTATCAAGCTTTGGCATCATCCGCTCGTAACCGAAGCATTCGTAATTCGGATACTCCTCTGGGTCTTCGGGGCGGATAACCGGGAATTGCAATCCATAGAACCAGTCCTTTTTATCGGATGCTTCGCCTTTCTGCACCACATCCTCAAATGCCGGGAAATGCCAGCCGCAATGATTAAATACACCATCAATAATCACCCGGATTCCGTTGGCATGGAAGGTGTCCACCAGCTCTTTAAAATCATCATTTGTTCCAAAGCATGGGTCAATGTGAAAATAATCCAGCAAATCATATTTATGATATTCGCCTGCTGCAAATATCGGATTAATGTAGATAGCATTGACGCCAAGGTTTTTCAGGTAATCCACATTTTCGGTAATGCCCTTAAGACAGCCTCCCAGCTTTCCTCTTACCACATTTCCTTCAAAGGCGGCTTCTGTTGGCTTGCCGCTGATATACGTTTTTCCTGTAGCAAAGCTGTCCGGGAAAATATTGTAAATAACGGCATCCTTCGCCCACTCCGGTGGTCTTACGATGTCTGCTCTGTGATTAAAAGGAAGCTGGTAATATTCGGAGCGGTCATCCACCAGCTTCGCACTGAAGCAGTCTCCGTAATAATAGATTTCTTCCGTTTCACTTTTCAACCGAAAATAATAGCACAGCCGCTTATAGGGGCGCACCAGCTTCACCTCATAATAGTCAAATAATTCACTGCCTGCCACCACATGCATTTCTGCTTCCGTGAAAATTACCGGTGTCAGGCGGCATGCCCGGTCTCCGAAATACAACCTGCAGCGTTTGATATCATCTTTGGCTGTACGGAGCCGGATTGTCACATGCTCTTCGTCTGTTCCATATGCATACTGTGACATGGGTATATGTAAAATTGCACTTTTGTTCATTCTCTGTCCAGCCTTTCTTAACCTTTTACACCTCCGGAGGTCAGTCCGGTTGTCATATTTTTCTGAAGTACAAAGAACACAATCAGAATTGGTATCGATACCACAATGGACGCTGCCGCAAATATCGGCCAGCTTCCGCTCATTTCCGTTGCCTGCAGGGAATATAAGCCTGCTGCTAACGTATAGGTATCGGAACCTGTCATAAAATTGATTGCAAAAATGTATTCATTCCATACATAGATAAGCACCATCATGGCTGTTACTGCGATGGTCGGCTTTGCAAGTGGCAGTACGATTCTCGTCACAAGCTGCACAGGCGTTGTACCGTCAATCATTGCCGCCTCTTCAATTTCTACCGGAATCGTGTCAAAATATCCTTTCATATTCCACAGGGCAAATACTGCCATGGTTCCCGTGTATACAATAATCAGACCCGTTCTGGTATTAATCAGTCCCATGGGTGACAGCAGCTTATACAGCGCTGTCATGGAAAGCAGGGATGGAAATGCATAGAGCAGTATCAGTGTCCGAAGGATTGCTTTTCTGCCCGGAAATTCCTTTCTGGAGAAAACATATGCCGCCGGAATTCCTGTTCCAAGGGAAATTCCAAGGGTTACTACTGCTAATATCAGACTGTTTTTCAGCCACAGCATAATCGGTTTTTCCGTAAATACTGCTTTATAATTTGCCAGGGTGAAATGTTTTGGAAAGAAAGAAAAATTTGCACTCAATAAGCTGTTATCTGCATTTAGGGACACGGAAAATGCATACAATACCGGCACCAATACCACAAAGCAAAGCAGGATAAGAAAGATATTTGCAAAGACGAGTCCAATATTTTCTCTGGTTCGTTTCTTCATGTTAGTCCGTCTCCTCCTTTGGCTTCATATTGGTCAGCACAGAAAATACAATCAGAATGACAAATATTATCATGGAAATTGCAGAACTGTAGCCGTAATTGTTCGTTATAAATGCCTTTTCATAGGCATAGGTCAGGATTGTCTGCAGATTTGAACCGGTCTTGGCACCCACCTGCTGTGTCAGCAGGAACAGGATATCAAACTGCTTAAAGGTGGTAAATGTTGTAATTACAACCGATGGTGCAATGATTGGCTTGATCATCGGAATCGTAATATACCACATTTTCTGTAACCAGGTTGCTCCGTCCAAAACAGCACTTTCGTAAAAGCTCTTTTCAATACTCTGCAATGCACCGTCCATAATCGTTATCATAAATGGAAGTGCCAGCCAGAGGTTTACGGTGGTACAGCATAAAAATGCCATACCATCGCTGCCCAGCCATTTTACAGGCCCGATGTTGTACTTTGCCAGCCACTGATTGAGCAAGCCAAACTGGGAGTTAAACATTCCTGTTTTCCACAGAAGAATGGATACATAGCCCGGCATTGCCCAGGGGAAAATCAGCAGCGTCTTATATAGATTTCTCAGGCGGAGCCGCTTTAAGTTCAGCAGATTTGCCAGTAAGAATGCTATGATAAGCTGCAACACCATATTTACAATTGTCCATAAAATCGTTACCAGAAATGCCTGTATAAAGCCATTATCCAGCACCAGCAGGGCATCCTTATAATTTTTCAGTCCAATCAGTTCATAATTATTCCAGTGATACACATTCATATTGGTCAGTGAAATGTACCCGGTATACAGGATTGGAAAGATTACGATGAGCAAAATCAGTATCAGGGATGGTGCCGACCAGGAATAGGCAAACAGGATTTCTTTTTTCTTATTTTTCTTCAATTTGTTACCTCATACTTTCAATCAACTGCAACGCCTCCTGCTGCGCCGCCTCTGCACTTTCTGTCACATCTTTTCCACTCATGTTGACATCGGTTAAAAGATTACCAACCACCGTCCACATTACATCCATTTCCGGAATATTCGGCATCGGTACTGCATGTTCTGCGGTATCGTGCATTGCCATAACCACTTCATCTGATGTGATTTCATCCATTTCATAGCAGCTTTCCATCGCCGGTGCACAGCCGCTTGCTTTTGCAAGATCCACCTCTACTTCCGGATCCATTAGGGCACGAAGTACTTTTTCTACCGCATCCTTCTTATTTTCTGCAGCATTTTTCAGCACATGAATTCCCTGCACTCCCATATATGGAGAAATCGGATTTCCGGTCTCGTCAATTACCGGCATTGCTGCCACGCCAACGTCCATTCCGCTTTCTCTTACGGTTGGCACCAGCCAAGGCCCTGCAATGGTAGAATGTGCCATACCTTCTTTAAACAGGGTATTTACCGTTGCATACTCCGTCTCGCCCGGCATCAAATCCACAAATTTCTTGTGATATTCCAGGGCTGCAATGGTTTCTTTGGAATCCAGCCCCGGTGTGCCATCGGCTGAAAGAATCGTACCGTTAAAGCCATTGATCCAGCCTGCTGCATAGTATGGCGTACTGTGCTGTTCCACAAAGCCATAATGTCCGCCAGCAGTGTTATCCTGCATATATTGATACAGTTCTTCCGTAGTCTGCGGCACTTCATCATCCTTCATATAAAGCCGGTTATACATGAATAACAAAGTCTCGTAATAGACAGGAAGCTGATAGATTTCTCCCTTGTAGGTTGCTGCCTCTAAGGTATTATCCATATATACATCCAGTTCCTCTTTCGGGATAATGTCTGTAATCGGTGCAAGAATGTCCATCTCTGCATATACTCCAATTTTATCATGGGCAAAGAAATACATATCCGGTGCTGCTTTCGGGTCACTTCCCACCATCTTAAGGCTTTCTGTCAAATCACTTTTCTTCTCCAGCACAACATGCACATCCGGTTCCAGTTCCTCCAGTTTCTTCTGAAGGACTTCCGCCACTGCATCTTCTTTATCATGCCAGATTGTTATGGTAGTCTTATCCGTCTCTGACACGCTGTTTCCGCCACAGCCGCTTAACAATCCTGCTGCCATGGTAAGTGTAAGCGCCATTGACATCAATTTACTTCTAACTCTTCTTCTCACTTCTGTCCTCCTGTCTTTTACTTGTGACTTTTTCTTGGTTCTTATTTGTTTAATCTTTATTTATTTTTTGCATTTTTCTTTGCTACAACTATTATAATCACAACTGCTGCCGCAATAACTACAATACCGATTACGATTGGAGCAGTATTGTTGCTTCCTGCTTCTGCTGTTTCTGCCGGAGCTTCGGTTGCCGGTTCTGCTGCCGCATCTACCTGTGGCTCTTCATAGCTTACTTCAAAGTTATCGGCATCTTTTACCACAAGCCAGATATCCTTTCCTGCATCCACAGAAATATCACTGGTCTGAACACTTCCTTCATTTCCATTGACAATAATGGAATTTACCCAGCCCGGTACTTCTTTTATGAGCCATCCATTTTCGCCTTCTTCTAAGGCTTCGCCCGGCCAGGATGCAAATGCATTGGTTCCGTCCGGTGCCGACCATGCCCAAAGGCAAGGGGCATCCCAGTCAGACGGTGTGATTACATGTACGGTTATATTTGCCACCTCTGCTTTATCCGGGTCTGTATAACTAAAATCTGCTTTTCCGTCTGCATCTACTGTTACCCAGACTTCTGCGGCATCAATAGAAATGTCATCGGTCTGAACACTTCCTTCGTTGGCATTGACAATGATAGAATTTACCCAGATTGGAGCTTTGGCGGTATACCAGCCGTTGTCATCCTGCTTCATTTCCATGCCCGGCCATGCTTCAAATGCGTTAGTTCCATCCGGTGCTGACCATGCCCAAAGGCAAGGATTTTCCCAGCCTGCATCTACTTTTGCATGGATTGCAAATTTCTCCACATATTCCGGTGTCTCACCGGTGGTCTGCTTGTCATAGGTTACTTCTGCATTATCTGCGTCTGTTACGGTAATCCAGCAGTCCTTTTCTCCATCCAGCACCTGCTCTGCAGTCTGGACATTTCCATCATTGGCATTTACAATCACATGATTTACCCAGGTTGGAACCCAGATGTAATACCAGCCTTCATTTGCGCTGTCTGTGTCCATCTCTTCGCCCGGCCACGCCTCAAATGCATTATTTCCATCATCATCCCATGCCCAGACACATGGATTTTCCCAGTCCTGTGGCACCTGTACATATACTGCCTTCTTTGCATCCGTTACTTCGTCTGCTTT
>ENA-OOZY01001250-OOZY01001250.1-human-gut-metagenome-genome-assembly--contig:-NODE-1250-length-15880-cov-3.594060_pt1 | contig 15880 bp, 14 predicted proteins | sample MGYA00241047_ERZ501410 | MGnify/ENA primary metagenome ERZ501410 (study PRJEB25962, sample SAMEA2042621) | human gut metagenome | biome: human gut; feature: human-associated habitat; material: faeces... | reverse complement strand
TGTTTTCAGAACTCTTTCCCTATAATTGTTTGCCGTAGACTGTCCATCTGCCAAAACCGTCAAAATATCGTTCCAAACCTCTACTGTCAATTCTTTGTGCGGCAACAAAGCTGCCATACCAAACTTTGTAGTAGAAGGGAAGATGCTCTGCATACTGCTGATAGAAACCTTACTTTGCGTTTCTCGCTGAAGCTGATCTGCCATCGTAGCCGCTACTTCATAACGCATGGCATCTGAGATAATTACAAATACTTTCGTATCCGAGGTTCGGATACGGGAACGGTAAAAATCCTCCTGTTGCGGTACTTCCAAAACTTTACCGTAAGTTGCCAGTTCATCCGCACATACATCCGACCAGTTGTTGCCCAACTCACCTAAGAACCAGTGCGTATAAAGTCCTTCCACCTTATCGACAACATGCTTGAACAAATCATCTAGCAGAATATTGGAAGTCTCCAAACTCTTTTGAAAACTAAGATGGAACAAACGGTAATAAGTGTCCATCTGATAGTAACTTTCTGTATATTCTTTCCAGATACTTTTCGCTTCTGCGGTATGGAATCCGGCAGAATGTTCCTTAAAGAAACTTTGCATATTCGCCACTTGTAAGATACCGTCATAAAAATTCTCAAATGGCTCATACCATACACAAGTTCTACGTTTTTCAACGGTATTCGTAATGGTATCCACATCAATAATATGGTCACTAATCTCTGTCATTAGCTTTGTCAGAATTACTTCGTTAATACACGGAAAGCACTCTGTTCCTACCAAATCTTCTACTGTCAGCTTTTCAAAACGCTGATACAGACGAGCTTCATCCTCAACATAACGTGCCACATCATATAATTGAGTAATGTTATCACTATGAAGCCATTCAGAAATAAAATCATAGCAGTATGCCTGATGAGGTATGGAAATAAAACTGTCCAGTCCGGCAAGATATTCCTGCCTCATGGTACGGGTCGCTGCAGTTAAAAGCAGATGAATTGCCAACTGCCCAAGATCTGGTTCTTCCTCCACAAATCCACATCCCTGACGAACCATCGCCCAAAAAGCTGCGTCTGCATGATATTTTACAAAATCCTGATAAACCGTATTATTATTCAAATCCAGTCCCCCCTGGAACACACTACGGAGAATCATATTGGGCTGTGCATCTTTCAATCCACAGATTGCCGCCATGACAGCCATATGTAACTGTGCCGGTGTTTCCGGAACTTTATTCTGCATGCTAACTTTCAAACGACGGTCTTTCGCATTGAAATAAGCACGATAATTTTTAACCTGTTTCCTCATTGCCGGATTTGATATAAGTCCCATCTCATCTATCCAGATAGAAATCAGATCCGCCCGAAACTCTTCACTGTAAAGCTCCACATCCAGAAGCCAGTTATCATCTGGGCGGTTATAGACACACGGACTGTAAACCAGATAATTTGTAGTCAAATCATCTACTGAAAGCAGTTTTTTTACTGAAAACGCATTATTTCCAGTCAGCGCAATCACCTTTGCATTTTCCAAAACCACTTCATCCAGCTTATCCTGAAATTCCTTATCTTCATCGTACCAGAAAATGATACGACGCTGATAAAACTCAGGCAGAAATACAGCAAATCTGCGATTTAAATCTTGTATTATTTTGTCTGTATCCATGCTGCATTATCTCCCTTCCGTATTTTTTACATAAATAGTGCTTCGTGCCGCACCCTCTTTTCTCAAATAACCGTCCTTAACCATATTCAGCAAGACAGCTCTGGCTCTACGATGTTTTACATCTAAAATCTCTACTGTTTCAGCAGTAGTAATAGAGCCATTTTCCAATACATATTTATAGATTTGTTGTTCCCGTTCACTATCCGGTATTTTCTCAGTCGTATCTGGCACTTCGTTGCCACTATCCGGCATTTTTTTTATATTATCTGGCACTATTTCTGTTTTATCCGGCACTTTATTGCCACTATCCGGCATTTTACCAATAGTATCCGGCACTTTAATGGCGTTATTGAGGTCAACAGTGCCGTCAACCTGTCCTCGATAAATATTGATACGCAAATCAACTTCGCCACCAATAAACTCCGGCTCCCGCAGCCCGGCAGCTTTTACTTTATCAATAATTCTCGGAATACCGCTTCCCCAATGCTCGATCAGGTTCATGTAAGCAAACGCATGGGCAAGAGCTTCATTTCTGATTTTAGAATAGCCTTCTTTCATACGCTCCATCGTTTGTCCCATTGGCAGCTTTCCTGGAGAAGTAATTTCCAATCGGTTGTCATATACCGCTACCTGTATCGTACCATGATCCAGATAACTACGATGTACCATAGCATTTATAATCAACTCACGAATGGCATCCGGTGGAATCTCATAAACATCCTGGCGATAAATTCCCACAATTGTAGCACCCAGATGAATATTTCTCAAAACAAACTGAAATGCTTCGTCTATCTGTTCCCAAAGCGGACCGGTATATTCTCTACGATCAACAAATACCGCTTTCGTTGTCCCTTTGAACACGCCACATTGCGTTGCAACATGAAGTCCACCATTACCTGTCAAAATAGCAAACGCATTTGACGGATAATCTTTTCCATCACGCTCAATCAAAATACCCCAGGAACGCAGCTGCTGTCTACCGACATCTTTAATCGCTGCTTTCTGTTCCTCTGTACGGGCATTTTTAACAGCCTGTTCTTTCATGGCTTTACATAGGACATCAATATCTTCATCTGTAACATTTAACCCAGTACATAAAGCCTGATCGTAGTAGCGGTTACTGCCCTCAAACAACAGCTCCTTTACCATATACTCAACGGCAAGGCGGGTAGTTCCGGCAACACGGACATACACACCTCCATCTCTGCCAAGAGCTTTGATATAATATGGGCGCTGTCTGCCCTCAGAAATCTCTACCACAATGACAGTCTTACGATCAACCGTCTGTAAAGTAATATCCGGGATGATTGCCGGTTCACAGCTATCTGATACAGCATTTGCAAAGGCAACCACAGACTTCATATATTTGATGCTTTTCTCAGGCAGGTTCTCTTTGAACTCTACATTCTTCGATTCTCCTGCCAAAATTTCCTCTATGGTCATTGTAACACCTCGCTCTCTTTGGCAACTATTGCCATCTGATTATTTTAAGTCCCCTTATGTTTCCGAAGAACGTGATTTTTGTATTATTGCTGATAATGCTAATTTAGCAGTAATGATTTCTGTAATATCACTAATATCACCAATATCCAATTCAATATGATCTATGTTTTCATCACCTGGCGTAAACACAAATCTCACTTCTTGCTGATAAGTGTAGGAATCACGCTTCCAAAAGGCAATGTTCCACATTCCAGCAAATAATGAAATCAGCATATTTCCGCCATCAATAGTGGGATCATAGTATTGAACTGGCTTAAAATAAACTTTATAACCAGCTTTTTGAGCCGCTACTTTTACTCTACGAATAAATTCATCATGATCTAAAACGATCAATGCCGTATCACCAAATGAAAGCATTTTTTCTTTTTGTTTATCTGTAAATCTAAATTTTTCTTCTGTTGGATTCACTCCAAACATACAGAAAACAAAATCGTTTGATTCAGATGTTTTTAGCAAATCATCATTAACTGCAACTGTTTCTCCAGTATCAGGAAAATAAATCGTAGCTTCGTTAATATGAATCATAGCTTCATATTTATCTCCAACTTCACAATCTCCAGTTTCTTCTTCTCTTTTACGATAATATCCAAGGGTTTTCGCATAAATCTTCCCTGATTGCAAACTTTTAATTTTATCTGCATCTTGGAATTTTATTAATGGCATCCCTTTTGCTTGAAAATGAAGTTTTTTTCCCATTGAACCCTTCCTTTCGTCGTTAATTGGTATATCTTCCTGCCTGCATATGAAATTCAACAAATCAAACTAATTTAACTTTTCAACTCATCATAAAACCCCTTATAATCAGGATATTTTTCTTGCATCTGTATATAATCTTTTATTTCCTCGATGCTTAAAATATTTTGCGGCGGAACATCTCCCACTGTCATTCCTGTAAATTCAAATTCATAACCAAAGCCAAAAATATCTTTCGTTATATTGTATTTGACTATTTCAGCAATTAAACGATTGCGATATATCTCATGAATATCACCTAATTTAATCTTAAATGTTATTACAGAGGGTCTTCCCATAATCCATAAACGTTTATAAGGTTCTTTTCTATACAATTTTCTGTCAACCGCCTCCAAAGACCATCGCAAAATTTCGCCACCTAAATTAATAGCAAAATGGTTTAATTGATCGTCCTTATATACTTGACTTTTATCAACAAAAAAATGTACCGATTTTGTTCTGGATTGTTTATCACGATTCCACAAAAAATATACATGTGAAAAAACTTCCTCTATCTTACCATTATCTAAGCCTATATCAACAAGGAGTTTTCGCAATCGTTTCTCTCCAGCATTATTTTTCCCTCCCGCAGTCACAAGACCATGTTTCCAAAATTCATTTTCATCTAAAATACGTGTACAATGGCATACTGCAATTTCTATGTCCATATTATCTTTAACAAAATCAGTAACCAACTTCGATTCACCGATTCTAATATCTTGTAACTGGTGTTCAATTTGCCACCATTCTTCAATACTATCTGTATTTACTCTTCTTAAAATCATCTTTTCAAATTCAGTTCCCCAATTTTTCAATTCTTTTGGGAACGTATTCGGATTGTCAAAATCAATCATTTTGTTGCACCTCATCACGAATAAATATCAAACTTAAATTTCAGTTATTGGCAATTTTCCAGAACCTTCTCTGCATATTCCTGTTCCAGTTCCTCTGCCAGATACGCATCGCTCATACAGTGCATATCAGAAACACCATCACGGATCAGCTGATAGACCTGGGAATGATAAAAGAAATCCAATGCCGCATCCAGTGAAATCCCCTGCTGTTTAGCAAAGCATTCGATAACACGGCTATATTTTTTCTGAAGCAAAATCGGATTTGCTGTCATAGTGTTTCACTCCCTTCAAAATACAACAGAGACAGTGCTTGCTCTGTGCGGAAACATATTTGCAGATTCGGCTTTTCATAACGCAGGCGGTTGATGGCTTCTATTTTATCAATCAGACCGTCAAAGAACAGCTCCACGGTATTGAACACTTTATCATTGGCAACACCTCCTACAACAAGGTCGTAATCTGTCGAATCTTTTCCACTGCGGCAGTTCAGAATGAAATCCAGCCATTCTTCGGAATAAGAATCAAATTTCAGCGTTTTCAGTTCAGATTCCCGGCTTTCATCGTATTCATACCAAGAGATAATGCCATCTTTCCCACGGTGTTTGAACTTACCGCACCACTTCGCCGCCTGTTCATACAACGGCGTGACATAGAAGCCACGCCCGAAGTCTACATTTGGGCGAGAATGAACCAAATCCGGCTTTGCAATTTCTAAGAAAGAACCATGATAGAGAATCATACTTCCACACCCCTTTCTTTCATCACGTCAAGAAGATCATCAACGATATATTCCCGGCTCTGTGTATGCAGCACTTCATATTCCGGCACAATATAACCGTTCAGAATATCGCTTTGTTCGGTAAAGGCCTGATAAACACGCTCTGCATCCACGCCCAGCTTTACCGCTACATTTTCAATGCAAAATACAGCAAACTCCAGCTCACTGGAATTTTTTATTTTTTCATCTGTCATAATCTACAACCCCTCCTTCGGAATCACTGTTCTCCATTTGAACGCTTTTCTCCGTGATATGTAAAGTTTTCATAAGTTATGCCTTTTTCAGCTCTTTGTTCAGTAGTAATTCCGGTCTGATGATTTGAGCCTTCAGCACTTGAAAGTGGCGGAATACCTTTTCCACTTTTAATATCATCCATTGTTTTATCTCTATTAGGCACTTCAAAATCCTCCTTTTCTTAATAGCACAGCAACCACATACATCATTATTCCAACAATAATTGCAACCATTGCATTATCAAATGCCTTTTGTTTCTTTTGTACGATTGGTCGAACTTCATTTACAATTCTTGTATATTTGTCAATCAACCATAATGCTGCATGTGATTCTTTGTTTCGGTATATTTCTTCATTTCTAATGTCTTCACTTTTAAAAACGGCAATTTTTCTTCCTCTTAATAAAAACAACAAGTATATTGTAGCTCCAACAATTACTATTAAACTACCACCAAGACATGTCAATTCAATGGAGGTCAAAATCACTTCCCATATTTTCATGTTACTTACACTGAATTTTGCCGGTGAAAAATCAAACGCTCCAAGCATAATTGTTAAAATAACGCCGCAAAATGCCAAAGCAATACTGATTTTTTCATATATCTTATTATAATTATCCTGTATTCTCTGATAATCCTGAAAGCAGCTGTCTAAAAGAAAATATGCTGATGGATAATCTTCACACTCAGTTTGTAGTGTATTATCAACATCACTATTGTCCATATATTTGTCCCCCTTACTTTATTTTAGCCAAAACATCCTGGAAAATTGCATAATTCTTCTTCACGCCATCGTCCAGATCAATCGAAATCATCTGGTCGGCAAGGTGATGAATCTTTTCTTCGTAGGTTCTGATTTCAGTATCCTGTGCCCGCAAAGTGGTCAGCTTTTTGTTCAGCTTCACACGCTCACCAGTGGAAGCATTGGCAATCCGCTGTTCCAGATCGGCAATAGCTGTGCGATAACGAGCCTGCTGTTCATGCACATAGTCGGTACGAATACGAGCAATGGTATCCGGCTGATAGCGGTGCATATAGATCAGCGCCTTAAAGCCGTTCTTTTTGCCGCTGTCAAACAGCCAGTAAATCGGGCGTTTCTGATAAATCTTGCAGTGGTCAGAGTAGAAGTCGCTCAGGAAGTAATTCCGAATTACATCTTTCGGCTGACCCTTGCCACCAAGGGCATCCGCAACGAATTTCAGATTTTCGTCCAATGTATCTGCACCGTAAACAGTTTTCACAAATTTCACGAACAGACCGACAATATCATCCTCAAAGTATTCATCGTCGCAAATCGGAATGATGTTATCCTTATCCGCAGCAAAAGAAGCGTACTTGCTGGCATCCCATTCGCCGCCTGCATAAGCAAGCCCGTCCACATCCAGAGAGTAGCGACCGAACATACAGCCAACTGCATAGGAAATGAAGGAGCGAATATCTCTGCCAAGGTCAGCCTTGCGGACAGTAACATCCTTATCCTCAACCTCTGGGGTCAGCTCATCCTGCAAGCCGTAAATGTCAATGAAGATACGGTTTAGTTCTTCTTCGTTGGCTTTCAACTGGTTGAAACGGTCATCACATTCAGCCTGCCACTGGTCAAAGGCTTCGGCAATGGTAGGAACTTTGCGAAGCAGTGGATGGGGTTGGAAGTCCCAAGATGTTTCGAAAGAGTCCCAGTCTCCCCTTGATATTTTTATACAATCAAGTGTGATATTTTCAACTCTCTCAGAAATTTTGAAGCAAACAGGAATATTTCCAATATGCCCTGCCTCGTAATTCAATGTCGGACTTAAAAATTTTAATATACTGAGTGCGACTTTTGAATTCAAGAATGCAAGATAATTATAAAGCCCATCATTCGATAATAACGCTTTTGCACCACTACCAAAAATAGCATGATCCGAAATTCTCATAGAAGGCTCTCCACTTGAAATTCCAGACCATGTAACAAATTCCTTAAAATAGTATTCTGGACTTACTATTCTACCACCAGCAGCACCTTTGGTTGCCTCTTTTATATCTGCCCCATTATTCAACCAGTTGACAACATAATCTTTGTTCCCATACCATTTTCTATATTCTCCGCCTTTAGCTATTGGAAACCACTTTGTTGCATCAACCGTCTCATCAATACCAGTAATTGCAAATGAAATATTTTTAATTGATACTTCGTGCCAAAATCTTAAGAAGCGATTATTATCTGTCGTAGAAAGACCACTTTTGGGTTCTGCCACATTTTTCAAAAAGTCGCCTTCAGTAAAATCTGCAAGTAAATTTTTGCTAACCCAATATGCGACTGGACTTCCTGGAATTTTAGAAAACTCATCTGTACTTTGCTCATAGTAGAATCCACAATTACGATTTTCGACTGCTTCCAATGTTTTCTGTCGTTGAACTTCCATACCACCACGGAAGTCTACTAAACGCAAATAGCATCCTTTTTTCTGTACATGGCGGTTCTGGAAAGCAAACGTACATACCGGAACGGTTGCTTCCTCAAAAGCAGAATATTCAAACTGTATCAGTGTTTCAATGGTTGCTTGATTATACAAGTAATTACGCATTTTCTCATAACTCTGAATGAACATCCAAACATACGGCGTAAAGAAACCACAATATCCAGATTTTTTTGCCATTTCAGAACAATGAATTACAAACGCAGAGAAGAAATCACTCTTATAATCTGCGTAATTATTTTTAATAAAATCATTCAACTTCGGGTTCATATTAGATGCACCCATATACGGCGGATTCGTCACAACTGCATCATACTTCTGAGCCAGAGCTTCTGCCACCTGTACCAACGGCAGTAATTCTCTCAATGCCGTCTCACGGGACATATTTATATCTTCCGCAATTTCTGCAAAACGGTCATACAGAGCAGACCAATCCTGCGGTGTTACGGTCAAAATAGAACCGTATTCCTTTGCATCATGCAGTTCGCTGATAATGGTCTCCATAGCGGCTGTGAGCTTCGCATCGCCATTACAGAAATAATCCACGGCAAATTTATCTACATGATTGCTCTCCACAATGGCATACACATGGGGCTGAATGCCACGGCTGAAGAAGCGGCGGTCATACTGACGAGCTTTCATCATTACCGCAAAGTAAGCCAGCTGTGCCGCACGGTCATCAATATCTAAACCGTAAAGGTTATTCTCCACAATGCTTGCCACCGCTTCACGAGTAGTATAGCCGTAAGATTCATAAATCTTCATCAACACATCAAACATATATGCAAGAATATGACCAGAACCGGAGCATGGGTCAATGACTTTCAGCTGATCCGGTGTCAGTGCGGCGTACTCCTTGCGAATCTCGGCAAGCTGCGTCTGTACTTCCGGCTCCTGCTCGGCTTCTTCCAGATAGTAGTGCCATTTGGTATCTTCCGGGTCACGGTTTCCGGCAGCATAGGCAGACTGTTCTTCCTCAGTCGGAAGAAGCTGCTCTTTGACATCCGGGTGTCCCTCCAACCACAGACGACCAAGGCTGTTCTCTACCATATAGCGAACAATCCAGTCCGGTGTGAAAAGCTGGGTTGCTGCAGGGATGTTTTCTTTTGTAATTTTCACATTCTTTTTCAGAGCTGCGAAAACATCGTCTTTTTTCTCACTGTTATAATACTGATACAGCCAGCCGATGATCTGGACAGCATCCTTCCAGTCATCCTCCGGAATCAGCTTAATCATCTGCTGAATCACACTACCTTCACGAAGTAGATTGTCCGGCAGAAGAAGCTCGGTGTAGTCTGAGAGTCTCTGGAACATTCCCGGCAGAATCTTATTCAAAGCGTTGCACTGCACAATCAGCAGATATTTATACAATTCTTCGGTCTTTTCCGCATCTTTCAGCTCATAGACCTTTTCCATATCCAATCCATCCAAATCCAGATGAATGGCTTCGGTTATAATCTGCGGCTTAAAGTTGTTTTCCTCATCCGTGAATACACGCACATGAGAAGGAAGATAGCCATTGACTTCCATGAATCGCAGAGCAGAGAAACGGTTGAACCAGGTATAGGCAACCTCCTCCATGACCTGCTTATATCCTTTATCATTAATCTCGGCAATCAGAGCCTGACGCTGCTTCTTTGCATCGGCAGTAAGGACTTTGCCGCCGACGCTGTCCGCATTGGCATCCTCAATGTTGTCCTCTGTGATACCGTATTCCACACCTTTCAATGAAACACGGGCGATCAGCTCTGTTCTTGCCCAGACAGCAAATTTTTTAATCGCATTCTTATCCATAAACTTCTCACCTCTAAATATCTTTAAACATGTCATCAATTTCTTGTTTTGTAATAAAAGTATCTACACCATCTAATTCATCATATGAAACGCTAATGTCTTTTGCATATATCTTTTTCGCACAAAAACGACTGGAATAATATTCCAACATAAGTAGTGAAGTTGTTGCTACAATCACTTCTACTAATATCAATCCAATTTGAACATCTGTAGTCGGACTAAAAGCTGCCAATAAATAGCCAATAACCAAATCCATAAATGCTACAACATTCACATAAATTTTATGTGCACTTTCTTGCAGTTTTTCCCTTGGTATTTTACAATTGTTATTCTCATCACGCTCAACTACATTGCTTCCCGGAAAACAATTTTTAATCACTGACTCTTTTCCACTTTTTATACAATTCAAAAGCAACAGTAATGCCCCTGACAACTGAAATACTAACATACAAATAAACATTAAATATTCATCTCCTTAATTCAGCTTGATCTCGTCGCAATTCTTCAGCAACTGTTTCAACTGAGTACGAATCTTCTCTACATAATTATCAATATCCTCATCCGACTGTAAGTTTTTCGCTGGAAATACAACCTGACGATTATAGGCACGAATCACTTTCTTCTTTGCCGTGGTCTGCTCTTTACCGGATTGTAACGATGGCTTTGATACTGACGGAGCAAGAATCGCTTCGATATTGCCAACTGTTTCATCCTTATACTGGCACATTGGCAGGAACATAGCATCCAAAAGGGCAAGACTCTTTAATTCTGCGATTTTCTCCTTGCACTGGCTGAAATATATATCCGATTTTTCAATCAGATGGGATGCCTTGGAATCACCGTTTGCGGCAGTATGAGTTGCTTCCATACATTGACGAACGGTTTCCAGAACCTCGGCACGTTTTTCTTCCAGCATCTTATCATGGGCGGCACGAACCGTATCCATCAACGGATTCAGTTCACGAATCCGGTTATAGTTAAACTTGCTTCCGGTCTGAACCATCGTAATCAAACGAATGGTATTCAGTGCCTTATGTGCTTCCTCATTTTCTGCAATTCGGTCAAGATCGTCGTGCAGAGATTTTTCAAACTGCACTGCCTGGTCGAATACTGTTACCTGGGTCTTGAAGAAATTTTCAATGCCGTTGCTCATGGCTTCTTTATTATCAAACAACTCATCTTCTTTTTTCAGCACACGCTCAATCAAGGCAATGTTATCCTTCTTCTGTGAAAGTACATCGTCCATCAGATGAATAGCTTTCTGAACCAATACACGATCCGGATATTTGTGTCCATCATAGCGATCATCTAGAGAAGCATAATAATCACGCTGTTCTGTGAACTTCTCAGTCACAAAACGAATCAGACCATCTTCATCGTCCGGCACATCCATGATATCGAAATATTCACGAAGCATGGCTTTTACATCACGCATCATCGTAGCTGAAATAGTTTTTCGCTTGCTGATAGAAGTCTTTCCGATCTCACTCTTTTTTCGAAGCATATCCGGCAGTTTCGGGTCATCAGGCTGAATGGTATTGCCTGCATACTTAATCGTTACTTTCTGAGAATAAATTAACTGTGCCGCAACCGCAGCAATGTCAATTTCTTTCCAGCCATACGGAATTGCACTATATTTACTCTGAACATCTGCCATAGAAGTCGGCAGTTTCTTTGCATCCTGCATTTCCAGATATTCTTCCATAGCAGAAACTGCATCACGATTTAGTTCCACACCCGGAAGCAATGATACTGCCCCAGTCAAAATGGCAATAATGTCTGCATCACTGTCTGCATTTTCTGTGATTAGGTCGAGTTTGCTATAAACGTGCGCAACCAGATATTCAAGAGACTGCTCAATCCTGCTCTTGGCATTTCCCGTTTTAATTTCCAAATGTTCACCATCTACATAGAACTGTGCTCCTTCGATAGCATTTTGCAATTCAGCCATAGCACTCAACTCATATTTTCCAGCCTCATCTTGCTGGTCACCGATGATTTTCTGCACACTCTTAGGAAGCTGGCTTACATTCCGTTGCTTTACATACTTGCGAATTTTCATGGCGGATTCCAAAGATTCATAGTAAGGAGTATCAGCCAGAACAACAATTGCTTCTTTTCCTTTAGATTTTGCCATCAAACGAAAATCTGTTTTCTCGACAGCATCTGCTGCAACCGTCAAAAAGCGTAAACACATGCCACCTATAGCTGCCCCAACTGTAATACCATCTACCATCTGGTCAAATGCAAAATCATATTTTCCATAACGAAACTTTTTAGTTGTGAAAATATCACCATAAATCATTTGAGCAATACGCTCTACAATAGAAGCCGTATCCACATTAGTATCTTTGATTTCACGCTGAATGTCCTGTTCTTCATCCGTCAGGAAATTATAAGTGTCGCCTGTTCTGCCAATATAGTTCTGGCTCATCAAACGGTCAAGGCAGCCCCGGACATTTTCACGCATGATAATCTTATCGACTCGAATATCGTCTGCCATAAGGATAACGATATTGTCCAGATTTGATGGAATATCATCAATATACCGAATCAGATACAAAAGTTTCAGCACATCCACATCCTGCTGTTCAATACCATCGCCGTTATCGGCAGCTTTCTGGCAACGCTCGATCACTCGTCGGATCGAACCATCAAGGAAAGTATGTACAGTATCATAAAAACGGAAAAACGGAACAAGTGCATACTCGTCTTTCTCCTGAATTTTCTGTACAGCTTCCTGAAAACCGGAGAGCATAGAACGCTCACCACCAGACAAGTGCTTACCTGAATTTCCATGTTTACGGATTTCGGCAAATACTTTCTGCATAATGATGAACTGGTACGGCACGAACGGGAAGTTCTCAGTAAACTCTCTTGGACCGGAATAACCTTTAATATCCAGAATCGAACCACTGAAGCTAAACAGGTTACGCAGAACAGAGTCATTTTGCTCATAAACACCTTCCAGTTCTTTAGCTGCTTCCGATTTCTTTTTCAGGATACGTTTCTGAATAACTTCATCCACGGAGGAAGAAGATAAACTCAATCTTGTTTTAAAACGAGCCTGGATACGGGAGAATTCATCAGCACGAACTTTAATGATTTCATCAATCGCTTCCTGTCCCGTACAAATCACCCAAATCTTTCCTTCACACTCACTTCCGATCTTCTCGGTCAGTGACTGAAGATTCAAAAGCATATCGGTATCTGTGCCAACATACTGTCCAACCTCATCAATCATAAACAGCAGACGGAAGTTTGCAGGCTTAGTATCTACATAGGCTTTCATATCTTCCACAAGTTGCGCGATAGAAATTTCTGTTGTAGTTTTATCATTAAACCATGCCTTGGCATCATCCTCGCTCATATCCAAAACTTCCATCAGTGTCGGGATAATGAACTTTCCATTAAAGGCAAAGGCACGGCGCATTTCCAGCCATGACTTGCCTTTCTTTTCTTCAAATACTCTGCGGAATTCCTCGGTCTTGCCCTGTTGGTCAATATAACGCTCCATCATAGCAACTTTCAGATTTTCACCATAAAATCCCAGATGACTATAGAACATTTTGGCAAAAACACGAAGTACAGCAGTCTTGTCTTTATTGCTGAAGCCTTCAATATCAATGTTGAAAAGAATGGTTTCCGTCTGCCCCTTTGTGGCACGGTCAATCAACATAAAGGTTGCCGGATCGTCCTCAAACTTTTTACGGAAACGCTCTACACTACGGATACCCTTTACCTCTTTATTTTCCAGAAGGTAAGAAAGCATTTTCAGAAAGTGAGATTTACCACTTCCGAAGAAACCGGAAATCCAAACCCCCATATCGGCGGTCGGCTGGTCAAAAGCATCTCCATAATAGTTGAAGAAAGTAATGAAGTGTTTCTTCAATTCTCTGGTGATGACATATTCATTTAATTCCTGCTCGATCACATCCTCAGCAGCCTGGTCAACTTTAATAACACCATTGATTTTGCGGTTGATGTCATCCGCAAACATATCTCGAATCATCATGGCTTTATCCCCCTTAATCTATGACGTTGAATGCCCGGTAATAATCATTTGGTGTCAGACGATTGAACAGTTTTACATGACGACCATCAAACTCCCCCGGATACATAACCAAAATCGGAACATCCGAAAAATACGGTTGCAAGGCTTCCAATAAAGTATGGATTCTCATAAACGGGAACACCTCGCCTACACCTGTCAGCATCAGCACATCCCCCGGTTCGTGCGGCTCATACTGGATTTTATCAATGAACTCCCCATTGCCAATTGCGGAGTTAAGCTGCTCCAGAAGATAAGCACTTCCGTCAGCTTTCTCCATATCGGGAATCGCATCTGTGATGTCCATATCATCGCAGATAGAGAGAAATGTTTTATATAAATTACAAACAATCAAATGGCAATCTAAGGACTGATCGGTTTCCAGTTGATTCACAAAATGCCGGACAACCATTTCATACTCTGGTTCATAACAAAAGATTCTTATATTTACCTCATTGCTAAGTCCCTTTCCTTCCAAAAACTCCGGTTCCTGGATTAATGCCCGAACTTTATCCAGACGTTCTTTTATATCACTCATCAGACCACCTCCTATGAAAAGCAATTAAATGCCGGCAATATCGCCGCGTCGCCATTGCTTCTGATGGCATTCTCCAAAACAGGATGCAGCCATACTGGATTCAAATGATCTGCCCTGAGATTGTCGAGATATTCTGTTTCGACAAGAACTCTGGCAATGATCTGTTTTAACTTTGTTATTGTAGTATCGCTCCATGAAGCTACGGTATCATTCTGCTCCTGTAAACGCATAAAAAACGTATTCAACTCTATCTTACCAAAAGACATATCCCTTAATCGGTACTTCTCTCCAATAACTGTCAGCATAAATTCCCAGACTAGTCGACTCTGCTTCATCAATGCATACAAACAAATCTGCTTTGAGACATCTGTCGGCTGTGTGGCAATTGCAGAAATCAGCGAATCATCTTCCAGTGCATGAAGCCGTTTAATACAGGCTTTTGCCATACGTGTGATGGATTTCTCCGTTGGATACTGGAAAAGATTCTTCTCTACAATTTCCTTTATAACCGTTTCATCTGACTTCTTTTCCTCCATTAACCTTGCCGTAGCGCGAATTTCATAAAAAAGAAATGCTTCCCGAGTTAAAGATGCAACATACGGATATGAATTATCCATTTTCTACACCTCCTGCTTGTCTTTCCTGTCAGGAACAAACTCCATAATGTCTCCAACGTCACAGTTTAAAGCCGCACATATCTTTGACAAGATTTCTGTACTTACATTTTCATCCTTTGACAGTCTCGACATTGTAGTAGTACTAACACCTGTCATTGTTCGCAAATCTTTCTTCAACATATCTTTATCAATTAATAATTTCCACAATTTTTTATAACTAACAGACATAATTTCAGTCTCCTTCCAGGCGAATTACATATTTCAAAAAACTATAGTTAAAATAATATTTTTATCAAACACAGATATAATATAGATTATATCATTTATATTCGTTATACACAATATATTTTCACAAAAAACAAATTAAAAATGCGAAATATCGCATTTTAACTCACGAAACACTTCTTATGTCCTTTATAATTCACCGCAATTGGTCATACAAGATAAATATCTTTTCCGGACTGGACTTTGACATGGGAAATGACGCACTTGTGTATAAAACTGTGGAAACTCAAGCAGTATATCCATTGACAGCATAGCAAAACTTGTGCATAATTTTGTTATGAAGTAAGGAGGTATTTTTATGCCAACAATCAAATCAAGTGCTGATTTACGGAATAATTACAATGAAATTTCTACATTTTGTCATAATTATCCTGAACCAGTTTT
>ENA-OOZY01001242-OOZY01001242.1-human-gut-metagenome-genome-assembly--contig:-NODE-1242-length-15955-cov-2.564654_pt1 | contig 15955 bp, 10 predicted proteins | sample MGYA00241047_ERZ501410 | MGnify/ENA primary metagenome ERZ501410 (study PRJEB25962, sample SAMEA2042621) | human gut metagenome | biome: human gut; feature: human-associated habitat; material: faeces... | reverse complement strand
GCCGGGGGCAAATTCCCCGTGCGCCGGTCGCCTTCCCTCAAAATACTAAGTATATTACAAATAAATTTCCAATTATACTTTCCCTTATATTGTATCTTCCCACAGCATACCAGACACCGGCCCCACATACCGCGGGAGCGCATACATCCTCCCCCATTTCAGCCACAGCGTAAGGGGCGTAAGTCGCCGGAGTGACTGCCCTATGCTATGCAAACTGGCTATTGTAGAGATTTGCATAAAATCCATTGGCTGCAAGCAGACTCTCATGATTGCCCTGCTCTATAATCTTTCCGTCTTTCATAACAAGGATAATATCAGCTTCCCTGATGGTAGACAGACGATGAGCCACTATAAAGCTTGTCCTGCCCTTCATCATGGTAAGGAACGCTTTTTGAATCTTAATCTCTGTACGTGTATCAATCGATGATGTAGCCTCATCCAATATCAGCATAGGCGGTAAGCAGAGCATGACTCTTGTGATGCATAATAGCTGCTTCTGTCCCTGTGACAGGCTGCCGCCGTCCTCACCGATTTCAGTGTCATAGCCCTTCGGCAGACGTCTGATAAAGCTGTGGGCATGGGATGCCTTTGCTGCTGCAATGATTTCCTCATCTGTGGCATCAGGCTTTCCCATTATGATATTGTCACGGATTGTGCCCTTCTTGAGCCATGTCTCCTGAAGCACCATACCATAGTTGTCACGAAGACTCTCGCGCGTGATTTTTCTGATATCATGTCCGCTCACCTTAATTGTTCCACTGTTTACATCATAAAATCTCATAAGCAGATTGATAATAGTCGTCTTTCCACAGCCTGTCGGACCTACGATAGCCACGCGCTGTCCAGGCTTTACATGGAGATTGAAATCCTCGATAAGCTTTTTATCCGGCACATATGAGAAATAAACATCCTCTATGTCCACACGTCCGTCAGCCTCTTCAAGTATTACCGCATCCGAAGCATCCGGTATCTCCTTTTTCTCCTCAATCAGCTCGAAGATACGAGCAGCACAGGCAAGTGCATTCTGAAGCTCTGTGATGACACCCGATATCTCGTTGAACGGCTTGGTGTACTGGTTGGCGTATGATAAGAAGCATGAAAGCTGTCCTACTGTGATTCCGCCAGTGAGTGCACTCATGGCACCAAAAATTCCGACTCCGGCATACACAAGACTGTTGACAAAGCGTGTACACGGATTTGTAAGACTTGAGAAAAATGTTGCCCTCAGTGAGCATTTCTGTAATCTGTCATTTATCTCGTCAAACTGTTCAAGCGCTTCATCCTCATGGTTGAAGGCCTGTACGACCTTTTCATTTCCTACTATCTCATCGATGAGTGATGTCTGCTCTCCCCTTGTTCTTGTCTGTAGCTGGAACATGGAATAAGTCTTTTTAGTGATAAAGCTTGCCACAAAAAGTGACAAAGGTGTGATGAGCACTACAATACATGATATCTTCACATCTATTGTGAGCATGAAAATAAGCGTACCTGCTATTGTTGCGATTCCTGTAAAGAGCTGTGTGAAGCCCATCAAAAGTCCCTCTGAAAATGTATCTACATCGGCGATGATACGGCTGACCATATCACCGTGTGAGTGGCTGTCAATATAGGAAAGTGGCATTTTTTCAATGTTTAAAAATGCATCACGCCTTATATCCCTCACTATGTTGTAGGTCATCCTGTTGTTGCAGATATTTGTAAGCCACTGGGCTGCTGCCGCTATGACGACTATTATTGCTGCTCTTTTGAGGATGGCTGTCATAGCCGTAAAATCAACCTTTCCTTTTCCTACGATCAAATCAATTGCGCGTCCTGTGAGGATTGGAAAATAGAGTGTAAGCGCCACTGTAACAACAGACAGGGCAAGTGAAATTACAAGCAAAGGAATATATCTCTTCATGTAGCTTAATACCTTGCGGATTGTGCCTGCTTTATTCATCTTCGCATTATCCATAGCCATACTCTACACCTCCTTTTGTCTGGTCATATCCGACTCTTTTTTAAACTGTGAATCATATATCTCTTTGTAGGTCTCGCATGTCTCAAGCAGCTTTTCATGAGGTCCGAAGCCAACCATCTGTCCGTCGTCGAGCACTATGATATTGTCCGCAAACTGGATAGATGAGGTACGCTGTGACACGATAAATATTGTCTTGTCACCATGCATGCCCTTTAATGCCGCGCGAAGACTCGCATCTGTAGCAAAATCAAGTGCCGATGCACTGTCGTCAAGTATCAGTATGTCAGGATCCTTTACAACCGCTCTGGCAATTGTAAGACGCTGCTTCTGACCGCCTGATAAGTTCTTGCCGCCCTGCTCTATCATGTAGTCAAGGCCTCCCTCTTTGCCCTTTACAACCTCTGTCGCCTGTGCTATATCGAGCGCCTTCCACATTTCCTCCTCTGTGGCATCATTTTTGCCCCAGCGCAGGTTGTCGGCTATCGTTCCTGCAAAAAGCACTGCCTTTTGCATTACAACACCGATTTTGTCTCGAAGCTGCACTGCATCGTAGTCATTTATATCATTTCCCTGAATCCTTATAGTACCCTTTGTGGCATCATAAAACCTCGGGATAAGGTTTACAAGGCTAGATTTTCCTGAACCTGTACCACCGATGATTCCGATTGTCTGCCCCTTTTGCACTGTAAAGCTTATATCTGTGAGTGTCTCATCGGCCGCTCCCTCATAGGTCATGCAGACATGGTCAAACTCAACCTCAGGTGCGCCATCCTTTGCACCAATGAGCTTAGGATTTTTCTCAGGAAGCTTTGATGGAATAGAAAGCACATCCGATATACGATTACCGCACGCCACTGCCTTTGTCACCTGTACGATGAGGTTTGCAAGCTTTATCAGCTCGACAAGTATCTGTGACATGTAGTTTACAAGTGCCACAACCTCACCCTGTGTGAGGATTCCTGCGTATACCTGCTTGCCGCCTGATACGATAACAGCGATTGTTGCGATATTTATAATGATAAAGGTCAGAGGATTGGTGAGTGCTGAGATTCGTCCTACAACCTGCTGCATATTGGTTAAAAACTCGTTGTCCCTGTTGAAGCTGTCAATCTCATCATTTTGCTTATTGAAAGCTCTTATAACCCTGGTTCCCTCTAAATTCTCCCTGGTGTGTGAAAGCACTGTGTCAAGAGAGCTCTGCACCTTTTTGTAAAGCGGAAGGCTTGCAGCCATAACTGAGAATACCACTATTGAAAGCAGAGGTATAGTAACTACAAAAACCATTGCCGCTCTTACATTTACTGTAAAAGCCATCGCCATAGCTCCGAATACAATAAATGGCGAGCGAAGGAAGAGTCGAAGTACCAGATTGACTCCTGACTGCACCTGGTTTATATCGCTTGTCATCCTCGTGATAAGTGTCGATGTGCCCACTGTATCCATCTTTGAGAATGACAGTGACTCTATCTTTTCAAACAATATATGGCGAAGCTTTGTGGAAAAACCGACTGCTGCCTTTGCCGCAAAATACTGCGCTGTGACCGAGCTTACCAGACCAACTGCCGCAAGCAGCACCAGCACACCTCCCATCTTCCATATATATGGCTTGTCCGAAGCCGTAATTCCGTTATCAATGATTGCCGCCATGACAAGCGGTACTATAAGCTCAAAGGATGCTTCCAGCAGCTTAAATAACGGAGCACAGATGCATTCCTTTTTGTACTCCTTCAAATATTTTAATATCTGTTTCATCTTTTCCCCTTTCAGATTTTATGTCGCCGATTACAGCTTCACTATTATAGATGATTTTTCTCATATATACAAGAAAAACGATACACTAAAAAACCAGTACCATGCGGTACTGGTTTCATATATCAGCTCTTATGTATATGCTTCTTGATTGCTTCAAAGCTCTCAGGACTGATGACATGCTCTATACGGCATGCGTCCTCTGCTGCAATCTCCTTATCAACACCAAGCTTCTCAAGACACTCTGACAAAAGCTCATGTCTTTCGTATATCATCTCTGCTATCTGTCTTCCTGAATCTGTGAGTGTGATAAATCCTGCATCACTAACTGTGATATTGTTCTTCTCTCTAAGGTTTTTCATGGCTATACTCACGCTGGATTTCTTAAATCCAAGCTCATTTGCTATATCAACTGAGCGTACCACAGGAAGCTTCTTGCTGAGAATAAGTATGGTCTCTAAATAGTTTTCTGATGATTCATTGTTTCGCATTTCGAATACCCCCGTGAGTTTATTTTCGTTCGTTTTAATTCAGTTATATTATTATAACATACATTTTATTGTTTGCAAAACTTTTCTTTTGATTTGTACGTGATTTATAAAAATCCAAAAAAATATCAAAATCCCATATTTGTTATTGACTTCTAATTTATGTTAGTGTATACTAACTATCGAATCAGAAAACAAACGTATGCATGATATATTTCTAAATCTTGTATGCCATAAATGTTTAATTATACCAGATAAGACCGGCCGATCACCGGTCTTATTTATTCTATAAAAAAGGTAACTATTTAGCTTATGCGAGGGCTCTCTTTAGCCTGTCAAGCCCTTCCATAAGCACAGAACCGGGGCATGCGATATTCAATCGCACAAAGTAACGGCCATTGCCTCCAAACTCAGCTCCCTCCGACAGATAAAGGCCTGTCTTTTCGCGAATCATCTGCGTAAATGCCACAGAATCATCTGTGAGTGCACTGCAGTCAAGCCACATGAGGTATGTCGCATCGGCATCCACTACATGTATCTGCGGCAGGTTTTCTGCCATGAAGCTGCAGACTGTTTTGCGGTTTTCCCAGAGATATTTTCTGAGCTCCTCAAGCCACGGCTCACCCTTTGTGAATGCTGCAACTGCTGCCGTGATGGCAAATGCGTTTGGCTCCGCCACCTCGTCTGTATTTAATGCGCGCCATACTTTATGGCGCAAAAATTTATTTGGCACCATCACTGCCGCAGTCTGTAAGCCTGCCATATTAAAGCACTTGGTCGGAGCAATACAGGTGATGCTTATATCGGCGCAGTCCTCTGATGCTGCCGCAAACGGCACGTATGATTTTCCCGGTGCTGTGATGTCGCAGTGTATCTCGTCTGATATGACCGTCACATTGTACTTCCTGCAGAGTGCACCTATTTTCGCAAGCTCATCCTTTGTCCAGATGATACCGCACGGATTGTGAGGGTTGCAAAATATCATAAGCGAGGTCTGTGGATTGGAAAGGTCATGCTCCAACCTGTCATAGTCCACAAAATATCTGCCGTTTTCGTATCCAAGCGGGCTTTCCTGCACATTTACGCCGTTATTAAATATGGAATTAAAAAATATATTGTATACCGGCGTCATGATAAGCACATTCTCACCGGGTGTTGTGAGCTTTCGCACTGTAGATGATATGGCCGGTACGACCCCTGTGCAAAAAATCAGGCTGTCTCTTTCGATTTTAAGCCCATGGCGTCTGTCCCACCACGAAATATACGCATCATTCCACTCATCCGGAATGATGGAATAGCCAAACACTCCGTGAGAAACACGCTCTGATATTGCATCTATTATCTGTGGAGCTGTCTTAAAATCCATATCTGCTACCCACATCGGGAGCTCATTTTCTGCCACATCCCACTTTAGTGAGCCTGTATTTCTTCTGTCTACAACGGTATCAAAATCATACATAGATTATTTTCCCTCACATATTATCTTAGTCTTTGATGGGTCAACTCTGTCCTTTTCGATAGTCAGTGTGCCAATCTCTTTTGCCCTTATCACTCCGCTTGTCGGATTTAAAACACTGTCCACCTTACTGCAAATCTCTGCATCTACCGAAGAATACTCAAATGCCAATGTAGTGTTTATGAGCTTACAGTTTTTCATAACGAGGTTGTCGATGTAGCAAAGCCCCTGTAAGCTTTCGATTGTGCAGTTTATAAGTGTCAGATTCTTTGCGTTCCAGCCAAGGTATTCACCTGTAATAAATGAATCATAGACTGTGACATTTTCCGTATTCCAGAAGGCATCCTTTGAGATAAGCTTTGAATCGTGCACCTCTACATTTCTTGAGCCGTCAAACGAATAGTTGCCGACCAGCTGGAAATTCTTCATGATAAGATTATTTGTATTCATGCCAAAATAATCTCCCTTTGCCGAGACATTCTCGATATCGACATGATCACAGCTCCAGAGGGTCTCCTGGGCATTTGGAAATGTCACATTTTTAAGCTTTAGGTTATTGCAGCGCCTGAAGTTCTTTGGTGCCTCAACTATTGAATCAGTGACAGAGATATTGTCAGTATACCAGACACCAGCACGCGCCATGTCAAACCATGTACAGTCCTTTACAGCTATGTCACTACAGTACCATAGCGGATATTTCCATCTAAAAAAACAGCCTGTCAGGCTAATGCCATGGCTCTCCTTAAGAGGTGACTCTCCGTCATCAAAAATTGTGTCATATATATCCAGGTCGTTGCTTGCAAACAGGGCTCTTTCGCCTGTCAGAAACTCCTGATGGATTTGTTTTCTTTCGCTCATTATATATACTCCTTTTTCCCGGTAATTCTAAATAATTATCTGCCATAAAATCAAATAACCGCCGAGCACATAATATATGCAGCCCGACAGTTATCATTATACCCCAAACCCTACTGAATTTATAGTATTTTATATAAGTTTAATATTACAAAATTAATATTAAGAGCCTGATATTTACAGCTCAAGCCCGTCAAGTATGCTCTTAAGTGCATCAGCAGACTCCTTGAGCTTTAAAGCTTCCTCACCGTTTAACTCGATTGGGATATCACTCTCCACTCCGTTTGCTCCAACGATTGCAGGCATTGAGAGAACCACACCGTCGATGCCGTACTGTCCATGCATCATGTGTGAAACAGGAAGAATAGACTTCTCATCACGCATGATTACCTCGCAGATACGTCTGACTGACATAGCGATACCATAATATGTCGCATGCTTTCGGTTGATTATCTCATAAGCACTGTTCTTTACGTTTGCAGCGATTTCCTCTGTATTCTCCTTATGCTTGTAGTGACCTCTCATCTCGCACATCTTGTGAAGCTCCACTCCGGAAACATTGGCTGATGACCATGCAACCACCTCACTGTCTCCATGCTCACCTACTATAAATGCATGTACGCTTCGGCTGTCCACCTCAAGATGCTCTCCAAGCGCGTACTTAAGTCTTGCACTGTCAAGCACGGTACCTGAACCGATGACACGCTCCTCAGGAAGTCCTGAAAGCTTCTGTGCCACCTGTGTTAAAATATCTACAGGGTTTGCAACGATAAGTAAGATTCCACCGAAATTTCTCTTTGCAATCTCCGGAATGATGCTCTTGAAGATTGCAACATTTTTATTTACCAGATCAAGTCTTGTCTCGCCCGGCTTTTGGCCTGCACCTGCAGAAACAACAATGATAGCAGCATCTGCCACATCATCATAACCGCCTGCATATATCTTCATAGGTCTGGCAAAAGGAATACCGTGGCTTATATCCATCGCCTCTCCCTCAGCCTTGTCCTTATCAGCGTCAATGAGAACTATCTCAGAAAAAAGACCGCTCTGCATAAGTGCAAAAACTGATGCCGAACCAACGAATCCACATCCGATCATTACAGCCTTTCTTGGGTTTGTCTTAACAACTGCGCTAGTTTTATTGCTCATGTACGTTCCTCTCTTTCTTAAACTATAATTCAAATAGTTGCTTTTTATTATAACTATTCATCCCAAACACAAATTCTCAATATCTGCTTTGTTATCAGTAGTTCTGAATAATTATCTTTTATTTATATTATACCCGCATTGTACATATAATCCGTTGTAAAAACAACAAATTACTTGATAAAATACAATCAATAGCCCATTGTTCCCATTTTTATACAATTTTAATGCAGATTTTTACATAAAAAGTGCAGTAATAAAAAGCAAACCGGACCAATACAGCTGAATGAATTGTCATTTGGCATATTGATCCGGTTATATTAAAATGCTGTATCCGCTTATTTTGTGCTTGAATTTCTGTACTCAAGCGGTGTCATTCCATACAGTTTCTTGAACTGTCTGTTAAAATGCTCCACATTCTGATATCCTGCCTCGATTGCGATATTCTCAACAGTTGTAATGCTGTTTCTAAGCAGTGTGCGTGCCTTTTTCATCTTGGCATTGGTGACCAGCTCTCCGAAGGTCTTGCCTGACTTCTCCTTTATGTACTTTGAGATATAAGGCTCTGTCAGATTGAACTGTGCAGCCATATCTGCAAGCGATACCGTCTTGTAGTTGGCCTGGATGAAGTTAAGCATGGCGATATAACGCTCATCCTTCACATGGCTGTCAGCCTTTGTGGCAAGGTAATGGTTTACCGCAACAACAAGAGCTCCGATTGATGCCTTGATGATATCCTCATCCACACCTGCGCCCCAGAACATCTTGCCGTCAACTGTGATACCCACGTATGCCATAGCCTTTGATGAAGAGCCGTGTGAAAGCGCATGCTCCTCGTATACGGTAAGCTCAAAGCTGATGTCAAAATACTGCTTTATTATATTGCTGACTGCATCGAGACGGCCGTTTCCGTTGGCATCTACCTTTCTGGTGCTGTCATTGTGCAAAATAACTGCCTCTGCGAAAATACCGTTCACCTGCTTAAAGTGGCACTCCGGTATAGTAAAATATGGATGGAAATCCACATAATTGTCTGTAAAGATGCTGTGTACCCAATCAGGTGAAAGCTCCTTGTGCTCCTCGTCAGATACCTGCTTGACCATGTATCCGACCTGCTCTCTCATCTGCTGTGGCACATTGATACCGAAGCTCTGCTTAAGGATATAAGCCACTCCGCCCTTTCCTGACTGGCTGTTGATACGGATAACATCAGCCTCGTATGTCCTGCCGACATCCTTTGGATCTATAGGCAGATATGGAACTGTCCACTTATCAAGCTTCTTTTCCTCTCTCCATGCCATGCCCTTTGAAATAGCATCCTGATGAGAGCCTGAAAATGCAGAGAATACGAGGTCTCCCGCATATGGCTGTCTCTCGCCTACCTTCATTCTGGTATATGTCTCATACTTCTCCCTGATCTCAGGCAGATTTGAAAAATCAAGCTGCGGATCCACTCCGTGTGAGTAGAGATTCATAGCAAGTGTCACGATATCGACATTTCCTGTTCTCTCACCGTTTCCAAACAGTGTACCCTCTATCTCCTCAGCTCCTGCAAGCACGCCAAGCTCTGATGTGGCAACACCGCAGCCTCTGTCATTATGAGGATGTAAGCACAGCACTACTCCGTCTCTGTACTTAAGATGCTTGTCGATATACTCTATCTGTGTGGCAAAAACATGTGGCATAGCATTCTCTACTGTGGTAGGGATATTGATAATGGCCTTGTTATCAGCCTTTGGCTGCCATACATCAAGCACTGCGTTGCACACATCAACCGCATAATCCACCTCAGTGCCCGAAAAGCTCTCCGGTGAATACTGGAAGCGGAAATTACCGTCAGTCGCAGCCGCAAGGTCTCTGAGTAAGATGGCGCCGTCAACCGCAAGCTGCTTTATCTCTTCCTTTGACTTCTTAAACACCTGCTCACGCTGTGCAACAGATGTGGAATTGTACAGATGTACAACCGCTCTCGGTGCTCCCTCAAGTGCCTTGAAGGTCTTCTTGATGATATGCTCTCTGGCCTGTGTCAGCACATGTATAGTGACATCATCCGGAATCATATCCCTCTCAATAAGAGCTCTTGTAAAATTGAACTCTGTCTCAGAGGCTGCCGGGAAACCTACCTCGATTTCCTTAAAGCCTATATCTACAAGCATCTTAAAGAAGTCAAGCTTCTCCTCAAGGCTCATCGGCTCTATAAGAGCCTGGTTGCCATCACGTAAATCAACCGAACACCACAGTGGTGCTTTATCTATATAATCCTTCTTAACCCAGTCATAAGTGCATTCAGGAGGCAGAAAATAACTGCGCTCGTATTTTTCATATCCTTTCATCTTAAAACCTCTTTTCGTTTGAACTGATATAATTGTAACACATAAGCGCAGTTATTGGAATGATTATATTTAATCACTTTGGTTGATGTAATTTAACTTTTTATAAAAATATAATCAACTTTATTGATTTTGATTATTCTAATCAGATATTTAGGCTAAAATATCCGGCTAATCCTCTCTCTTATTACCCCAGAAAAACAATGCAACTGTTCCCGGACCGGTGTGGCTTCCTATAGTCGTACCGATATCATTTATCTCTACTTTGCCCTTCATCTTAGGGAAGGCAGCCTCAATCAGATCAGCTACGGCTTTAGCATCCTCATAGCATGCAGAATTTGATATATAGACCTTATCCGAATAATCGGCACCATCCTTGCAGAGTGCCTGCATCTTCACAAGCATCTCCTTTATTGCCTTCTTTTTGGTGCGGATTTTCTCACGCACAATAAGCTTTCCCTCATTGCTCACATTCATGAAAGGACAGATATTCAGCACATTTCCCACGAATCCCGCGGTCTTTGAGATACGCCCGCCCCTGATAAAAAATGTAAGGTCTGATGAGAAGAACCAGTGATTCACCTCAAGTCTGTGCTCCATGGTCCAATCAGCCAGTGTATCAATATCCATGCCGCTATCCCTAAGGTCAGCGAGCTTATCCATCAAAAGACCAAAGCCTGACGATGCTGCCAGCGAATCAATCACATATATCTTTCTGTCAGGGTATTCCTCCTCGAGAGCCTCCTTTGCAAGCCTTGCCGAGTTGACTGTACCTGATATACCGGAGCTTAGTGTACAGTGAAGCACATCATATCCCTCATCCAGAAACTGTCTGAAGTACTCCATGTACTCCTCCTGATTGATCTGCGAGGTCTTTGTCATGGCACCTGCCTCCATTGCCTTGTAGAAATCCGGCAGTGGCATGGACTGTCCTAAATCATCCATATATTCTTTACCATCAAGCTCATAGTGAAAGCATGCGTACTTAATATTTCTCTCGAGCATATGCTCCCTGGTAAGATCTGCTGTTGAACAGCAGCTAATCACATAATTTGACATATTATTTTCCTTTACCTTTTGACCTTTTATCATTATATGTAGTCAGATACATATGGTATCTCATGATATAAAATATCGTCAAGCTTTGCAACAGCATCGTACGTAGTCTGTATTTTGCCCATCTGCAAAAGCTTCTCGGCACTCTTGTAGCCTAAAAGCAGTGTGGTAAACGTGCCAATAGACATGCTTAGGTGATACTGTGGATTTTTGTCGGTGAGAGCACAGTGCCCCTTCTCAAAATCAATGACAAATGTGCCATTGTTCCAAGGAAGAAGGTCATCTGCTATCTCAAAGCTAAAGCAGCCGCCCGGGCCATCCGGGTCACAGTTATACTGTGATATAAACTGCGCCACGTCGATGATTCTGCCCATGGCGTATGGTCTTATTGTCTCCTTTATATCACTGTCATCGAGCTCAAAAGCGATGGGCTCGCTGTAATAGTTGTTGCCTCTGACCTCATCAATCATGGAATCGTGCGCATGAATGTACTCCCACAGACCAAGCTGCGCCTCACGGTTTAAGTAGATGAGCTCCTTGATGTGCATGACATCGGAGCTGATAAGATACACCATATAGCCACACGGTTCGTCATCCTCGTTATAGTAGATGGCGACCATCGTATCGTCCTCATCCCAGCGGAAGTACTCCTCCCAAGCCAGAGTGTTTCTGTACAGAGAGGCGTGAGTCTTCGCGGCAAAGTGAGTATGAAGCTTCTTAAACTGCTCGTCATCCCACTGCACACGGCGCACATAGCCGGGCTCCTTAAGCTTTGTAGGAATCTGTCTGTCCTTTATCACATATGTCATCTTGTTTGAGATAATCTCCCAGCCAAGCCCTCTGTAAAGAGGTATGGAGTATGGATACAAAAGGGCAAACGACTTGTTGCTATCTCGCATCCTCGTAAGACTCTTTCTCATAAGCTTTTTCATGAGACCATGGCCGGTGTACTCAGGATACGTGCACACACTTGTGACAAAGCCTACCTCGTAGCGCTCACCATATATATTCATATCGAGCGGATATACAGCAAACTGAGCCACAAGCTCCTCTTTTTTGTCTATGATATTCAAGCAGCCAAGCACATCGGCTCTCTCAAGCACCGGAAACTTCGACTGCTTGATTTCATCATCCTTCCAACCGGTCTCGGCAAGATCTGCCTCTGTTACCTGAAAAGCATAACGAAGCAGTGCATTGTATTCCTCCGCATCGTCCTTTGTCAATACTCTTATCTTAAATTCATCTGATTTAAAAGAATGCATAGTGTCCTTTCTCGCCTGTCTTTACTGTATACATCAGATCGTCCGCCTTCTTAATCAGCTCAGTAATCTGGCTCTCACTGGTGACATTTCTCTCATATGAAATACCGATGGAGCAGGTGATATTCTTCTCCTCTTTAAACTCCACGTCATGGTTGAGATATTTCTTTATCTGGCTGCTGAAGCCATCCGCCTCTGCAATCCTCGCATAGATATCCTTTGCAATATTCTCAAGCTCGTATCTGGCGCATGACTCAATGACTATGATGAACTCATCACCGCCATATCTGCTCACAAAGCCTCTGTCCTTAGCAACTTCCTTGAACACAAAGGCCATCTCCTTAAGTATCAAATCTCCCACATCATGACCATACGTATCATTATAATGCTTGAAGTTGTCCAGGTCAATAAACATAAGCCCCACATCCATTCCACCGGATGTAACACTTATGCGCTTTTCAAGCTTTTCAATCTCCTGATACATACCTGCTCTGTTATAGATACCGGTAAGCATGTCAGTGACAGCTGCCTGCTTCAGCCTCTTGTTCATCTCATTGGCCTTCTCATTTGCCTCAATACGGGCAATGGAATACTCAAGCTCTCTGAATAACAGCTTGAAAATGCTCAGATCATCCTCATTGAGCATGTATCGCTCGATTGAGCCATGCCAGTTGTCCTTCATGCGCACATATGCTATGAGTACACTTGAAAGTGCATCATTCTTGATAAAAGGCACTGCGACAAATGAGCATACATCATCCACGCCGAAATACGAGATGACATTTTCATACTCGTAGAAGCCCTCTGCAATCTTTGATGTGGCAATGCCCTCCGGATAGTCTATCATGATATCACATATGCCCTTTATAACCTCATCTGTCATATCACAGCCCGTATCATTATAAAGCACCTGTGGCTCCTTCGCGTGCAGATCTATGATCAGCGCACAGTCAAGACTGAAATGATTGATGAAATTGCTCATGGCATTTTCAATCATGGTGTCCTTCTTCTGGTCATTGACATCGATAATGGTCTGCCATATGGAAATAAACTCCATCTGACGCTTTGAGCCCTGATAATCCTTTTCGAGCCCATGCTGCTTTACAAGCATATTAATCTGCCGCTCATTGATATGGCCATCACTCAGTGACTCTAGGTTGATATTTTTTAACATGTCAAGCGGAGCTGCCTCTGCTATTTCATGCATCCTTTTATTGTGTGCCTCTAAAAGTATTCTCTCATGCTCTATAAGCTCATTTTTGCCGAGCAGCTCAAACAGCTTCATCCTGCTTTCCCTGTATATCGAATATGCAAAAAATTCGTTTCCCTCCGCATTAACGAGATATCTCTCCGCATCCTCAAAACGTAAAAAGGCTTCTTCCTTTTCACCATCGTGCCACAAGAGCATGGCTGATGCAAAGGAGTAAAGGAACATCTCATCATCGCATCTGGAATAGTCATGGACTGCCTCAGTTCTTGTGGTGTCAATTACTCTGTAGATGACATAATTAAGAAACTGCTTGCAGCTGAGCAGATAGCGCTCACAGCTGAATCTGTCACCCGAAAATATAGATGCAAGCGCAAGAAGCGCATATACCTTACTCGTGTTGCACACTCTTAAGCTGTTTAGATGAAGCTTTATAATAGTCTTCATGGCAACTAAAAGTGCATGGACAGCCTCCTTATAATTGCCCTGCATGATATAGTTAAGAGACTTGTTATAATACACCTCAGCTATATCCTCCGGCATCTTCAGGTAATATAACATATTGATTGCAGCATTGTAATAATTGTCAACCAGCTCATTTTTACCCATGGCACTTAAATTGTAGCCTATAGACGTAAGCACTCTCGCAACATATATATTGCCGTGCCCCTTCATGAACTCGTATGTACGGATAACATATAAAAAGGCTATCTCATTGAGACCGCTTGTGCTGGCAAGCATAATAGTCTTCTGATATGCATCATACACAAGCTGCTCATTTCCTATCTCCTTCGCAAGCTCAAGCCCCTTCGTAAAATGCTTTAGTAATGATTCATCATAAAAGGACTGCTTCACCACATCCCGGCTATTGTCGTATGCGTAAATATATATATGTGCCAAATGATTCCTGTAGCCGTGCTTTATGAGCTTTTCTATAATTTCATCACTGACAGGTATATCCTGTACACAGAAGAATATATTGTACCAGCCTGACATCTTTATCATGACTGACAAAAGCTCTGCCTTAAATATCAGTGTGTCATCCTCTGCCAAAACTGCATAGTCATAGGCACTCTTTGCACTGTTTCCGGCCTTCTCAAGCTTGCCCTGATACATATAGCAGGTGCCCTTCATGAAATAATACAGCGAAAGATAATGCTCACTGTCATTTTCCGGTATCAGCGCCTTGTATTCATTCGTGAGCTCAATCGCTTTGGACATCTCTCCAAGTAAAACAGACGTCCTTGCATAGACCATATAAAAGCGGCGCAGGCTTTTCTCATCAATCCATGCATCTGGTGCAAATGGCAATACTTCCCTCTCAAAATATTCTTTGATATCCTCTTTCAAAGGTACATTTTCTGTATCTCGAAGATTTTTATCGGGCTGTTTTTTACCTTTTTTTAGAACAAGATTTCCCTCGTCATCACGGAGCGGTCTTTCTACTGTTATCTTTGTATAACCAAAATCCTCGTTATCGTAAATCTGGCTGATTTCACTCGCTTTAAAATCACCATATATCTTTGTAATCTCAGCGATATCCTCCTCAGATATATCATTTCGCTTATTTCCCAATGCTTTTCTTCTCTTCACAAACATCTCATTGGCATTGATAAGCTGTACTTTCCCCTCTCTGACTGTACCTGCCTTTTTATTTGACAATACCCAGATATAGGTTGCAATTCCTGTGTTGTAGAAAATATCATTCGGTAAAGCAATGATTGCCTCAAGCAAATCATTTTCAAGGATATGTCTTCTGATTTCAGAAGGTCCGCTTCCTGCATCTCCTGTAAAGAGTGGTGAACCATTATGAATGATTGCAATTCTACTTCCACCCTTATCAATATCTTTCATTTTTGATATTGCTGTCATAAGGAAAAGCATCTGTCCATCGCTTGCAGCCGGAAGTCCTGCTCCAAATCTTCCTCCAAAGCCAAGCTTAGCCTCTTCCTCTACTTTTGCCTTTTCATTCTTCCATTCACGTCCAAACGGCGGATTTGCTGATGTTAAGCAAAGACTAAAAAAATATGGGCTGTTCAAGCCCACATACGAAGGAGCGGTACCCGGTAATCCAGGGCCCGCTCCTCCTGTTATTCTGCTGTATTTTCCTGCTCGATCAACCGGGCAATTTCATCGGAGAAATGATAGATGATCTCCACCCTCATGCCGCTGTATACATTCACGCGGTCGATAAAGAACAGGAGCATTTCATTGGTCAGCTCGTCCGCAGTCAGCGTCTGGCGGGCCATGTCGCAGGTCTCCGTCAGTTCACGGTTTCTGCTCTGAGAAAGGGCTAAAAGCTCCTTTTCCAGCCGCTCTTTCTCGGAGCTGAGGCTGTCGTTCTCCGCGTTCAGCTTATCGCGTTCCATGAGGTATATATCCCTCTGAAGCCTGCCTTCGGCGTATCGTTCGTAGGCACTGATCCTACCGACAGATATCTGCTTAAGGC
>ENA-OOZY01001236-OOZY01001236.1-human-gut-metagenome-genome-assembly--contig:-NODE-1236-length-16006-cov-4.015798_pt1 | contig 16006 bp, 14 predicted proteins | sample MGYA00241047_ERZ501410 | MGnify/ENA primary metagenome ERZ501410 (study PRJEB25962, sample SAMEA2042621) | human gut metagenome | biome: human gut; feature: human-associated habitat; material: faeces... | reverse complement strand
CCACAAGGGACGCTGTCCCTTGACCCTGCAAGGGGCATTGCCCCTTGACCCGTTTGGGGCAGCCCGGCTTGAGCGCGTTCCCCCCAATTAGCTTTTTCCGAAAGTTTTTATCCTTAGCCCAATGTTACCGTGACCTGATGCGTCTTGCCATCCGCAAATACCGGCAGAACATTGCCCTCAATCGCCTGTCCATCCACCGTCACCTGCTTCACGCCGCGGCACACATGCGACGGATTCTCAATCGCGATCGCATACGTTGCTCCGCGGAAACGGCGGCTCACCTGATAACCGTCCCAAGTGTGCGGAATGCACGGGTCAACCTTCAAACCTTCCCAGTCCGGCTTGATGCCCAGAATGTAGTTGCTGATGACGTAGAAGTTCCATGCCGCCGTGCCGGTCAGCCAGCTGTTCTTCGCCTGACCGAAGTTCGGTGCGTCCTTGCCGGCAATCATCTGGCTGTACACATACGGCTCCATCTTGTGCAGGTCGCTGATTTCCTCGCGGTAGGCGGGGGCAATGCGGCTGTACAGGTCGAAGGCGCGGTCGCCGTGGCCGACAACGGTTTCCGCGGCGATAATCCACGGGTTGTTGTGGCAGAAGATGCCCGCGTTTTCCTTGTATCCCGGCGGATAAGAGGAAACTTCGCCCAGTTCGAGGTGGTACTCCTTGTAGGCAGGCTGGAGCAGCACGATGCCGTGCTTGGTTTCCAGATACTTGTGGACGGATTCGAGCGCCTTTTCCGCCTTGCCGTCCTTCACGCCGACACCGCCCATGACGCAGTAGCCTTGGCTCTCGATGTAAATCTTGCCGTCCTCGCATTCCTTCGAGCCGATTTTGTGGCCGAAAGCGTCGTACGCGCGGACGAACCATTCGCCATCCCAGCCGTCGCGCAGGATGGCTTCGTTCATCGCGTCGATTTCCTTCTGGCAGGCATCCGCCTTGTCGTCAAGCCCGCGGCGGCGCAGAATCGCGACCAGATCCGGCCCAATGGCGACGAACATGCCCGCAATCAGCACGGATTCCGCCACGCGCTCATCCGGCGCGTTCGGGTTGGAGAACGTCTGGAAGGATTCGCTCGGTTCGTCGGAGAAGCAGTTCAGGTTCAGGCAGTCGTTCCAGTCGGCGCGGCCAATCAGCGGCAGACCGTGCGGACCCTTGTTGTTGACGACGTGATAGAAGCTCGCTTCGAGGTGCTCCAGCAGCGTTCCGCAGTCGTCAGGGTTGCAGTCGTAGGGCGTTGCGGCGTCGAGAATGCCAAAGTCGCCCGTCTCCTTGATGTACGCCGCCGTACCGGCAATCAGCCACAGCGGGTCGTCATTGAAGCCGCCGCCGATGTCGTTGTTGCCCTTCTTGGTCAGAGGCTGATACTGGTGATAGCAGCCGCCGTCGCGGAACTGCGTCGCGGCGATGTCGAGGATACGTTCGCGGGCGCGTTCGGGGATTTGATGCACGAAGCCGAGCAAGTCCTGCGAAGAATCGCGGAAGCCCATGCCGCGCCCGATTCCGCTCTCGAACATGGAGGTCGAACGGCTCATGTTGAACGTGACCATGCACTGATAGGGGTTCCAAATATTGACCATGCGACCCAGCTTCTCGTCAGGCGTGGTCAGCACATAGGCGGACAGCAGGTTGTCCCAATGCTTCTTCAGCGCGTTAAACGCATCGGCAATCTGCTCGTCGGTCGTCAGCTTTTCCAGCAGCGCCTTCGCAGGGGCTTTGTTGATGACGCTGGGCGCGACGAACTTCTCCGCCTGCGGCACTTCGACGTAGCCCAGCACGAAGTTGAAGCGGCGCTCTTCGCCGGGGGCAAGGGACACCTTCACCTGATGTGCCGCCATCGGCTGCCAGCCGGACGCGATGGAGTTGCCCATCTTGCCGGTGAAAACCGCCTGCGGGTTTTCAAAGCCGTTGTACAGACCGAGGAACGTCTCCATGTCGGTGTCGAAGCCGTCCACGGGGGTGTTCACGGCGTAGAACGCATAGTGATTGCGGCGCTCGCGGTATTCAGTCTTGTGGTAGATGACGCTGCCTTCCACCTCGACCTCGCCGGTGGAGAAGTTGCGCTGGAAGTTCGTCATGTCGTCCTGCGCGTTCCAGAGGCAGAACTCGACGAACGACGTCAGGATGATATCCTTGGGCGCGTCGGAATCATTGCGCAGCGTCACCTGATGCACCTCGGCGTTCACGCCCATTGGCACAAAAGAGAGCTGGCTGGCGGTCAGACCGTTCTTCTGACCGGTGATGATGGTGTAGCCCATGCCGTGGCGGCAGGAATAGCTGTCCAGCTCCGTTTTGACGGGCTTCCAGCCGGGATTCCAGACCGTGTCGCCATCCTTGATGTAGAAGTAGCGGCCGCCGTTGTCCACAGGCATGTTATTGTAGCGGTAGCGGGTGACGCGGCGCAGTCGGGCATCGCGGTAGAAGCAATAGCCGCCGGCGGTATTGCTGATGATGCCGAAGAACTGTTCACAGCCGAGGTAGTTAATCCACGGGTAAGGCGTCCGCGGCGTGTCGATGACGTACTCGCGGGCTTTGTCGTCAAAGTGACCGTATTTCATGCACCTAATCCTCCAGAGCAGCGGACGTAGCCGCAGTGATTGTTGCAATCTTATTGTATCACAGCTTTTGCGTTTACGCAAACGTTTTCGTGAATCTTTCGCAAATTTTTTTGTGGGAAATGGCGCTGAAGTGATGCAAAGAGGACAAAACAAACGGTTGTGCAGCGGCGAATCAGCGGTTGACAAAGCGATAGAAAGCGTGCTACAATTCCCAGAAGGAGAAAGCAAAAAGGAAGGAACACACATGGATCGTATTTATCTGGATAATGCGGCGACGACCGCCGTTTCGCAGCCCGTGATGGAGGCAATGCTTCCTTATTATATGCAGGTGTACGGCAACCCGTCCTCCGTTCATTCTACGGGGCGCGACGCGAAAAAAGCGGTCGAGCGCGCACGGCGGCAGGTCGCGGCGGCATTGGGGTGCAGCGCGCAGGAAATCTATTTCACCGCGGGCGGGTCGGAGAGCGACAACTGGGCGCTCAAGGGCGCGGCGTTTGCGCATCAGGAGAAGGGCAAGCACATCATCACCACGCAGATTGAGCATCACGCCATCCTGCATACCTGCCAGTGGCTGGAAGCGCAGGGTTGGCAGGTGACGTATCTCCCGGTGGATGCGGACGGCTTCGTGACTGCCCAGCAGGTGGAGAACGCCCTGCGCCCGGATACCGTGCTGGTCAGTGTGATGGCGGCGAACAACGAAATCGGCACGCTCGAACCCGTCGCGGAGATTGGCGCACTCTGCCACGAACGCGGCGTACTCTTCCACACGGACGCGGTGCAGGCTGTCGGCGCGATTCCGCTGGATGTCGAGGCGCTCCACGCGGACATGCTCTCCCTCTCGGCACACAAGTTCCACGGGCCGAAGGGCATCGGCGCGCTGTACATCCGCAAGGGCGTGAAAATCGACCCGCTGATTCACGGCGGCGCGCAGGAACGCGGGCATCGCGCAGGCACGGAGAATCTGCCGGGCATCGTCGGCTTGGGCAAGGCGATTGAACTGGCGGAAGAGGGCTTGGCGGAGAACGCGGCGCGGATGACTTTCCTGCGCAATCGGCTTATCAGCGGCTTGACGGCGGCGATTCCCAACATGCGCATCAACGGCACGATGGACAAGCGCCTGCCGAACAACGTGAACGTGTCTTTTGCGGGGATTGAGGGCGAAGCGGTGCTGCTCCGGCTGGATTTGGAGGGCATCGCGGCGTCGAGCGGGTCGGCATGTACAGCGGGCAGCCTTGACCCCAGCCATGTGCTGACGGCGATTGGTTTGACGCGCGACGAAGCGAAAGGTTCGCTGCGGCTGACCCTCGGCACGGACACCACGCAGGCGGATGTGGACGAGGTGGTTGCGAAGCTGCCGGGGATTGTGGCGAGTTTGAGGGAGATGACAAGTTGGTGCGGGAGAGGGTAAGGGAAAGAAAAAACGCATGATAATACTATTTCTAAATTCACCTGCGCCATCTTCTCGCGCCTTTTCCATTCTGGTGTCCGGTCGTTCCACTTAGCGTAGCGCTGCTATGCTGCGTTTCACGCTCGTTAGCCAGAATGAAGAATTCGCTTCGCATCTTGGCGCATTCTTATTTGGAAATAGTATAAGGCAGCAAAAAAGCGCGGAAGGCTGATGTGGCTTTCCGCGCTTTTCTCGACAAGAATACGCTATTCCGGCAGGTATGAGGCAGCTTCGCGTCCGCAGACGCGACGAGAATGCTTTTTCAAAGGAAAATTCTCCCTTACAGCACCTTCACCATTTCCTCCTCGCCGTCCTCATCCACATTCCCCGTGTGCTGGAATCCCAGCGATTCGTACAGCCGCATCGCCGGAATATTCGCTTGATGGCACGTCAGCACAACGCGCCCGGAATCCCCGAACGGCTTCGTCGCGATATAGTCCAGCACCGCCTTCATCGCCGCTGTGCCGTAGCCTTTGCCCTGCTCGGCGGCGTCAATCATCAGGTGCCAAATGTCGTATTCCGGCACGTCGTAGTCGTAAATCACCATGACGTACCCCACCATCCGCGCGTCAGCGTAAATGCCGAACGGCTGGCACTGATTGCGGTAGACATACGCCTGCGCAAGGCTGCGAATCGGGTGGGAAACGTACTGCGTCTGGTCGTCGCGGAGCTGCAAATGGAATGCATCCAGAAAGTTGCTTTCGTCAATGGGCTTGAGCGTGATGTTCATCGGGTCAATCCTTTCCTAATTAAATCGTCTTTGGGGTGGCATCTGCCCATCTAACGGAGAGCGCGGGCATTTTCATCCCGAAAATCGGATTTTTGGGGAAAAGAAAAATCTGCGTGTTCGTCTTCCCGGCAATGCCTTTTTGTGCTATGATAAAAAGGCAAACAGAAAGGGGAACAAGCATGAAGATTCTGGTTCGATATCACGACGGCGCAGTGCCGCTGACCATCCTGCCGCAGGGGGACTGGATTGACCTGTGCGCGGCGGAAACCGTGACGATGCACGCGGGGGAGTTCCGCATTATTTCGCTGGGCGTGTCGATGCAGCTGCCGGAGGGGTACGAGGCGCACATTGTGCCGCGCAGCTCGACCTTCCGCAAGTGGGGGATTTTGCAGGCGAACAGCATGGGTGTCATCGACGAAAGCTACTGCGGCGATGACGACGTGTGGGGATTTCCGGCGCTGGCCATGCGCGACACGACAATCGCGCGCGGCGACCGCATCTGCCAGTTCCGCGTGATGAGGAAGATGGACAAGCCGGAGCTGGTGACGGTGGAGCACCTTGACAATGCGTCCCGCGGCGGCTTCGGCAGCACGGGTACACGATGAAGAGGAAAAAAAGCCGGACGACGCGGCGCAAGGCGACACGCCGGACGATTTTCCAACTGCTGCTGACACTCCTGATGGCGGTGCTGCTGTTCGTCCGCAGCGACGCGCCGAACGGGGATGATTTCCTTGCACCGATTCCGACGCAGCGGCCAACGGCGACCGCCGTACCCGTTTCATCCGCTGATTTAACGGTGTATTTCCTCGACGTCGGTCAGGCGGACGGCGCGATTCTCGTCAGCGACGGTCATGCCATGATGATTGACGGCGGAAAAGCCTCCGCCAGCCAATTCGTCTACGCCTACCTGACCAAGACGCTGGGGATTGAGCACCTTGACGCCATCATTGCGACGCATCCGCATGAAGATCACATTGGCGGTCTGCCCGGCGCGCTGAATGCCTGCACGGTCGGCGCGGTGTATTCGCCCGTGACGCAGTGGGATACGAAGGTGTTCAGCTCACTGGTGAAGTACACCGAAAGGCAGGGAATTTCGCTGACTGTGCCGAGCATCGGCGACAGCTTTTATCTCGGCAGCGCGCAGGTGACGTTCCTCTCCGATGGGCAGGGCTTCACGGACACAAACGACATGTCGCTGGTCGTGCGCGTGGACTGCGGCAGCACGTCGTTCCTCTTCACGGGCGACGCGGAGTGGAACGCGGAACACGCGCTTTTGGCAAATGGCGAACCGCTGCAGGCGACGGTGCTGAAAGTCGGCCATCACGGCAGTGAAACCTCGACGTGCTATGCCTTCCTGCGTGAAATCATGCCGCAGTACGCCGTCATCAGCGTCGGCAAGGGCAACACCTATGGTCATCCGGCGGAAAGCACCCTGAGCCGCCTTCGCGACGCGGATGTTGTCGTTTTCCGCACCGACGAGCAGGGGACAATCATCTGCCGCTCCGACGGGCGGAATGTGACGTTTGAGACGGAAAAGTGACGACCGAAGGGGTCAAGGGGCGAACGGAAAGCCCAACTTTTTGCCTCCGCAGAGGCGAAATCCCCTGCAGCAAAAGCGTTGTATAAGGAAGGAGAAACGCGAATGATAAACATCCGCCGCATGTGGCAGCCCCTGACGGCCACTCCCTTCCTCGCAACGGCGGCACACCATGAAATCCTGCCCTGCGAATCCCTGCAAAGGTGGATTCGCTGCTTCTGGGGCGGCATCATCGGCGCTGGCGCATCCCCGACGCGCATCATCCCCGATGTCTGCGCTGACCTCATCTACCACATTGACGAAACGGCGGGACGCATCATCCAAGCGAGTTTCTGCGGCGTCAGCGACGTGTGCAGTACTGCGCATTTGCCGATGATTCCGGGGCATACGGTGAGCACATTCGCCATCCGCTTCCATGCCTTCGGCGCGTATGCGTTTGCGGATGATGCCCTTCGCGGCACGCTGAACGGCTTTGAATCGCCGGAAATCCGATTCGGTCGACTTGACCGGGCACTGCGGGCGCGATTGCTGGAACTGGATGGATTGCCATCGCGCGCGGCGTATGCGCAGAGCGTCCTGCTGGCGTTTCAGTGCCGGGAAAATCCGCTGGTGGAGACGGCGGCGGATGTGCTGCTGTGCCATCGCGGGACGGCGACGGTCAGCGCGTGGGCGCACGAGTTGTTCATCAGCAGCCGTCAGCTGGAGCGCCTTTTGGGCGAGTACTGGGGGATGACACCGAAGAAGGGGAGCGCGCTGGTGCGGTATCAAGCGCTCTATCAGGAGATTTGCCGCGGGACACTGAATAACGTGCAGGATGCGGTGGCGCGCTACGGCTTTGCGGATCAGGCGCACCTGTGCCGCGAGTTTCGCCGCTATCACGGGGAAAACGTGTCGCGTTTCTTCAAGACATCGTGCGAAAATGGGCGTACAATGGAGAAAAACGGCGTTTATCCGCCGGAAGAGGTATCAACATGAGCGAAAGCATCAGCGTCTGCGGCACGGACTGCGGCGCGTGTTCATTCTTTGGGGGACTGTGCCGGGGCTGCAACGAATGTCAGGGGCGCGTGTTTCATGCGCCGACGGGCTGCGCGTGCTCGATTTACGCCTGCGTGCGGGAGAAAAAGGGCTTGCGGAACTGCGCGCAGTGCCCCGACCTGCCGTGCAGCCTTTGGCAAAGCACCCGCGACCCGTCGTTCACGGACGAGCAGTTTGCCGCGAATATCGCCGGGCGCGTCGAGAATCTGCGGAAGCGCATGACGAATCGCGAGCTGGCGGATTTCGTCTCTGCCCAGCTGGCACCGCTGCCGGAAGTCCGCCGAATCCCCATGATGGGCGGGTTCATCTTCTACTACCGCGAGCGGATTTTCGGCGGCGTATACGGCACGGGCTTCATGGTCAAGAATGTCCCCGCCGCGTGGCGCTTCATGCCGGGTACTTCCGCCGAGCCACCCTACGATGGCGCGAAGCCTATGCTGCACGTCCCGATTCTCGCCGATTCCGCAAAGCTCCGCGCCATGGTGCAGGCGATGTGGGAAGAACTGCCGGAACGTCCGCCGAGAAAGCGGAAACGCTGACGGCTTTTGGGAAGCACAGCGGCAAATCAGCAAAAAGGCGCGTCAAAAGGGGAAAAAAACTCCGAAAACCCTTGGCTTAATAGTGACAAGTAACTATGCCCTATTTGCGGCAAGTGGTTTCTGATCACGGATGCAAGGCAGACCAAATACTGCGGAGGACTTGCTCCGGGGGATAAGCGTGGGCGCACTTGCAGACAGATCGGCAATCTCAAAGGCAGAGAGCAACGAGAGCTTGCGGACGATCATCCGATTAGGGCGATCTACAATCGCCGCATGAATACGATCACGCAGTATCTCCGCCGTGGCACGCTGGACGAGCAGACCGCCGCCGTAATGAAACGGTTGGCGAAAGATAAACTGGAACGTGCTATTTTGGACGTTGCCTATGCCAATGGCAGTTATGAAAAGGAAATGGAACAGGCAACTTTATTGAAAGAAACAAAGAAGAAACGTTGAATTTGACGAGGTGATGTTATGAAACTAATAAGAGCAAATGTAAATGATTGTGAAAAAATATGGAAAATGCAAACAGAAGCTTTTTCCGATTTGTTAGAAAGATATCAAGACTATGAAACAAGTCCTGGAAATGAGGCAAAAGAAAGAATAGAAGCTAAATTATCACAAGAATTTACATATTTCTATTATATTTTTGACGGAGATAATTTAGTTGGTGCGATTAGAGTTGTAGATAAAAAAGATGGAAGTAGAAAAAGAGTAGCACCTGTTTTTATTATGAAAGAATTTAGAAATAAAGGGTTGGCACAAAAAGCATTTGAAGAAGTCGAAAAAATTCATGGACATGATAATTGGAAACTTGACACCATTCTTCAAGAAGAAGGAAATTGTTATTTATATGAGAAGTTGGGATATAAAAGGACAGGATTGGTTGAAAATATAAATGATAAAATGAATATTGTTTATTACGAAAAGAATTAAACAACTTTCAGTTTTCAAATGAAGGGAGGTGCGCCGAATGTCCGAAGAACGCTTCTGGAATACCGATGAATATGCCAGTACAGCTAAGTAAATTAGTTCCTTATCACAGTTAATCCTTGAAAAATGCGCATTTTGCGCTTGACAAAGCGGCACGTTTATTGTACAATAGTGGATGGCATCAATAGCTCCGCTTGCCCCGGAAACTATTGAAACACCCGCGGAGGACATGCGACCATCATGCCGTGCCGCACACACATAGAGAACCATCACTTAGGGAGGAAAAACCTTTGAAGACGTTCATGCCGAAAGCGGCTGACATTACCCGTCAGTGGTATGTTGTCGATGCCGAGGGTCAGGTGTTTGGCCGTGTGGCCAGCCAGGTCGCGAACATCCTTCGCGGCAAGAATAAGCCGATTTACACCCCCAATGTGGATACCGGCGATTATGTCATTATCATCAATGCGGATAAGATCGTCATGACCGGCAAGAAGCTGGATCAGAAGATTTATTGTCATCACACCGGCTATGTCGGCGGCCTGAAGGAAACCAAGTACCGCAAGCTGCTGGCTGAGAAGCCTGAATTTGCAATCCGCCGTGCTGTCGTGGGTATGCTGCCCAAGGGACCGCTGGGTCGCCAGATGGCCAAGAAGCTCAAGGTCTACGCTGGCCCGAATCATGACCATGCGGCGCAGAAGCCCGTGAAGTTTGACCTCGTGTAAGGCGGAAAGGAGAAAAACAAATGGCTAAGGTTGATTACAGCGCTGTTGGCCGCCGCAAGAAGGCTGTTGCCCGCGTCCGCCTGGTCGCCGGTGATGGCAAAGTGACCATCAACAAGCGTGATATTGATAACTACTTCGGTCTGGAGACCCTCAAGATGACCGTTCGTCAGCCCCTGACGCTGACCGGCACGACCTCTTTCGACGTGCTGGTGAATGTCTGCGGCGGCGGTGTGTCCGGTCAGGCCGGCGCAATTCGTCACGGCATCTCTCGTGCCCTGTGCAAGGCTGATCCGGAACTGCGTGCTGCCCTGAAGAAGGCTGGCTTCCTCACCCGCGATCCTCGTATGAAGGAACGCAAGAAGTACGGCCTGAAGGCTGCCCGTCGTGCGCCTCAGTTCTCCAAGCGCTGAGAACCCGTACAAATCAAGGCTTTCCGACCCATGGCTGCCCAATCAGCCATGGGTTTTCTCTTTTATGCAGTCAGTTCCCTGCAAAGGATGCTGCTGTGTTAAGGGAGCGGAAAGCCTTGTTTCATCGGCACTTCATGAATTTTTCAGCCTTGAAATCCGTGCAAAATCGTGTGTCCGTCCGTCTGCATATGATTGCAACTTTATGCAGTCATGTTCTGGTGAACAGTCCCGCATTGTCCCGGCTGACCTTCTCCACGTTGCCTACCTCCCGGTGGACATAGGTGTTCATGGTCATGGTAATCTTGGAATGACCGGCGATGCTCTGCAGAGTCTTGATGTCCACGCGACCTGTGGCCTGCAGCTGGGTCAGGAAGGTGTGGCGCAGCACATGGGGCGTCACACCCTTGGGAATATCGACTTTCTTGCAGATGCGTGCCCAGGTGTTGCGGAAGGAACGCTCGCTCAGGGCTTCCTCCCCATCCACCACGTAGTTGGTTGGACTTGCATCCGCCGGCCTGTTCGCCAGCAGGATTTTCTCCAGCTCCGGCAGCATGGGCACCTCGCGGAGACCCGCCTGGGACTTGGTGGCCTTTTCGACCGGGCGGTTGTTGATGAAGGTGATCTGCCTGCGGATATGGATCAGCTTGCGCTCGAAGTCGATGTCCTCCCAGCGAAGGCCCAGCATTTCGCCGCGCCTGACACCCGTGTAGAGCAGGATCGACAGCAGAAGCAAGTCCTTTCCTTCCAGCAGATGAAGATTTGCTTCAATTCCGGCAGCTTCTTCCCTGGAAATGGGCAGACGCTCCTTTTTCTTCTTGCTCATGGTCAGGCGAATGCTCTTGGCAGGGTTCTTTTCCAGCAGACCGTCCTCAATGGCGGAATTGAAGATGCCGTACAGCAGCGTCCGCCAGTGCCGGCAGGTGGAATTGGAATACGCTGCCCGCTCATCGTAGAAGCCCTGCACATCCTTGGTGGTGATGTCCTTCAGCCGCTTCCCCCTGAAGTAGGGAATCACATGCTTATGCAGGTTCATCTCGTAGTCGATTTTTGTGCCTCCACCCAGTCGCTTGGCCTCGAAGGTGTCCCACCATTCCTGGGCATAATCCTCAAACAGCGGGCTTGCCGGATTGGCATCTGCCTGACCGTCGGACACGCCCTCCAGCATCCGCATCTTCTCATGGAAGGCCTGACACATCTGCGGAATGGTTCTGCCCTGCACCCAGATGTTCCCGAACTCGGTCGGGATACAGCACCGCTTCATCTTCGGATCTATCGTTGTCATCGTTGATTCTTCGGCGTTCGGGGGATCCGGTATGGGGTTGTCAAGGTGCACCTGACCGAGGGCCCCGGCGACAGCGGACTGTATGATCTGCTGAAGCTGTTCATCCCCGGTCAGCTTTTTGTATTCGTCAAAAGAGGTGACTTTCCCTGTTTCGGGCATCATGTTTGTCTTTTTGATTGCCTGGGTCATAGAACTCCTTATCTGCAGGCCGGTCATAGGCCGTAACGTATTTCCGTTTGATCTTGTTGATTCTCATATGATTCATTCTGAATTTCCTTTCTTTCTGACCCTATTGAGGGCAGATTTTCGGACGGGTGGACACGGCATCCACCCGCCCGTATGTCGTTGCCTATACGCCTTGTTTTGTCCGGGCTTCAGCGTTCCAAAAGGGTAAGACTCACCTGTCCATTTTGTGTTGCTTGCTGGTCTGACGGGTATATTGCGCAAGAACCTCCGGCGGAATAGCAGCCAGCTGTTTCTCGTACCGCTGACACTTCTGCTCCATCTGATGGATGGCGGTTCTGCTATCCATATCATGCCGATTGCGCTGCCTGCGCTCGTCCTCCAGAATGCAGTTTTCCTTCTTCAACTGCTCGTTCTCCGCAATGATGGTCGTGAAAGCTTCCTGATACTGCGCCAGCTGCGTTTTCATTTTGCCGAAGCGAACCAGCAAATCTCTGACCAGCGGAACAAGCTGCTCCAGTCGCCCTTTGCTGTTCAGGAGATTCGCACCATTTATCAGCGCTTCCACCTTGTCAGCCAGCTTTGTCATTTTCCGGATGTCCCTGGTGAAAGCCTTGAACTCCTGTACGTTCATATGTGTGCGGCCTGTCCTTGCGGCAGTTTCGCCCCGGCAAAGGTCAGGGTAGCGCTCCGCCATGTGTTCGTAGTACTGATCATGCCACTGAACCAGCTTCTTCCGGTTGCCGATGATATCCTTGGCACTGAGCCGCTTGTCCTCCGTCAGGGGCACAAAAACCACATGCATGTGGGGCGTGCCCTCATCCATATGTACAACAGCGGACACGATGGTTCCCGGATGCTGGTACTTCTTCAGAAATTCCAGCGAGTGCGCGTAGTAGGCACGGATTTCATCCTGTGATTTGCCATCGAAGTAGCCGGTGCTGACGGTGAAAAGCACCTCGACCAGCCGAATGCTGTCCGACCTGACGCGGCATCCGGCTTCCCTGATCTGCCTCTCCGCCTCAGCTCGATAGTGCTGTGGCGGATGAATCAGGTTGTAGTTCAGCGGACTGCGGCTGCGGTCGATGTCGGGATTGCTGGCGTATGTCTCCTTGGTGCGTTCGTTGTGCCCCTCGATGCGGCTGATCTCCGGGCCCTTGTACTTAGCGAAGCGCATGATGGCGTAGTTTGGTGTATTCATGATTCTCTCCTTTGTCGACAAAAGGACAGTGCCTTCTATCAATGCTATTTACGCTGAAAAGTACCGGAGGGGTTGTTCTTCCTCCAGTACCCTGGGGTTAACATGGACGGTGCCGACAGACGGCCGGCCCATGCCGATATAGGTCGGGAGATCTACCCAGATGTAGCCATGCCGCTCCAACAGCTCCAGGACGGGTTCCATATCCTTCGCGTCGCGGAAGAAACGTCCTCGGCACTTCTGGTACAGGTCGGAGCGGCAAATTTCCGTTACGCCGAGCTTGCGGAGCTTCGCGACCACATGCATGGCCTTCTCGACGGTTTCATCTGCGCCCAGCACGGAATAGGCGTACAGTGCATGGCGGAAGGCATAGCTGCCGATTTGAATGGCATTGTCGATGATCGGTTCCCCGATGTCACCCGCCTTGTCGGCGGCTACATGCAGCAGCCCGGCTATCCGCAGCACCAGACCAATGTATTTGCTGCCCCACTCCCGCATGTCACGGTGTTCCTTGCGAAGATAGACTCCCACATCATGGCAGAGTTCGTCCATCCTGCCAACTGCCTCGGTGGCGAGATGCAGCGTAACAGAATCACCCTCCGACCTTTCCAGCAGCCTGCAAATCAGATCATCGTAATCATCCTGTACGGTCGGCGGAATCGGCTCAGACCGGAACGACCTGGGCATGGAAGAACCAGAAACGTTGATATACAGCAGCCGGGCCAGAAAGCCCCTGCCGTCCAGCATGCTGTTCTGCATGATTTCACTCAGGACGCTGGGCTGTGCGCTGATGATCATAGACAAGGTTGGATGCCTGATGTAGTCAGGCTCACGGTTGATGCGATCCACACGAATGGTGTCCCCGCAGATGCCTTTCAGCCAGACATCCAGATTGGGTTTCTTGGTGTAACGCCCAACGATGTTGTCGAAGGCACCGCCCTCGGCGGAGATGAGCGCCATGCGCCCGCCATTGTCCTTTAGCAGCCTGACCATGGATTCGCTGGTGCAATCGTCCGTGAAGATTTGCAACGGTCTGATATCCGGCAGGTCAGCGAGGTTATCCTGGGCGTGCTGCAGCTCCAGCTCGGTCATCTTGTCGTATTTTGATTCCAGCACCTTGGTCAGCCGGTTGATGTCACGCTGCAGGGACTCACGTTCCTGCCTGTTCCGGCGCATCGCTGCTTGATGCTGCTCGTTATATTGCTGCTCATAATCCTCAATGGCGGCAGTCATGGCGTGAATCACAGCCGATTTACGGGAACCCGGCGGAGCAACCAGAAACACATACAGGCTGGTCTGCTCGTAATGCCCGATGTTGCCCTCAACTCTGACTGTGCCCTGCAGGCATGTAGCCAGCACGCCGAGAGCAACCCCGGCAGCCATATCCACCGGTGTCTGGGTGTGGACAGCCACCGCCTCCACATAGGCGCGCAGCTTCAGTGGCAGGCATTCCACCGGAAAGGATGGCAGGGAATCCGCGCTGGGCTTCAGCGGCACAAAGGGAAGAAAAGGCCCGGCAGAGGGTGCTGCACGCATATCGGCAGCGACGTTTTCAGGGTTGTTAGGGTTTTCAGTAGGCGTTATGGTTTTCATATATCCTCCTAAAGTGGTTGTTACTGTGGAAAAAAGGGCGGACTTCCTCCTTGGACATGGTGTTGGTTGGCCTGACCTTTGCCTGTTTCCCGGGTAGAAACCTTTTGTGGCTCACACCCGGTCCCCTGTGGGGCGCTCGTTCCCGGCGGCAAGGTGCTTCGTGAAGTATTTTCCGGTGTCCGGGAGGTCTTCGCGGTGTGTTTCAGGCAAAGGCATCAGCCGAAGTTGTCAAGGTGCTGTCTGATAGCGGGGGCACCGCATATCGTCAGGTCTACTTTATCGCAGAATAAAGAGAACCCCCGTCTTTCGTGCAAAGATGAAAGACAGGGGTTTCTGGCAGCATGAATCTTTCAAATATGAAAGGGAAGACGATGCTCTCCGTTGATGTTGTTGAAAAATGCTTCGTGTTCGCTTGTGCATGAGAATATAGTTTCGTATAATGGTAGTTGAAAAGGGCTGAATGGGGTGATGCGCGTGAACGAGTATTTGCCGGGCACCATTGGGGAACGTATCAAAGACCTGCTTTCCGAGAAGAAAATGAGTCATGCGAAGTTGGCGAAAGCCATTCACATTTCAGAGGCAACGATGAGCCGATACATCAACGGAACCTCAGAGATTCCCTGCGATGTGCTGCTTGGCATCGCCCGGTTCTTCAACGTCACCACGGACTTTCTGCTGGGCGCAACCAACATCCCCTACAAGACCAACTTTGACATCGACAAGCTGGGCCTGACGGAGGCTACCGCGAAGAAGCTGCTGTCCGGAGCGCTGAACATGGATGTGCTGAACAAGCTGCTCATCAACGAGGACTTCGCCATCCTCACCGAGCAGATTGCGCAATATGCGGACGAAACGAACCGCGGAAGCCTTGCGGTGATGAACAAGGTGCTCCAGGTTGCCGGTAACACGGTTACAAAACATGCAAAGACAACACCGGCAGATAAAGCGGTTGCAGCGCGTGTCATCCGTGACATCCGCAGCAACATGGTACCTCCGCAGCTTCCGGATACCGCCGCCATGGAATTGACCTGGTCGCGCATTCTGGCTTACCTTCGCGAGGGCGCGGAAACCAGAACCAGAGAAAACGTGAAGCTAACCTCCGCCATCATGGAGAAGATGGCAGAAACCCTGGAGGCACGAAAGGGCACCTTCGATTTGCACAGCATGACAATCAATGACATCGTTGGAGCAATCACGGAAGTTGTTGTCGCTTCCGGCTATCCTGAGGATGAAAAGGAATCGCTGGAGAAAAGTCTGCAGACCATGTTCATGAACTTCATAAAGTCACAGAGCCGAAGATGAACGTTGGGAGCCGGGAGGACGGGTATACCTTTGCCCAAGCAACAGGCAGGGCATGCGCCCATGCTGCAAAAACCACCCTGCCGTCAAACAGCAGGATGGTTTTCAGCAGCGCGTCCGGTAGCCGTCCGCTGCCTGTTCCTTGCACGAAGGTATAACACACTAGACTTTGCAATACCGGCCATCAAACGGCGGAGCCGTTCGCTGGCTACGCTCGGCGATTGCAAACAATCGCTTTCGCTAGTCCGGCAAGCCGGACCTCATGCAAAGTCGTGTGCCAACAGGGATGCTGCGCGCCCCTATTGGATGACCCAGCGTGGGCTGCAGCCCATGAAAGGCAGCGCCCCACCATAATCTCGCTCTATAACACCAAACATTATGAATAGGCATAACGTGTGGCAGGATATCTTTACATTACCTTCTGAAACATATGGCGCACCTTGTCCAGGCGGCTGTTTGGACGGCGGGGCTGGATGACCGGCTGACCGACAGCGGCCTGATATCCTTTCAGCTCTGTAAGGCATACGCTCCGCCCGTTGG
>ENA-OOZY01001225-OOZY01001225.1-human-gut-metagenome-genome-assembly--contig:-NODE-1225-length-16082-cov-2.781868_pt1 | contig 16082 bp, 12 predicted proteins | sample MGYA00241047_ERZ501410 | MGnify/ENA primary metagenome ERZ501410 (study PRJEB25962, sample SAMEA2042621) | human gut metagenome | biome: human gut; feature: human-associated habitat; material: faeces... | reverse complement strand
GCGTATACTGCGACCCGAAGTCGAGAATCAGGATTTTTTCCATAATATAATGTAAGTCCGACGAATCGGGGTTCATCAATTTCGGAAGATTTACAAGCCATGAAACTCGCCGGACTCACTCTACGGCGTCTCCGACGCCGGTTTCAGGCCTAAAATTCCTCCGGGCCTTCTCGTTGCCAAGGAAGACCTCGAATCCTTATTATTTTCTTTTTACCGGACGGTTGTAACTTCCCGAAAGGCGCATCTCCGCGGCGAAAGCCTCGTTCCCGACTTCGCGGATGCGTGCTATGCAACCGCGACGGTCTGAGCGAAAAACGACCTGGAAAACCCCGGCGATGAAATTATTGAACTTTCCGCAGGCATCCAGCGGCACCAGCGTGCATTCGGCGCAACTCTGCCAGCCGTTCTCCCGGCAGCAGAAACGAACCTTGCACCACACGGCCTTTTCGTTATCGCGGCACCCCGGACAACTCCCTTTCCGGAATTTCCGGCATGAACCGCAAAAAAGCCCGCAGGCCGCAATCCCGGGATCGGAACTATTCACCGCGGGAATAATTGGGCGTTTCACTCGTGATGGTCACGTCGTGCGGGTGGTTCTCCGTAACGCCGTTCGAGGTGATGCGGATGAACTGCGCACGCTGCAAAGCCGCGATGTCCCTGGCACCGCAATAACCCATGCCCGAACGGATGCCGCCGATAAGCTGGAAGACAGCCTCGCTCAACGTGCCCTTGAAGGGTACGCGCGCCACGATCCCTTCGGGAACGAGCTTATTGATATTGCCCTCGCAGCCCTTCTGGAAATAGCGGTCGGCGGAACCCGCCTTCATGGCGTCGATCGAACCCATGCCGCGGTAGGTCTTGAACTTACGGCCGTTGTAGATGATCGTCTCGCCGGGGGATTCCTCCGTGCCGGCGAACATCGAGCCGATCATCACGCAGTCGCCGCCTGCCGCGAGTGCCTTCACGATATCGCCCGAGTAGCGCAGTCCGCCGTCTGCTATCACCGGTATGCCGCTCCCGGCGAGCTCCTTCGCGACGCCGTATATGGCGGTGAGCTGCGGTACGCCTACGCCGGCCACTACGCGGGTAGTGCATATCGAACCGGGCCCGATGCCGACTTTCACGCCGTCGGCTCCCGCATCGGCGAGCGCACGCGCTGCAGCCCCTGTGGCGATGTTGCCCGCCACGACGTCCAGCGAGGGGTATGCGGCCTTGATGGATCGCAGTGTCCTGGCGACGTTTACGCTGTGGCCGTGAGCGGTATCGAGTACCACGGCGTCCACATCCTCGGCGTAAAGCGCCGCTACCCTGTCGAGTACGTCGGCGGTGACACCCACCCCGGCGGCTACCCGCAGGCGCCCCTTGTCGTCCTTGCAGGCATTGGGGTTGTCCTTCATCTTGGTGATGTCGCGGTAGGTGATGAGTCCAATGAGTTTTCCGGCATGGTCTACCACCGGCAGTTTCTCTATCTTGTGCCTGAGCAGGATTTCGGCGGCGTTCTTGAGGTCGGAGTTGTGGGTGGTGATGAGCCCCTCCTTCGTCATGACCTCCTCTATCTTCCGCGAAGTGTCTTTCTGGAAACGGAGGTCGCGGTTGGTGACGATGCCTATCAGCGTCCGGTTGGCCGCAATGACGGGGATGCCGCCTATGCGGTGCTCCTTCATGAGGCGCAGCGCGTCGCCTACGGTATTCTCCTTGAAAATGGTGACCGGGTCGTAAATCATGCCGTTTTCGGCACGTTTCACCTTCCGCACCTGCGCTGCCTGCTGCTCGATAGACATGTTTTTGTGTATCACTCCGATACCTCCCTCCCGTGCGAGCGCGATGGCCAGCGGGGCTTCGGTGACCGTATCCATTGCGGCGGATACGATGGGAATGTTAAGACGAATGTTTCGTGAAAAACGGGTGGTTATGTCGACCTCCCGCGGCAACACCTCCGAATAGGCAGGCACCAGAAGGACATCGTCGAACGTCAGTCCCTCTGTAAGTACTCTTTCATCGATAAATGACATGGTATCGGGATTTTGTTGCCCGCAAAAATAGCAATAATTCCTGAGATAATCACCATGCGGTGCCATTTAAACCGTGCAGCGGGCCCTATTTTGTCCGTCGTTCGTCCGCTCTCCCCGCGGGTGTTCGCCCTCTTCGGAGCAGTGCCTTACCGGATGCTTTCGGCGAGGGCCATGAACCGTGGGTCTTCGCGGGCCGTCTTCAGGTCGGGGTCGTTCATGGTATAGGCGTAGTCGTTCCAGCCGTACCCCAATGCTTGTTTGAAGGCGTCCACTGCACCGTCCGTATCGCCCCGCAGCGACCGGAGACAGGCCAGGTTGTACCATACGCCGCCCATTATCGGTGCGGCCGTCTTTTTTACGCTGCCCGGCTGCTGTTCGTACATGACGACGATTTCCGTATAGAGATTCTCCATCTCCTCCTTATCGTCGTTATTCATGGCTGTCGCCATGCGTCCGTTGACGTTTTCGAGCTGTTCGAGAAATCCGGTCAGGTCGGGGTCCTGTCCCCACGAGATGCCTGCCGCCAGCAACAGGGCGGCCAGTGCTGTCGCTATCCTTTTCATGGTCGTTATCCTTTGTGCCGCCCCGTATGGGGACGGTCGGTGTTTCCGGACGGATGCTTCGGCCCGCGGAGGGTGCGCCTCACTCCGCCAGTTCCAGCATCTTGTCGTGCAGCAGGTCGGCGATGCGCTGCTTCTCGTCGTGCGGGTCGTTGTCGGGACTGAAGACCACCGGCTGCCCGATACGGAACGTATGGTTTCTCTTGCTCGCGTAAATGGGGTAGAACCGCAGGCATTTTCCCGTGGTCTCGTAGTAGAGGCGTCCGATGTTGGCAAATCCCGTAAAGAGCCGCCCTACCGAGTCGGTGAGGTGTTCGACGGTCATCTTGTCGCCCCGTTTCACTTTCCGCGGTCTCTCCGGGAATATCAGCACGTTGTCGCCCTCGGAGAGTACCTTTACCGTATCGTCGAAGGTGGTCATCACGTTCCGCAGGTTGTTCTTTTCGACGGGTATCGGATTGAACGAGTTCAGCGCCCATGTGACCGGCCCGGCCAGCAGGCGGGCGATGCGCATCTTCGCCTTCGGCGGGAGCAGCGGGATGCGGTAGATGAAACGTCCGTACATCTCTTTGGCCGCCATCTCTCTGTCCACCATCTTGCGGTCTATCCATGGCCGGAAATAGGTGGGAAGGTATATCACCGCGGCTATGGGGCCGTAGATGATGCCGTGGTTGCAGACGAAGACCGAAGGGAAGTGTTCCATCTCCATGTACTCCTTGCCGGAGACTTTGAGGTGGAGGAAGGGCCTCACGAAGAAGGCCAGTATCTTCACGCCGAATTTCACCCTTTTCTTCTCCACGAGGTTGCTGCGGAGGTTCTGTTTCGTAGGGGTGTTGTTGTTGGTTCCCTGTGTATAGTTCAGCAGTTTTTGCCGGCTGCGTTCGTCCAGCGGCTGCCTGAGCGCGAAAAATACGCTGACCAGCATGAACAGGACGGGTAGTTGTACCATGGTGCTGCGGAATACCCACGGCAGCTCCGGCGTGTGCGAAGCGGGAATGACGAAGACCCAGACCGTGACCACGCAGAGCATGATGGCATTGGAGAAGATGACCGAGATGATTTGCGTTATCATCGACCGGAAGTGCAGGTCGCGGTCGCTTACCTTGCGGCCGGCTATGCGGGCGACCATCTTGAAGTCTCCGTTGTAGCGGTTCAGTACCGAGGTGATACACGCCAGGCCGAAACCCCACAGGCCCGCCCAGAAGGTCGAGCCCCATAACCCCTTGAAGTCGAACATCATCAGGGAGCCGGTTATCCACATGGCCGCTCCCACGATGAAGATGTTGAGACTCAGTATCCATCCCCGTCTGTTGACGAGTTTGGTGAACAGTTCCGAAAAGAGCAGTACGGCGACTATCCACACGCCCATGTAGACGTAGGTGTCGGACGAGAATGCCGGCGTGCTGAAGCTGACGTAACAGATATACATGAGTACCCCCAGGCTCAGGGCTATCTGGGCGTAGAGGGACATGTTGGAAAATACGCGGTAGGAGAATATGTCGTGCAGCTTGTCGCGGCGGGTATTCGCTATGTATTTGGAGAGCGACGCCATGGTGCTGCTCTGGTAGGAGAGCAGGAATCCGGTCAGGGCATACCCTACGAGCGTCATCCACATGACCGGTTCGTCGTCGATTATCCATGCGAAAGCGAGGCACGGCACGAAGAAGAGTATCTGGAAAAGGCCTTTGTATATCCTGCGGGCCAGCCCCGGTTTGCTCAGCGCGTCGTTCACCTTCCATGTCAGTACGCTGCGGGCCGCGATGAGGAGAACGAAGAACGAGACGAAATTCGTGCCCGGAGCCCGCATGACGATGGGGTAGAGAAAGACCAGCGCGAGCCCGGCGAATACCGATGCCGACAGCAGTATCCACATGACGAGGTTGGTTTTCCGAGGCGCCGGCCCCGACGAGAGCCGGCGCAGGTTGCCCTCGAAGTAGAGCGTCCAGATGTTGGCGAAAAGGAACAGGGCGGCTCCGTACAGGGGGTTGGCGATGATGTAATGGCTCACCATCATGCAGAGGATGAGTTGCAGGAAGTCCGCATTCACGTTGGACAGGCTCAGCGCCACGTTTATCCTGTATGCTTTTTTTACGGCGTTCATAGGTCGGTTCGGGCCTTTGAAACGGATATCGCGTGCGTTTCCGGTTTGGAACGGAGACCGTCTTTCCGTGGCTCGATAAACAAATATACGAAATATATTCGATGAAAACCGAAAGCGGTCGTCGGGCGGCAGCCCGGTCCGTGGTCGCAGGTGCGATTCGGTTGAAACAAATATAGGAAAATATTCGGTAAAAAACGGCAACGGTTGTCGGACAATGGCACAGTTGCGGGCGCAGGTGCGGTTGAGTCGGATATAGACGGGTATTCGGTGCGACGGGGGCTCGTGTGCGGGAAAGGCATGCGCTCGCGAAGTCCGTTTCCGGAGCGGAACGATACTGCTGACGTTCGGCCCTTAGGGAATGTGGGGCCGGTTTCCTCTCCGACCGACCGTTCCGCTTGCGGATATTGTCCGACCGCGGCGGCTTGCGTATCGTTTGCATGGAATGCACCGTCCGGTGCGCTTCCGGTCTTGGCACAACTATTGCGTTTGTCTTAACCGTGGCACCGCACACGATTGCGGCAGGGCCCCCCAACGGATATATTATTTTGAATCACTAAAACTTTTTGCCATGTATTGGTTATGGTACATCCTTATCGGGCTTGCGGCGGGTTACGTCGCCAGCCTGATTGTGAAGGGCAGCGGTTCGGGCATGTTGCTCAATCTCGTCATCGGTATGGTAGGCGGGGTATTGGGCGGATGGCTTTTCAGACTGATGGGCATCGCCAGCACGAACATGCTGGGCAGCCTGCTCACCTCCGTTTTCGGAGCGATAGTCCTGCTGTTGATAGTAGGGCTTTTCACTCGCAGGAAACGGGAGTGAACCCTTCGCATTCGTGCAATCCGTCCCTTGTGTGCGGCGACGGAATTTTTGTATAACTTAAAAAATGCTTGATTATGGAAAACAAGATGAAGAACGACCTTCAGAACAAGGTCGAGAAGACGGCCGACGAGCTGGCCGACAAGACACGCCACGCAGGGCATGTCGCAGGAGAGAAGGTTCAGCATGTGGAGAACCGCATGCAGGAGAAAGGTCAGCAGTGGAAGAACCGTGCCGACGAAGGTATTCATCAGATAAAGGACCGTATGCAGGAGCAGGGGCACCGGATTGGCAATAAGGTGGACGAGGCTTACGACCGCACCCGTCACGGAATCGATGATAAACTGGGTAGAAAATAGGATACCGTTTGTATGGCGGGTTCCCGAAAGGGGCCGCCTGTGACGGAGGATTCGCAATCGATGCGGGGCGCCTGAAGGGTTTGCGGAGATGTTCCGTCAGGCCGGGCGCCCCTTGTCTTTCTTCCCCGCGCTTGCGGCGGGGCACATGTAGAATGAAATAAAATTACGAGATTATGGCATATGATAAACATACGTCCGACAGGTTGCTGGCGAGCGACCGGCGGAAAATGCGCTCCACGGATTTCGGGATTCCCGAAACGCGCGAATTTCCGATGCCCGATGCACCCCATGTACGTGCGGCCGAGGCCTATTTCCGCTATGCGCCGGAGGAGAAGAAAGCGCTTCTGGCACACCGTATTCTGATAAAGGCACGCAAATACGGCGTTCATGTCCGCAGCGAAGAGATACTCGAATGGGCGTCGAAATACAGTAAGTGACGGCCGGGGTTTCTTCGCAGTCTGCGTCAGCCTTTCCGGCAGTTGTAGTCCGGCTGGGCCCGGCGCAGGGCGTCGAGGTATCTCTCTATATCGTGCTTCAGTTTTTTGTACAGGAAACACTCCTTGTAGTTCTCGTTGAAGGATAGCGCACTGCGCACGTCCTGAAGGGCGTTGTTGTAGTTGCTCTGCTCGTTCACGAGCGATACCCCCCTGCGGTCGGACCCGTTGATGCGGGAGATGGACATGTAGCGCAGTTTGTCGCATACGGCCTCCAGGACAGGCATGACGACGTTGTCCATGAGGGTGTGTCCCTGCATGAAGAGGTAGGTATTCTCCGGCGTGACGCCCCGTTTGCCGAGCATCTCGATGAAGGCGGGGAACTGCCGTTCGATGTCGGGATGCTGTCCGCGGAGGCTCCGCAGCCTGCGCTGTACCTGTCGTTCCAGCCATGCGAGCGTCTCCGCCCCGTTCCCTTCCACTTCGAGGTAGTTCAGTTTGACGCTGCTCTTGAACTCTATCAGGGGGAAGATGTTCGGTGTGGCTATCTGCGCCGAGTAGGCGTACCACAGGAAAAGCGGGTATATCGTGCGCGAATAGTCGGCGAAGAACTTTTCGAAATCGAAGATGTTCGTATCGTTTTTGGTGGCCTTCACGCAGATGTTGTGCAGCGATGGGGCGTAGCACAGGTAATTCTCCGTGGCGTATGCGTAGGTATGGAAGATGTGCGGGGTACGGTTTATCTCCCGTGATACGGGCGTCTGGTCGGCGAAAAGATAGTCGAAGTCGCTGTCGATGCAGAAGAGGGTATCCCTGACCTCCGGGTCTTCGGCCAGATGGAGCACCACCTTTTTCCCTTTGGCAAGGTCGTTGCGCAGCGGTACGGAAATTTCGAACATGAATTCGTCCGATTCGTAGTCGTCGAAGACGCTGCGCCAGAAGGCCACGTCTTCGTACCCCTCCACATATACCATGATAAGTTTGCATCCGCGCTCCAGCGGTATCCGTTCGATAACTTGTTCGTGCTGTGCCTGCCGGATGTCGTAATCCCTGCGTCGCTGTTCCCTTTTGCGTTTTCCCATCTTTTTGGCAATAATCCGGTCGCGGCTGCCGTCGTCCGCCCGGCCAAAATTAATGATTTTTCATTAGCTGCGCGTCGCATCGCTGCGAAAACGGCCTGCCGCCTTTCCCTGCCTTCTAATCGACCAGCAAGTTGCATCCGCGCGTCTGTGTCCGGTCCATGCGGCCGAGTACGGAGAACGAACCGTCTGGATAGGCGATTCCCGCATCCTGTGTCTCGATGAATGCGCAGGAGTGGAGGTTGGCCAGGTCGGTGATGTTGATGCCGCCGCGTCGGCCGGCCGGCAGCGTCTCGAACGGGTCGTTGAAGTCGCGTATCATGACGCGCATCCAGGGCGGGGTTCGGAATATCCCGTTCCCGGAGGAATAGGCCTGCGACGTGAGCTCGGCCATGCCGTATTCGGAATGGATGACGTCGGTGCCGAATGCGTCGCACAGAATCCGGTGGAACTCCTCTTTGGGCAGTTCCGTCCGGCGTCCCTTCATCCCTCCCGTTTCCATCACGACCGTGTCCCGCAACCGGGGGGCGTATTGCTCGGCCAGGTCGAGCAGTGCATAGCTCACGCCCAACAGGATTTTGGGACGGCTGTCCGCCGCCATACATTCGAGCAGTTGTTCGTCTTCATCGAGGAAGAAGCCTCCCCCGCCGCTTCTTATCAGGTCGTCGGCCATCCATACCAGTGACGAACCCTCCCGTTCGAGGTAGCAGGGCAGCAGCGCATAGAACGACCAATTCTCCGGCCGTCCGTAAAAGAGCGAAAACGCCTTGCGGAGTGTCTGCCGGTAATTCTCCGTGTTCTCCACATAGTGCCGGGCAGGGGTGTCCCCGCCCGTCGTACTGCTCGTAAAGACCAGCTCCGGCTCTTTCGTGCCGCAATAGACTTTCCGGCTCTTGAAGAGTTCTATCGGCATGTGCGGAATGTCGGCGCTGCAGGTCACCTCGCCGGGCGCGATGCCTATCGCATCGAGGTAGTCGCGGTAGGGGGCGCACCGCTCCGCCTGGAAAGCGAAAAGTTCCAGGGCTGTCCGCTCGAAAGCCTCCCCGGAATCTATCGTAAGTATCTCCTCTATGGTCAGCATGTCTCCTGAATATGATTGTAAATTACCTGCGGTTTCGTGTAGGGCCTGTTCATCGGCTGTCGTCGGAGCCGTCTCCGACCGTGCGCCGGGAGTCGGCTTCTGCCCTCCGGTCGGAGGGGACGGTCGGGCACTTTGCAGCGGCCCCCCTCCAGGTGGTCGTTCACGAAACCGGTCGCCTGCAGGAAGGCGTAGCAAATGGTCGGGCCGAAGAACTTGAAACCCCGCTTTTTCATGTCACCGCTCAGGGCGTCCGCCTCGGCGGATGTGGCGGGTACCTGTTCCAGTCTTCGGAAGTGATGGACGACCGGTTGTCGGTCGGGGAAGAAGGAGAGGACGTAGTTGTAGAAACTGCCGAATTCTTGCTGAATGGCTATGAACAGCCGGGCGTTGGCGATTGCGGCGGGAATCTTCAGCCGGTTTCTGACGATGCCGCCGAACTGCATCAGCCGGTCGATGTCCTCCGATGTCATGCGTGCCACTCGCTGTATGTCGAAGTGGTGGAAAGCCGTTCGGTAACCTTCGCGTTTGCGGAGGATTGTAATCCAGGACAGCCCTGCCTGGGCGCTTTCGAGTACCAGAAATTCGAACAGGGTCCGGTCGTCGGTAACGGGCCGTCCCCACTCTTCGTCGTGGTATTTGATGTACAGTTCGTCGCTCCCGGCCCAGCCGCAGCGTGCGTCGATGATGTCGTTCATCTTATAAATTTATGGAGGGGATATTTTCAGAAGCAAAGAGGATAGGTGCGCTATCCCGTGGTCTATATCGGACACGAATCTCGGTCTGAATCGCTGTGAGTTGCCGCGTTTTTAATCGGCATCGGTGCCTGCCGTCATGTTTCTACCGGGATTTTCGGCATATTGCCTCCTGTCGCTCCTCATACATTCGAAAAGGCTGCGCCCCTTTGAACTGCATTCGTTCAATTTGACACAGCCCTTTCCGAAAAGCCGTTTCCGGGCGATTGCAGCGGAATCCCGTGCTCTCCCGGCCGGTACATCAGATATCGCCGCCCAGCATGAGGTACTTCTCGCAGTCCATTGCCGCCATGCAGCCGCTTCCGGCGGCGACGATTGCCTGACGGTAGCGCGGGTCGCGCACGTCGCCCGCAGCGAATACGCCGTTCACGCTCGTGTGGCTCGTGTTGCCGCGGGTTACGATATAGCCCTCGGGGTTGAGGTCGAGCTTGCCTCGGAAGAGGTCGGTATTGGGCTTGTGACCGATGGCGAGGAAGAATCCGGTGATGTCCAGGCGTCGTTCTTCCCCCTTCGTGTTCACAACGATGACGCCGTTCACGCCGTTGTCGTCACCGAGCACTTCCTTGGTCTGGTGTTCGAACAGGATTTCGATTTTCGGGTTTTCCTTTACCCGTTTCTGCATGACGTGGCATGCCCGGAGTTCGTTGCGGCGCACAATCATGTAGACCTTGTTGCAGATGTTGGCCAGGTAGCTCGCCTCTTCGGCCGCCGTGTCGCCGCCGCCCACCACGGCTACGTCCTGTCCGCGGTAGAAGAAACCGTCGCAGGTGGCGCATGCGCTCACGCCCATTCCCTTGAATTTGTTTTCGGAGGGCAGTCCGAGGTATTTGGCCGATGCGCCGGTGGCTACGATGAGCGACTCGGCTTCGACGGTGCGGTCGCCGTCCACGGTCAGGATGAAGGGATAAGCCTCCAGATTGACATCGGTGACGATGCCCCGGCGTATTTCCACGCCGAAGCGTTCGGCCTGTTTGCGGAGGTCCTCCATGAGCTGCGTACCCATGACGCCTTCCGGGTATCCGGGAAAGTTCTCGATTTCGGTCGTCGTGGTGAGCTGTCCGCCGGACAGCATTCCCTCGTAGAGGACGGGGCTGAGGTTCGCGCGTCCCGTGTATATTGCGGCCGTATATCCTGCGGGGCCGCTGCCCATGATGAGGCATTTTACTCTTTCTACGCTCATAATTGTCGGTTTATCTGTCTCGCAAAGATAGGCAATCTGCCTTTAATAAATCCAAAACGGTTATAATTAGTTGTTATGGTGCGATAAGCCCTACGTATTGCGGGGGCCGTTCCGATTTGTGTCTCAGGCATCGGAAGCGCCGTTTGCCGTCGGAGATTCTCCCGCTCCGTCGTCCTCGCCGGGCCTGTCCGGAGCGGGGGTGCCGTCGTGGAAATAGGCGTAGACCCTGCGGGCTTTCGCCGTTCCGACCGCATCGGCGAGCTCCTCTTCCGAAGCCCTGCGTATCCGGGCCACGCTGCGGAACCGGCGCAGCAGCAGGTCGGCTGTCTTGGTTCCTATCCCCTCTATCTCTTCGAGCTGGGTACGGACGAAACCTGCCGAGCGTTTGTTGCGGTGGAACGTGATGCCGAAACGGTGCGCCTCGTCGCGCAGGTGCATGATGACTTTCAGCGGTTCGCCCGTCCGGTCGAGGTAGTAGGGCATCGGGTCGTTCGGGAAAAAGACCTCTTCGATGCGTTTGGCCAGACCGATGATGGCGATGCGGTTCTCCAGTCCCAGTTCGCAAAGGACGCCGTAAGCGGCACTGAGCTGTCCTTTGCCGCCGTCCACGACAATCAGGTCGGGCAGCTCGGCTCCCTCGGCGAGCAGGCGGCCGTAGCGCCTGCCCACTATCTCGCGCATGGAGGCGAAGTCGTCCGGGCCGACGACGGTCTTGACGTTGAAGTGGCGGTACTCCCTGCGCGAGGGTTTGCCGTCGCGGAAGACCACGCACGAGGCTACGGGATAGGTGCCCTGAAGGTTGGAGTTGTCGAAGCACTCGATATGGCGCGGCTGTACCTTCATGTGCAGCGCCTTGCGCATGGACTCCATCAGCCGGTCGGTATGTTTTTCCGGGTTCTTGATTTCAAGGTTCTTCAGCTTTTCGAGGCGGTAGAGGCGTGCGTTTCGCTGCGAGAACTCCAGCAGCTTGAGCCGGTCGCCCCGGGTGGGCACCGTGAACTTTACCTCCTCGAAGAGCCCCTCTTCCGGCAGCAGAGGGACGATGACTTCGCGGGCGAGCTGGCCGGAGAGCTTTTCGCTGATGTCCGATATGGCCCGCGAGAGCACCTCTTTTTCGTCGGCTCCCGCTCCGACGGAGAGCTGTACCGTGAAGCTGTTCACCACCGTGCCGTCCGCGACCTTCACGTAGTTGCAGTAGGCCGTGCTGTCCGTCTCGTCCATCAGGAGCGAGAAGACGTCCCACCGCCGCAGGGTGGTGCTTACGATGACCGATTTGCTTTCATAGTTCTCCAGCAGCATCAGGCGGTTTTTGAAGTGTGCCGCCGCCTCGAAGTTCAGCTCCGCCGCGGCCTCCGTCATCTGCCGGTGCAGGAACTCGCGTGTGGAGCGCAGGTCGCCCCGCAGCGTCTTCTTTATCCGTTCGATGCCTGCGGCGTAATCCTCGGCGCTCTGCCGGCCGGCGCACGGCCCCTTGCAGTTGCCGATGTGGTACTCCAGGCATACGCCGTATTTGCCCCGGGCTATCGCTTCGGGCGAGAGGTTCAGGGAACAGGTGCGGAGCTGGTAGATGCCGTGAATGAGGTCGAGCATGTTTTTCTGCACCATCACCGAAGAGTAAGGACCGAAATACTGCGAACCGTCCCGCACCAGCCTCCGGGTGGACATCACACGGGGGAAGGGCTCGTTGCGCACCACTATCCAGGGATAGGTCTTGTCGTCCTTGAGCATCGTGTTGTAGCGCGGCTGCAGGGTCTTGATAAGCGAGTTTTCGAGCAGCAGCGCATCCTGTTCCGTGGGAACGTCGATGTGCCGCAGGGCGGCTATCTGCCGTACCATCATCCGGATTTTCGGAGCGTGTTCGCGCGACTCCATGAAGTAGGACGAAACGCGCTTCTTCAGATTCTTGGCCTTGCCGACATAAATTATCTCTCCGGCACGGTTGAGGAATTGATAGACGCCGGGAGTAGAGGGGAGCAGGGCAACCTGTTCCTTTACGGATAACGTGTGCTGTTCGTGGTCGGCCATAATAAAAAAGACGATATTGCATACAAAGATATGACCAATCTTCGTTTTATAAACGTGAGGGCTTTCCGGATATTTTGCGGAAGGGAAGTGCCGGCTGCTGTGGCTGCCGGGAAACGGGTGTTAAATCGCCGCGCTTTTGTGGTATTGCTTTCGGGTTTGCATCAAAAAATCCGGATGTGTTCCAAATGTATCGTTCCGCTGCCGGGAAAGGGAGATAAAAACAGCGCTTATGTTTTATAAAAATTCATAAAAGATGAATATGCGTATTTTTCAACACGGGTATATCTAATATGGATTTAATCATTATTTTTGGGAGCTTAAATTGGGAAGCAACCTTTATTTGTTAATTGTTCACAAGAACCTGTAAACTGTAAAAACATGAAAAAGAATCTATTTTTAGGAGGTATCCTCGCATTCTGTGCGGCAGCCGTACTGACAGGCTGTACTACCGGAACGGAAGAGACTCTTCAGTACGTCAATCTGAGCCAGGTGTCGTGCTCGTTCCTGGGCGAAGGGAATCAGCCGCTGGTCATCGAGGTGAAAGCCTCCCCGGCCACGTGGGAAGCCACTCCCGGGGCAACGTGGGTAAAGGTGGAGCGCACGGACGACCGGACGCTCACCGTGACCGTCGATGACAACGACACCGGTGCCGAACGCAGCACCACCATCGCCATCGTAGCCGACCAGGCTTCGCAGGAGATACGCGTGAACCAGCTCGCCAAGGACAACGAATTCGCCCGTTTCCGCAAGCTGGACACCTTCCAGATGGGGGCTGCCATGTCGCCCAGCGGCAAGTATGCCGGCGGTTTCACCGCTTCCATCGCACCGGACGACTCCTGGCAGTACTCCCCGACCATCGTGGACCTGGAGACCGGCGAAGTCTATGAATTCGGTCCCTATCCGGAATCGCTCTATTACCTGACCCAAACCATGGCCATCACCGACCAGGGTCTGCTCTTCATCAGCGACGGGTCGAACGGCGGCCAGATAGCCATCGACCTCACCGGCAATATCTTCATTCCGGAGGCACCGGCCGGTTTCACCAGTAAACCCGACATCCAGGGTACTTCGGCCGACGGCAAATATTGGGTAGGTTTCGGTATGAAAGGCAAAGCATTCGAGGACGAAACGCCGTGCAAGGCGCTGCTGTGGACGGACGGCGTACCGACCGAACTTCCCTGGCCCGACCTCAACTACCGTAACGAAGAGGTGTGGTACGGCGGCATGGCCCGCGGCATCTCCGCAAACGGCGAAATCATCTACGGTACCTCGTGGGAGAACTGGGACTTCGGCATGCTCTACTGGGTAAACAACGGTGCGAATACCGAAAAACCGAAATGGGTCGGCGAAGACGTGCGCGAAGTATGGGAAGAGACCATGAAGAACAGCGACGGTACCGAATATACGACGCATCTGGTAAACGGTCTCATCTGCCAGGCACAGCTTACCAAAATCAGCCCCAACGGCAAATGGATTGCCAGCTCGTACCGCACTGAAACACCTGCAGAAGACCGGCTTTCGATAGTCACGACGCAGACGGCCGCCTTCTACAACACCGAGACCGAGACGACGACCATCGTCAGCGACTACGGCGAATCGGTCGGCGTACACGTGACCGACGACGGTATCGGCTTTATCGGCATCGGTACGCTGGGCATCTCGTCGGGTGCGGTGTACGACCTGAATACGGGAACCGACCTGGGCAGCACGCAGGACTGGGTATATGACAACTACGGCATCATCATCCCAGCCGGTTACATCAACTACGTTTCCGCAGACGGCCGGTTCGTGCTCGGCACCAAGGCCGAATCTTCGGCAGGTGGGGTAAACTTCATCAACTGGTACATCGCTCCCCCCGTAGCAAAGTAACATACCTATCGGATAACCGCCGGCCTTTCCCAGGCCGGCACCAAAAATCGAAGGCAACCGACCGCTCGCGGCCGGTTGCTCTTTTTATGGCCATCCATGCCGCAACCGCCAATCCCTTCTATTTCTCTATTCCACTTTCTCCCCCGACACTTCACTTTTCCGACCTCCGATACCCGGCCTCCGATACCCGGCCTCCCGGCCTGACCCGCCTTCCGGCCAAGGAAGACCGGAAAGGGAAATCGTCCTTCATTTTGTGATATTCATAGCAATGACGCAGAAATACGTGAATTTCACAACAACTATATATATTATTGACTTATTTATATATAATTATTATGTTTGTTCGAAATGGACGACGGTCTGCCCAACGACCGCCGCCGAAACGATTAAATTAACCAATTAACTGACAAGCCATGAAAAGAATCTTATCAGGCAGTATCGCAGCTGCGATGTTCTTGTTATCCTCCCTGTCGGGATGCGTGAAAACGGAAGAGACATTCCATTACGTAAAACTCAGCCAGGTGGCCTGCTCGTTCGACGGTGACGGCAACACCCCGCTGGCCATTACCGTCGAAACTTCGCCCGCAGCATACGAAATCACCCCCGGCGACACTTGGGTGAAAGCGGAAAAGAGCGAAGAGGACAACACTCTCATCCTGACGGTAGCGGACAACGACACCGGTGCCGAAAGGAGCACGGTCATCATCGTCACGGCCGGAAGCGCCTCCCGGGAAATCACCGTACAGCAGCTCACCCGCGACAACCGGATTGCACGCTACCGCAAACTGGATACGTTCTCGTCAATGGGCGGTGCCATGTCGCCCAGCGGCAAATACGTGGGCGGGTTCTCAGAGCAAGTAGACGAAAACGACATGTGGTACTTCACGCCCATCATCATCGACACGGAAACAGGCGAGAAGCATGAGTTCGGCCCTTATCCGCAGTCGCTGTATGCTTTATCCCAGGCGAACGCCATCACCGACCAGGGACTGCTCTTCATCAGCGACGGCCAGAACGGCGGCCAGATAGCCATCGACCTTACCGGCAATATCTTCATTCCGGAAGCGGCCGGATACACGAACAAACCCGAGGTCTCGCAAACATCGTCCGACGGGAAATATTGGGTGGGATACATTCAGGCCGGCATGTTCAAACCGCTGCTGTGGACGGAGGGCACAGTCGCCGAACTCCCGATGCCGGCCTTGAATTACCGTAACGAAGAGTTCTGGGCAGGTGTCCTGGCCCGCGGCATCTCCGCAAACGGTGAAATCATCTACGGAACCTCGTGGGAAAACGACGATTGCGGCATGCTCTACTGGAAAAACAACGGCACGACCGTCGAAGAGCCCAGATGGGTAGGCGACGACATACGCCGGCTCACTCCGGTCATCGTCGAGGATTGGATGGGCGAGTATGAATACAACCTCGTGGACGGCTGCATCTGTACGGCCGAGATTACGAAAGTCAGTCCATCCGGCAAATGGATTGCCACCACCTACCGGAAAGAAGAGGTGGGCAGCGACGGCTTCATAGCATACGTCCAGCGGCCCGCATTCTACAACACCGAAACCGAAACGACCACCGTAGTGGAGGATTACGGTGAAGCCACGGGCATGCACGTCACCGACGACGGCATCGCCTTCATCGGCATCGGCACGATGTTCATCACCGAGGGCAAAGTTTACGACCTCAACACGGGTACCGACCTGGGCAACATGGCGGACTGGGTCGCCGAGAATTACGGTATCATCATTCCGGGAGGCGTCATCGAATACATATCGGCAGACGGCCGATACATATTCGGTACGTCCGT